>ERZ1292633.2806-Hain-H41-02um-R1-2806-length-17481-cov-8_pt1 | contig 17481 bp, 14 predicted proteins | sample MGYA00564406_ERZ1292633 | MGnify/ENA primary metagenome ERZ1292633 (study PRJEB36523, sample SAMEA6512639) | groundwater metagenome | collected 2019-01-08 | study: AquaDiva: Metagenomics assemblies of 32 groundwater samples | reverse complement strand
CGGCGCCGCCGGCGTCTCGGGCGTGCTGCGCCACGGCGAGCTCAGTTACGATCAGGTGGGCAAGGTGACCGAGATCGGCGGCAAGCCGCTCGAGCTGTCGGCGCGCGAAACCGGTTTGCTCGAAATCCTGCTGCAGCGCGCGGGCCGGATCGTGAGCAAGGAGCAGCTGGTCGAACGCCTGTGCGAATGGGGCGAAGAGGTCAGCACCAACGCGATCGAAGTCTACGTGCACCGTTTGCGCAAGAAGCTCGAAGCGGGCGGCGTCAGGATCGTCACCGTGCGCGGCCTCGGCTACTGCGTGGAAAAACCGAAGAGCCCCTGAATCCCATGGCGCACAAGGCTCGCGGCCAGACTTCGCTGTTTGGCGAGATCGTCGACTGGATGCTCGCGCCCCTGTTGATCATCTGGCCGATCAGCATCGCCGCCGATTACTTTCTCTCCTATTCGGTCGCGGGCACCGCCTTCGACCAGCAGCTCAAGAACCGCGTGGTGGCGGTGTCGCGCCAGGTCTCGTTCGAAGATGAGCATTTGACGGTCAACCTGCCGCCGGAAGCGATCGCCATCCTCGGCGCGGACGAGCTGGATGAAGTGCTGTTCCAGGTGCGCGGCCTGAACGACGAGCTTGTCGCCGGCGACGCCACGCTCGGTGCGGTCGAGTTTACGCCCGAGCTCGAGCCGCAGACCGTGTATTTCCGCAACGAATCGCTGCACGGGCGCGACATGCGCATCGCCTACAGTTTTGCCCAGGTCAGCGGCCTCGCCGGGGCAGTGCTGATCCAGGTGGCGGAGACCGGCGAAAAGCGCACCCAGCTCGCCAGCGGCATCGTCGGCAATGTGCTCGCGTGGCAGTTCGTGATCGTGCCGCTGGGCCTGCTCCTGGTTTGGCTCGGTCTGAGTCGCGGCATCGAGCCGCTCAACCGCATCGGCCAGAGCATGCGCAACCGCCGGCCGCAGGATCTGTCGCCCATCGACCGCAACGAGGCGCCGGAAGAGGCGTGGCCGCTGATCGATTCGATCAACGACCTGATGGCGCGTCTGGAACAGAGCCTGAAAGTGCAGCAGCGCTTTATCGCCGACGCCGCGCACCAGTTGAAAACGCCCCTGGCCGGTTTGAGGACGCAGGCCGAGCTCGCCTTGCGCGGGAACGAAATGCGCGATATCCAATACACCATGAAGCAGATTGCGGCGAGCGCGGACCGCGCGGCGCGCCTGGTGAACCAGCTGCTGCTGCTCGCGCGCACCGAAAGCGATCAACACAGCCTGCCGCCTTTCGCCGCCATCGATTTTGACGCGCTGGTGCGCGAGGCGACCCAGGATTGGGTGCCGCTGGCGCTGGAACACCACATCGACCTCGGATTCGAAGCCTCGGACGGCGGCAGCAAAGTGACCGGCAATGCCCTCCTGCTGCGCGAGCTGGTCAACAACCTGCTCGACAATGCGATTCGCTATACCCCTGCCGGCGGGCGTGTCACCGCGCGCGTCGCGGCAGGGGAATGCGTGATCCTGGAAGTCGAGGACGACGGCATCGGCATCGACCAGGACGAGCGCGAGCGGGTGTTCGAGCGTTTCTACCGGGTGCTCGGCACCGGCGCCGAAGGCTCGGGCCTCGGGCTGGCGATCGTGCGCGAGATCGTCGAGCTGCATGCGGCCAATGTGCTGCTGCTGCCCAATCCCGCCGGGCGCGGCACGCTGGCGCGGGTGGTATTCCCGCGCAGCGGGGCCGCGCCGCTGAGGCTGGCCGCATGAACTGCGGCGCACACGCAGGGGATGAGTGATGGCCGTGCAGAGCCAGGCGGAGTTTTCCCGCTTCCTCACCAAGGCTTACAGCTGGTATACCGTCGGCTTCCTGATATTCGTGCTCGCGCTGGCGGTCGGCGAGCAGCTCGGCCTGCCGAAGATCTGGATCGGCTATCTGTTCCTGATCGCCACGGTCGGGGTGTACGCCTGCATCGGCATTATGACCCGCACCGCCGATGTCACCGAGTATTACGTGGCGGGACGGCGCGTGCCCGCCTTCTTCAACGGCATGGCGACCGCCGCCGACTGGATGAGCGCGGCCTCGTTCATCGGCATGACCGGCACGCTCTACCTGAACGGCCACTTCGGCCTCGCTTTCATCATGGGCTGGACCGGCGGCTACTGCCTGGTGGCGCTGCTGCTCGCGCCCTATCTGCACAAATTCGGGCAATACACCATTCCCGATTTCCTCGGCGCGCGCTACGGCGGCCATATCCCGCGCCTGGTCGGCGCGCTGGCCGCGATCCTGTGCTCGTTTACCTACGTGGTGGCGCAGATCTACGGCGTCGGCCTGGTGACCACGCGGCTGGTGGGGGTCGCGTTCGAGGTCGGCATTTTCGTCGGCCTGGGCGGCGTCCTGGTATGTTCGTTCCTGGGCGGCATGCGCGCGGTCACCTGGACGCAGGTGGCGCAGTACATCGTGCTCATCGTCGCCTATCTGATCCCGGTGGTGTGGCTGTCGGTGAAGCACACCGGCTTCCCCATTCCGCAGCTGGTTTACGGCAAGATGCTGGAGAAAGTGAGCGCGCGCGAAGCCGTGCTCGCCGCCGACCCGAAGGAGCTGGAAGTGCGCGCCATGTTCAAGCAGCGCTCGGAGGAGGCCGGCACCAAGCTGCAGGGCCTGCCCAAGTCCTACGATGCCGAGAAAGCGAAACTCGCCCGGGCGCTGAACGATCTGAAAGCGGCGAGGGCGCCGGCCGAGCGGGTGCAGACGGCCCGGCTGGCGCTGGAGAAGTTCCCGCGCAGCGTGAAGGAAGCGAAGGCCGTGTGGACGCGCGAGGCCGGGCTTGGCGCTCGCGCCGCGCCGCTGCTGCGCCACGCCGAGGCCTTCCCCGGCGCGACCGAGCGGGAGCGCGATGTCAGCCGCCGCAACTTCCTCGCGCTCGTGTTCTGCCTGATGGTGGGCACGGCCGCGTTGCCGCATATCCTGACGCGCTGCTACACCACGCCGTCGGCGAGACAGGCGCGCGAGTCGGTGACTTGGTCGCTGCTGTTCATCTTCCTGCTCTATGTCACCGTGCCGGCGCTGGCGGTGCTGGTGAAATTCGACATCTACACGCTGCTGGTCGGCTCCGAGTTTTCCCGGCTGCCCGAGTGGGTGGCGGCATGGCAAAAGGTGGATCCGACGCTGGTCAGCATCGTTGATGTCAACCGTGACGGCATCGTGCAACTGGCGGAGATCGCCTTTGGCGCCGACGTGGTGGTGCTGGCGACGCCGGAGATCGCGGGCCTGCCATACGTGATCTCCGGCCTGGTCGCGGCAGGGGGCCTGGCCGCTGCGCTCTCGACCGCGGACGGCCTGCTGCTGACCATCTCCAACGCGCTGTCGCACGATCTGTACTACAAGATGATCCAGCCGCGCGCATCGGCGCAAAAGCGCGTCACCATTTCCAAAATTCTGGTGCTGGTGGTGGCGCTGGCGGCAGCGACGGTGGCAAGCCAGAAACCGGCCGACATTCTGTTCATGGTGAGCGCGGCGTTTTCGCTCGCGGCGGCGGCGTTTTTCCCGGCGCTGGTGCTCGGCATTTTCTGGAAGCGCGCGAACAAGTGGGGCGCGACCCTGGGCATGGTCTCGGGTCTGGGCATCACCTTCTACTACATGGTCATGACGCAGCCCTGGCTGCGCAAGGTGTTTAACGTCACCAGTCCCATAGCCGATAACCTGTGGTTCGAGATTCAGCCGATCTCGGCCGGCATCTGGGGCATCCCGCTCGGCTTCGTCGTGATCATCGTGGTCAGCCTGCTCACACCGCCCCCAGACAAGGAAACGCAGGCGATGGTCGATAACGTACGCTACCCGTACCTGCGTGGCGCAAGCGGCAAGGACGCGGCCTGATTCGGCTTCGCTGGCGAACCGGCTTCGCGAGCGCACGCGATGGCGCTGCGCAGACTGCGCTGACGCACTTGGTGGTCGTTTACTATTGCATTTTGAGCGGTTATCGCTCAAAAACCAATGATGTTTGATCGAAAACTCCTCGCCGCCCTGCGCCGCCGCTGGCGGAGTTCTCCTTCTATCGCACGGCGGCGGGGGCAGAGATGGATCTCGTGGTGACCGAAGGCGGCCGCAGCGTCGGCTACGAAATCAAGCTCTCCAACGCGCCGAAGGTCGGGAAGGGTTTCTGGCATGCCTGCGAAGACCTCGGCGTGGAGCGGGCCTACGTCGTCGCGCCGGTCGCCGAGCCCTATCCGCTGGCGGAAAACGTCGAAGTGATTTCGCCGCTGATGCTGGCGAGCATACCCGCAGTCTGCCAAGGCCCCAGGACCGGGGTCGCTTACGCTCAAGCCGATCAAACTGACGCTAAGTTGGTAGAACCTTCCAGACGATAGTCCGGCCCATTGGTTATCCGGTCGAAGCAAGACTACCAGGCGGGCGAGCCCGCGGGCCAGTTGTTGAGAAAGCATTGTTGCCAGGCCGAATCGCCGTAGTGGATTGTGAGCGCATCGACCTGCACGCCCCGCAAGGTGTGGCCGTAGAGGCAGGCATTGTGTCAAGACGTCGCCCCAATCCGGGTAAGGATGCCGAAATGGGTGCCGCGCGCGTTTGACATGCTGGCTGCGCCGTTGTTGGCAATCACCTTGACCCCGTCGAGATCGAAGCAGCGCGTCGCCGGCAGGCAGGTATGGGTGCAGGCGAATACGTCCACCCCGGACCGGGCGAAGGTTTCGGCATTTTCGCTTGCGGCGGCGTTTTTTCCGGCGCTGGTGCTCGGCAGTGGCTATGCCATTTCAGCGCGCATCATTGAGCATCCAGTCGTAGTCCAGGAATTCGAGGCGGTAGTCGCCTGAGCGAATCCGCGCCTGCGCTTCCGGCGTGTCCGCCAGGCGGTCGGCGTATTTCGCAAAAGTGGCGGCGAGTGAGGCGAAACCGGCGTGGCCACTCTCGAAATCCTTTGCGTACCAGTCAAATAGCTTCGATACGCGCAGGGTGCCGCTGGAGGCATCGAAGCGGTTGCGGGTCCGATCGGAGAAGAACCGGCGCATGCCGTCTTCCGCCCTCATCCGCGCCGCCAGGCATGGAAGCGCGCCACCCATCGGAGAAGCTTCTGCGGCGCATGCGCCTTCTTCCACACGCCTGCCACATACTTGTTCGCTTCGGCCAGCGTCGGGTAGATATGGATGGTGCCGAGGATCTTGTTGAGTCCGATGCCGTGTCGCATCGCCAGCACGTATTCGGCAATCAGATCGCCCGCATGCTCGCCGACGATGGTGACGCCGAGAATCCTGTCTTTTCCAGGTACGGTGAGCACCTTGATGAAACCGTGGGCCTCGCCGTCCGCGATTGCACGGTCCAGGTCGTCGATGCCGTACACCGTCACCTCGTAGGGGACGGCGCGTTCTTTCGCCTCGATCTCGTTCAGACCTACCCGCGCCGCTTCCGGATCGACGAAGGTGGCCCAGGGAATCACCGAATAGTCGGCGCGGAATTTCTTGAATGGATCGAACAGCGCGTTGACGGCCGCGTACCATGCCTGATGCGCCGCGGTGTGCGTGAATTGATACGGCCCGGCGACGTCGCCGGCGGCATAGATGTTGGGAAATTTCGTTTGCAGGAACGCGTTGATTTCGACGGTGCGGCCGGCGGGGATGCCCAGTTCTTCCAGGCCATAGCCTTTTAGATTGGCCACCCGGCCAACGGCAACCAGCAGCGCATCGAACGGGACGCGCACGTTCCGGCCTGCGTGTTCGGCGATGAGGATTTTCTCGCCGTTTTCGACCACGAACTGTTTCGCCTTGTGATTGACGAGGACGTCGATGCCTTCGGCGCGAAAGCGCTGCATCACCAGTTCGGACACCTCCGCATCCTCGCGCATCAGGATGCGCGGCGCCATTTCCACCTGTGTGACCTTGGCGCCGAATCGGGCAAAGCTCTGGGTGAGTTCGGAGCCGATCGGGCCGCCTCCGAGCACCACCAGCCGCCGCGGCAACTGGCGCAGGTTCCACACGCTATCGGAGGTGAGATAGCCGACTTCATCGATGCCCGGAATCGGCGGAACAAAGGGACGCGCGCCGGCGGCGATGACGATGCTGCGCGTCGCGAGGCGCCGTGCGACGCCGTCGTTGCGCGTGATTTCCACCTCCCACGGGGAGACAATCTTCGCCGTGCCTTCGATCACGTCCACCCCGAGTTCGGTGTAACGCTCGACGGAGTCGTGGGGCTCGACGGTCTTGATGACGCTTTGCACGCGCTCCATGACGTCGGCAAAGTCGAATTCCGCCTTGGCTTCGCGGATGCCGAATTCGCGCGAGCGGCGCATGTGAGATAGCAGTTTGGCCGATCGGATCAGGGCTTTCGACGGCACGCAACCCGTATTCAAGCAGTCGCCGCCCAGTTTGTGTTTCTCGATCAGCGTGACCTTGGCCTTGACCGCCGCGGCGATATAGGCAGTGACCAACCCGGCTGAGCCGGCGCCGATCACTATCAAGTTACGATCGAAGCGAAACGGTTTTTTCCAGCCGGCATAGACCTTTCTTGTACGCAAGTGCTCCTGGATTTTCTTCGCCATCAGGGGAAAGATGCCCAGCAGCGCGAACGACGCTACGATCACCGGCGAGAGGATGCCCGACAGGGACTCGATCTTCGCCAGTTGGGTGCCTGCGTTCACATACACGATCGTGCCGAGGAGCATGCCGGCCTGGCTGACCCAGTAGAAAGTCCGGGTGCGGAGTGCCGTAAGCCCCATCAACAGGTTGATCGCAAAGAAAGGGAAAACCGGCACCAGACGCAGCGTGAACAGATAAAACCCGCCTTCGCGCTCGATGCCGGCGTTGATCGCCCGGAGCCGCTCGCCGAATCGCTGTTGCACCCAGTCGCGCAGCAGAAAACGCGACGCGAGGAAGGCCAGCGTGGCGCCGGACGTGGACGCGAAGGACGCGAGGACCGTGCCCCACAACAAGCCGAAAATCGCGCCGCCGGCGAGTGTCATCGCGGCCGCCCCGGGCAGTGAAAGACCGGTGACCGCAACGTAGGCGAGAAAGAAGACCAGTGCCGCCTTTGCCGGCTGCGCCGCGCGCCAGGCTTCGATTGCCGCTTGCTGGCTTTTGAAATAATCGAGGCTCAGATAATGACCCAGATCGAGGCTGTAGAAAGCGAGCGCAGCGCCAAACAGCACGGCGATCAGAACGAGGCGGCGAGGGGTCATCTGGATTCCGGGGTAAGGGTTGTTGTTGGGGATGCTTGCATTGGTCGGATGAAGTCGTCGATTTCTTACTCGGAGCTATAAGAAAATGTTCAACTTCGTGGCAATCCGCTGCCACGCAACAAATCGGCGATCAATCGGGCAATAGCCTCGCGCTCGGCCGCCGGATCGACGTCGTGACGTCGCGCCTTCACCGCGGCCTCCAGCGCGGCAAGCCAGGCCTTCCATCCGGCTCGATATCACCATCACGTGGCTGCGCGAGAGCCAGCGCATTGTCCCGGCATGATCGAGCTCGCCCAGCCAGCGATAGCGCGGCTCGGCGCGCATGAACGCGCGTGCCTTGGCGTCGCGGCGAATATCGCGGTACAGATCGGTGCCGGTGAGCACCAGCGCCAGAGGACGTCGTGGATGCGCTGCCTTCCACGCATGAATCGCCGCGTGGCTGCGGCGCGCGTGCAATGCGATGAGGATATCGCAGTCGCGCCCGTCCCATTCGAGCGCGACCTGCGTCTCATGGCCCAGCGCGCGCAAATGCCGCGCCCAGCGCTCGGCGGTATTGCGATTGCCGTGGCGCGAACCGGGCGCAGCCGGCGTTACAATGACAATGCGCAACGGTTTCATCGCGGGCGAGGATGCGCGGGTGAGCAGAGGATGATCAGGCTTATGCATGGAGTGTGTCACAAGGCGACGCCATGGACAATATAGCAGAGCCGATGGCGCGCGCCAGCTGGCCCGATTTTTCGCTTTACCGGCCGCATCCCGCGGCAACCGACTTGCGCGATTGGCTCGGTGAGGCATGCAAGCTGACGCGGGTGTTGACGCGGTTCCTGAGGAATGCAAGCCCCGCCGTTCCCATGCTCCAGATCGTCAATCCACCGCTGTGGGAGCTCGGCCATATCGCCTGGTTCCAGGAGTTCTGGCTGCATCGTGGCGGGGATTTCGATGCGCCCTCGATTCTGCGTCACGCCGACCGCCGGCATGACTCCGCGCGCGTTGCGCACGATACGCGCTGGTCGCTTGATCTGCCCGATGCGCGGGCAACGCGTGCTTATGTCGAAGCGATATTCGAGCGCTCTCTGTCGCTGCTTGATTGCGATCGGCTGACCGACGCGCGCGCGTATTTCGCGCAGCTCGCGCTATTTCACCAGGACATGCACAACGAGGCGTTTTGCTACATGTGGCAAACGCTGGGTTACGCGATGCCTGTGGCCTGGCCGGCCGGGTCGGAACCGGGCGCATCGATCGCCGCGGATATCGAGGATAGCGAAATTCCCGCGGCTATGATCTCGCTCGGGGCAAGACCCGGCAGCGGCTTCGTCTTCGACAACGAAAAATGGGCGCATGAGGTCAGGCTGCCTGCCTTTCGCATCGCGCGGCGTGCCGTGAGCAACGCGGAGTACCGCGGGTTCGTCGATGGCGGCGGCTACGCGCGGCGCGAGCTCTGGAGCGACGCCGGCTGGGCCATGCGCGAGCGGCTGGCACTCGATCATCCGCGTTACTGGAGGCGCGACGCGGATGCCTGGTCGGCGCGGCGCTTCGATCGCTGGCTGCCGCTCGCGGCGCACGAGCCGGTCATGCATGTGAGCTGGCACGAGGCCGAAGCCTATTGCGTCTGGGCCGGCCGGCGGCTGCCGAGCGAAGTGGAATGGGAGTGTGCCGCCGGCACAGGTTACGATCGGTGGGACTATGGCCGGGTATGGGAATGGACCTTAGTCAGCAGAGAAACTTCCAGGCGAAAGTCCGGCCCCTGGGCTATCCGGTTGTAGTAAGACAGCCATGCGGGCGAGCCCTCAGGCCAGTTCCTGAGGAAGCGCATTTGCCAGGCGGGATCGTCGTAGTGGATTGCGAGAGCGTCAATGTGTACGCCCTTCAATGTGTACCCGTAGAGTCGCGAATGGGGTGCAGGGCTTGCGCCGATCCGAGTCAGGATGCCGAAATGGGTGCCGAACGCGTTTGGCATGCCGGCCGCACCGTTGTTGGCAACCACCTTGAGCCCGTCAAGATCGAAGCAGCGCATAGCCGGCAGGCAGGTATGGGTGCTGGCGAATACGTCCACTCGGGCACGGGCGAAGGCTTCGGCGCGCCATGCATTCTCACCGGGATCATCCAGAGCGGCGACATCGAAGCGCCAGCCCGCCAGTGATTCGGCATCGCCGTGTACGGCGCCGACGCGAACTTCTCCCACGCGGTAGCGCGCCACCATCGGCAATTCGCCGAGGCGGCGAAGCAGATCGGGATGCTGCGCTGCCATGCGCTTCAGTCTGGCGTGAATTTGGTTCGAGCGTTCGACGACACGCTGGTCGACTGACTCCGGATAGGCACAACCACATCCGGCCGCATCCGAATCTTCGCCCAATTCGGCCTCGACGTTTCCGACAATGGCGTCGTGCCGCAGCACGCGCTCGTTGATCGTGCGAAAGCTTGCGTCATCGACGTTGAACCAGTTGAAGTCGCCGTTGAAGCACAGGGTGACCGGCCCGGGCTCGGCGCCGGCCATCGCGTCGACGGCGTCGAGCGCCGGGAGATTGCCATACAGTCCGCCGATCACATACAAGGTTTCAGCCGGCCGCTCGGGCGCTCTGGCAATGGCGCCCGGCCCGTAGTGGTAGCGCAGCGGGCAGACGCGGCCGGGCGCGCTCATGCCGCGCTCCCGGCAGAACTCATGCGATAGCGCGGCAAGGCGAGCGGCAGGAAGAAGCCGGCCGTGCATAGCGCCAATCCGTAGAGATTGGTTCCCAGCAGAATGCCGTATTTCCCGCTGCCGATCGCCCAACTCGGCGGAATCAGGTTCATCGCCTGCAGGATGCCCAGGCTGATGCCGGTCCAGAAGGCAAGATGGAACGAGAGCGGCGAGTAACCGACCCGGCCGGAGAAAAGGAAGATCGGCGCCAGGCCGATGACCATGGTGCCGCTGATGGTCGTGGCTTTGAGGATATCCGTACCCGCGATCATCGGCAGGTTGCCGAGCAGCGCGAAGGCCACCATCGTCAGGGAACCGATGGCCATCGCCTTGGGCGAGGGCAGCCGGCCGGCGAGGAGCGGGAGTTCCCGCGCCACCAGCTTGGAGAGCGAAGTGAAAGTCGAGTCCAGAGTCGAGCCGGCCGAAGTCACCATCACCACGACCATCGCAAAGAACCCCGCAAAACCCAGGCCCCGGGCCACATCCGCGGGCACATTGCTGCTTGGTTTCATGCCCTCCAGGCGCGCATGCACGCCGACCAGACTGAACGCGAAGATGGCGAGGAAACCGAGAATTCCTGCTGCGATAAACGCTCTGAGCATCGTCTTCTCGCGCGTGATGAATCCCCGGTCCGTCAGTACCGGATCGTGAAACGGGTAGGAAATCACCTGCAACAACGCAACCAGCAACAGGTCCGCGCCGGAGTCCAGAGCGAACTTTCCTTCGGACAGCAGAACCCCTGGCGCATGAGCAGGAAGCACAAACGCCAATACCACGCCCAGAAACAGAATGAACACCACGGCCTGAATCACGTCGCTGAAAATCGAACTGCGCAATCCGCCCTTCAAGCTGTAGAACAGCACCGCCGCCGTGAACAGCAGAGCCGATGCAATGAAACCGGTCGAGCCTGAGTCACCGTAATAGCCGCCGACCACCGCCGTGTTGCTCCAGACTTCGTTGAACAGGCGGATCAGAATCGCCGCGGAAAACGCCAGCGCCGCGCCGCGTCCGTATTTGCCGATGAGGAAGGGCACCAGACCGGTGGCGCCCTCGCGCGTGCGCAGGCGGTAGATAACGATTCCGGCGACCGGTATCGACAGCCAATAGGTAGCGTAGGCGAGTCCGCCGACGATGCCATAGCTGGCGCCGAGATTGGCGGCGTTGGTCACCGATTTGGCAAAGATCCAACTGATGAAAATGCTCATCATCAAAGCCCATTCCGATGTCGGACGCCCTTCGGCGTCGTGTCCGCGAAGGCAACGCCGATGCCGAGCATGCCTGAGATGACGGACACGACGAATATCAACAGGGAAAGCAACAGGTTTCCCATCATCTGCTCATGCGGGAAGTGACATCCGACGGGTTCGTCCAGGCGCTCAGGCAGGCGGTTGACAATAGCGCCAAGACTGGGTAAGTTATATTTGTACAAACATAATAGCGGCAATTGTACGGCACCGCCTTCCAGGGCAGGGACCAGAGCGGGAACTGTAGCGAGATCCATTCGTTTGGAGGAGAGAGGAGGTACCGGGTGCCACATCCATGCGCGGAACGCGGAGCGGAGTGAACAACCCGCACATGCCTGAGTAAGAGCGGCTCGTCTAACGACGAGTTTGAGGCGGCTGAGACCGCCTCTTTTTTCACCCTTGCTCCCGGCGCGTTCAGCGCCGTCGCAAGCACACAGAGGAGAACGCGATGAGGATTCGATACAGGAACCTTGGCATCCGTACGCTCACCGCAGCCATGGCCGCGATCTTGTGTCTGGGCATAGCCGGATGCGGAAAGACGTCCGCGCCTGAAGAGACCGCCAAGAACGTCTTGCCGCCCGCCCCGGTTGCCGGATCCTCGACCAAGAGCCAGAAGGCGGGGCCACCGCGCGTCGACCCGGCGGCCGCCGCCGCCGCCGCGTTAGCGGCAGCGGTGAAAGCTGCGCTTGCCGCGGACTCGCGGCTGAAGTCCTTTGCCATCGACATCCGCGCGGCAAATGGTGCAGTCGAGCTCTTCGGAACGGTTGATGCCAAGTCAAGCCGGGAAAAGGCCGAAAAGATTGCGGCCGGCGTGGCTGGCGTCAAATCAGTCAAGAGCCATCTCGTGCTGGTCAGTGGCTCTTAGCTTCCGCTGCTCGCTCGCGCTGGGCCGCCGGCAGTCGATTCCGAAAGCGCTTATTCTTTGTTCAAGCGAGCCGATGTGACCGCTGCCGTAGCATCTTGAAGGTCAGCTCACCTGGAATAGAATAGTCGCATGAGACTGTCTTTGCGCTTCGTGTTGCCCCTGATGCTGGTTCTGGCAGGCATCGCCTACGCCGTCGCCCCGCTGGTCGACCGATTGACCCTGGGCTGGTTCGTGCGCGATCTCGAGATCCGGTCGTCGCTGATCGCCAACACCATTGAAGAGCCCCTGCACGAACAGCTTCTGGCCGGCAAGAAGGCCAAGATCGCGGAATTCTTCAATCGCATGAGCCAGGACGAACGGATGTATGCCGTCGGCTACTGTGCTTCGCCGACGGGCACGGCATTGGCCAGCCGCTCGCTTCCGGTGGAGCTCCGCTGTGCCGAGCTCCACCGCTGGGAAGGACCCGGTGATCACCTGTTGCAGCGCGCCCAGGGGCCCTTGCACGTGGCGGTGAAGCCAATGGCCAGCGAGGTGGCGCCGGCCGGTCGCCTGGTACTGGTGCACGACATGAGTTTCGTCACCCGCCGCAGCGAAGAAACCAAGCGCTACGTCTTCTACTTCTTCATGGGGCTGGCGGCCGTGGTCTCGCTGATCACGGTGATCATCGCCCAGCTCTCATGGCGCGGCTGGATGGCCGGTATGCGCTCCTTGCTGCGTGGCGAAGGGCTGCTGCGGCAGCCGGCGGCAGGTGCGCAATCTCAGCTGCCCGAATTCAAGCCTATCGCCCGCGACCTGCAGCGGCTGATCCACGAACTGGAAGCCGCGACGCGCGCGCGAGATGAAGATCAGATCACCTGGACGCCGGAGTCCCTGCGCGCCATTCTCCACGGCGAACTGCGCGGCGAGGACGTGATCGTGGTTTCCAACCGCGAGCCCTACATCCATCAGCGCCGCGGCGATCGCATCGAGGCGCAGCGGCCGGCCAGCGGGCTGGTCACGGCACTGGAGCCGATCATGCGCGCCTGCTCGGGCACGTGGATCGCCCATGGCAGCGGCTCGGCCGACCGCGAGATGGTCGACCGGAACGACCGCGTCGCGGTGCCGCCGGAAAATCCCGCCTACCAGATCCGCCGCGTCTGGCTGACCGCGGAGGAGGAGGCCGGCTACTACTACGGCTTCGCCAACGAGGGACTCTGGCCGCTGTGCCACATCGCCCATGTGCGGCCCACATTCCGCTCGGGCGACTGGGTCCAGTATGTCGCGGTCAACCGCAAGTTCGCCAAGGCGGTGGCAAGCGAGGCCAAGACGAAGGACCCCATCGTCCTGGTGCAGGACTACCACTTCGCCCTGCTGCCGAACATGATCCGCGAGGAACTGCCGGATGCCACGATCATCACCTTCTGGCACATACCGTGGCCCAATCCCGAGTCGTTCGCCATCTGTCCGTGGCGGGACGAAGTGGTCGCGGGGCTGCTGGGGAGCAGCATTCTCGGCTTCCACACCCAGTCGCACTGCAACAATTTCGTCGATACGGTGGATCGTTTTCTCGAGGCGCGGGTTGACCGGGAATCCTTCACCGTCTCTTTCGGCGGCAAGCTCACCGCCGTGCGCCGCTACCCGATTTCCATCGCCTGGCCGCCGGAAGGGGACATGGTGCAAAAGTCCGTGCCGGACTGCCGCAGCGGCATGCGGCAGCTGAACGATCTCCCGCCCGAACACAAGCTCGGCATCGGTGTCGACCGCCTCGACTACACCAAGGGCATCATGGAACGCTTCCGTGCGATCGAGCGCCTGCTGGAGCTGAATCCGGAGTGGGTCGGCCGCTTCACCTTTGTCCAGGTCGCCGCGCCGACGCGCGCGGGCATCGAAGAATACCAGCATCACGAGGCGCAAGTCCGGGCCCTGGCCACGCGCATCAACGGCCGCTTCCAGCGCGAGGGGCCGCCGCCCATCGTGCTCAAGGTCGAGCACCACGCACCGCGCGAGGTATACGAGTATTACCGCGCCGCCGATCTGTGCTTCGTCAGCAGCCTGCACGACGGCATGAATCTGGTGGCGAAGGAATTTGTCGCGGCCCGCGACGACGAGCGCGGCGTCCTCATCCTGTCCCAATTCACCGGTGCCGCGCGGGAGTTGCCGGAGGCCTTGATCGTCAATCCCTACGATGCCGACCAGTGCGCTGCCGCCCTGCATCTGGCGCTGACGATGCCGGAGGCCGAGCAGCGCGACCGCATGCGCCTGATGCGCGGGCTGGTGGCCGAGTTCAACGTCTTCCGCTGGGCCGGCCGCATGCTGCTCGATGCCGCCTCCATGCGTCGTCGCGGTCGCCTGATCGACAAGACAGCACGCACGGGGACGTGACAATGCGCCCCGATTTCCCACCGGCACCCTGCGTCGATTGGGCCTATTTTCTCGATGTCGATGGAACCCTGATCGACATCGCCGACACGCCGGACGCCGTCCGCGTCGATACTGCGCTGCTCGACCTGATAGCGCGCCTGAGCCGGGCGAGTGGCGGCGCCGTGGCGCTGGTCAGCGGCCGCGCGCTGTCGGACCTGGAGCATCGCCTCGGCACGCTGCGCCTGCCTCTGGCCGGGCAACACGGGCTGGAACGCCGCGATGCCGCCGGGCGCCTGTGGATTCACGCCGCGCCGCCGGCGGCCAAGTGCGCGATCAAGGAGGCGCTGGCACCGGTTCTGGCGCGCTATCCCGGCCTTCTGCTGGAGGACAAGGGCCTGACGCTGGCGCTGCATTATCGACTGGCGCCGCAGCTGGCGGCCTACGCGCATCGCCTGATGGTCCGGCTGGTGGGCGCCGCCGGCGCGGGGCTCGAGGTGCAGCGCGGCAAGTCCGTGGCGGAGGTCAAGCCCTTTGGCATCGACAAGGGCACGGCGGTAACCGAATATCTGGCGGAGTCGCCATTCAGGGGACGGCGCCCGGTGTTCATCGGCGACGACCTCAACGACGAGCACGGCTTCGCCGAGGTGAACAAGCTGGACGGGATTTCCATCAAGGTGGGCAAGGGCGGCAGCTGCGCCCGCTTCCGCGTGCGCGATGTGGCGGCAGTAAGGCGCTGGCTGGGAGATGCACTGAAAGGCAAGGAATGAGAACCCTCGATCTGGCCCTGATCGGCAATTGCACCGTCGGCGCGCTGGTCGATGCGCGGGCGAGCATCACCTGGGGCTGCTTCCCGCGTTTCGATGGCGACCCGGTGTTCTGCGTCCTGCTCAAGGATTCCGACGACTACGGATTTTTCGCCGTCGAACTCGCCGATTGCGAACGCACCGAGCAGCACTATCTCGAGAACACGGCGATTCTGCTGACGCGCCTCTACGATTGTCATGGCGGTGCCGTGGAGGTCACGGACTTCGCGCCCCGCTTCGGTCAATACGGCCGCACGTTCCGACCGATGATGCTGGTCCGTCGCATCCGGCGGCTTAGCGGCAGCCCGCGTTTGACCCTGCGCCTGCGCCCGGCCTGCGGCGACGGCGCGGCCCGCCCTGGGGTTACCTGGGGCAGCAACCACATCCGCTATGTGGCGCCGGCTTTCACGCTGAGGCTTACCACCGATGCATCCCTGACCGCGATACTGCAGGAAACGCCATTCTTTCTCGAGGACACCGTGACACTGCTGCTGGGCGCGGACGAAACCGTGCACGAGACCGCGAGCGAGGTGGGCCGCCGCTTTCTCGAGGAAACCGCGCAGTACTGGCGCGAGTGGGTGCGCGTTCTAGCCATCCCCTACGAATGGCAGGAGGCGGTGATCCGCGCCACCATCACGCTCAAGCTGAACGCCTACGACGACACCGGCGCCATCGTTGCCGCCATGACCAGTTCCATCCCCGAGGCGGCTGGCAGCGGCCGCAACTGGGATTATCGCTACTGCTGGCTGCGCGACGGCTATTTCGTGGTCAATGCCCTGAACCGGCTGGGAGCGACCCGCACCATGGAGCGCTACCTTGGCTACATCGTCAATATCGCCGCCAATGCCGGCGGCGGTCCGCTGCAGCCTGTTTACGGCATCGACGGCCGGGCGGAGTTGGACGAACGGGAGGTTCCGGCGCTGGCAGGCTATCGCGGCATGGGGCCGGTGCGCATCGGCAACCTGGCCTACCGCCAGGTGCAGCACGACGTCTATGGTTCGGCCATCCTCGCGGCCACCCACATTTTCTTCGACCAGCGCCTGACCCGGCGCGGCGACGAAGCGTTGTTCCGCCGCCTCGAACTCCTGGGCGAGCAGGCCACGCGCTGCCACGACCAGCCGGATGCCGGTCTGTGGGAACTGCGCGGCAGCGCGCGCGTGCATACGTTTTCCGCCGTGATGTGCTGGGCGGCCTGCGATCGCCTGGCCCGGATCGCCGGTCGGCTGGGCTTGGCCGAGCGCGCCGCCTACTGGCTTGATCAGTCCCGGCGGATTCATGAAACCATCAGCCGGCGCGCCTGGAGCGAACGGCGCCTCGCCTTCGTCTCCACCTTCGAAGGCGAGGCGATGGATGCGAGTCTGCTGCTGCTGGCCGAAGTCGGCTTCCTCGATCCGTCCGACCCGCGCTTTGCCGCCACGGTCAGTGCCGTCGAGAAGGATTTGCGCCGCGGCGATTTTATTTTCCGCTATGTCGAGAAGGACGACTTCGGCGAGCCGGAGAATGCGTTTCTCGTCTGCACTTTCTGGTATGTCAATGCTCTGGCCACGCTGGGTCGTCGCGAGGAGGCGCGCGAGCTGTTCGAAAAATTGTTGGCCTGCCGCAACCGCCATGGCTTGCTGGCGGAACACATCGATCCCCGCAGTGGCGAACAGTGGGGAAACTTCGCGCAGACCTATAGCATGGTGGGGCTGATCAACGCCGCGATACGGCTATCGATACGCTGGGATCAGGCATTCTGAGCACCGGGGGCAACGTGCTCGCTTCTCGAACAAATAACGTCTTGCAATCTCACACCTGAGAGCCGAAAGAAAAAGCCCGCGCCAGCGCGGGCTTTTTCAACCCGCAGGGGCGGGGCGAGCACCCCGCCCAGCTTAGGTTGCTTCGGTCGAAATGTCGCCGACGAGGTTGGGGTAGCGCACGTGCTCGACCAGATCCTGAACTTCCTTTTCTGGCGCCGGGGTGAGCAGGCTCACCACGATGATCACGATGAACCCGAGCGGTACGCCCCACAGGCCGGCGGAAATCGGCTGTATGTCCCACCAGATGTTTTCGGCGATCGTGCTCTTCACGCCGAACACGCCGCGCAGCCAGGGCTGTGTCGTTGCCATGTAGTAGAAGGTGATACCCAGACCCGCGGCCATGCCCAGAGTCGCCCCCCACTTGTTGGCGCGTCCCCAGAAGATGCCGAGCGTCAGCGCCGGAAAGAACGCCGCCGCCGCGAGCGAGAATGCCGCAGACACCAGGAACAGGATGTCCGCGGGCTTCTGCGCCGCGACAGTCGCTGCGATCAACGCGACCACCAGCAGCAGGGCTTTCGATACGGTGACGCGGCGCGCGGTGGACGCATTCGGATCCAGCATCTTGTAGTAGAAGTCGTGCGACAGCGCGTTGGCGA
>ERZ1292633.2803-Hain-H41-02um-R1-2803-length-17484-cov-7_pt1 | contig 17484 bp, 17 predicted proteins | sample MGYA00564406_ERZ1292633 | MGnify/ENA primary metagenome ERZ1292633 (study PRJEB36523, sample SAMEA6512639) | groundwater metagenome | collected 2019-01-08 | study: AquaDiva: Metagenomics assemblies of 32 groundwater samples | reverse complement strand
GACATCCTGGTCCCAAACCAGGCGCGCTACCAGGCTACGCTACACCCCGGAAAAGCCGATACTATACCTTTTCAAGCGCGAAACGTCAATTTCTTCGCGCTCAAGAATGCTGATTAACTGAATTAATAAAATCGAAGAAGTTGTATGAGTAATGTCACAGAGTAATTCTGGGACTTTATGCTATGTTATATGGATTTGTGAGTAACAATCAGGAAATATAACTTGTTATATAATTCGTTTTCTGATAATAGTAAGCATTTTTTTGTACACTACCAGACAGACTAAGATTAAACAGGAGCCATAAAAGATGCCACAAGAGCAACAAAGCAGTAAACAAGTGACTCCCTACGAACCGAAGGTGGGAGAGGATTATATGAGTCCTGAGCAGCTTGTGCATTTTCGTAAGATACTGGAGGGTATGAAAACCGACTTAAGTCAGGAGATTGATCGTGCTGTGCATATCATGCAGGATGAAGCGACGGTTTTTGCTGACCCAAATGACCGTGCCAGCCAGGAATCTGACATGACGCTTGAGCTGCGCAATCGTGATCGCGAACGTAAGCTGATTAAGAAAATTGATGAGATCATCGCCAAAATAGATGAAGGTGATTATGGTTATTGCGATAGCTGCGGCATTGAGATCGGATTAAAACGCCTTGAAGCCCGTCCGACTGCAACGCTTTGTATTGACTGCAAGACGCTGGATGAAATAAGGGAAAAGCAGATGGCTAAGTAAGCGCTGGTATTTCATATCACTATGCATTTGAAGCTGTAAAACCAATAAAAAACCCTGTCGACAGCACAGGGTTTTTTATTACGGTAGAAGAAAAAAGAATCTGACTTATCAGGATTCTATCGTATCAATACCGGGGTTTGCTTCAGAAATTGCCGCTTTCATGCTCAAGCGAAGTCTTCCCTTGTCGTCCGCTTCAAGCACTTTGACGCGTACTGATTGACCTTCTTTAAGGTGATCGGAAACATTATTGACACGCTCATTGGCAATCTGTGAAATATGCAGCAGACCATCTTTGCCAGGCAGGATGCTGACAATTGCACCAAAATCAAGTAACTTGAGAACGGTACCGTCATAAATCTTGCCAACTTCAACCTCAGCGGTGATATCTTCGATACGTTTTTTGGCAAGTTCACCACCTTCAGCACTGACGCAGGCAATGGTCACTGAGCCATCATCGGTAATATCAATAGTGGTGCCGGTTTCTTCAGTTAATGCCCGTATGACAGCACCGCCTTTGCCGATCACATCGCGAATCTTTTCTGGGTTAATTTTAAGTTTTATAATGCGTGGCGCATGAACAGAGATGTCTTCACGGGTTGAAGGCAGTGCCTGCTTCATGATTTCCAGTATATGCAGGCGGCCTTCTTTCGCCTGTATCAGCGCGGCATGCATGATATCCTTTGTTATGCCTTGAATCTTGATATCCATCTGTAACGCCGTAATACCTGTTTCAGTGCCGGCAACCTTGAAATCCATATCACCAAGATGATCTTCATCGCCCAGAATGTCAGTCAGAACAGCGAATCGTTTGCCATCCTTGATCAATCCCATGGCAATGCCTGCGACATGGGCTTTCAACGGAACGCCTGCATCCATGAGAGCCAAGCAGCCACCACACACAGAGGCCATTGAGCTGGAGCCATTGGATTCAGTGATTTCGGACACGACGCGTAGGGAATAGCCAAATTCTTCGGGTGATGGCAATACGGCAATCAGTGCGCGTTTGGCAAGACGGCCATGACCGATCTCTCGACGTTTTGGCGTACCGACACGACCGATCTCGCCTGTGGCGTAGGGAGGCATATTGTAATGAAGCATGAACCGCTCATTATAATCACCCTGTAGAGAATCAATTTTTTGCTCATCGCGTGCAGTGCCTAATGTGGCAACTGCCAGTGCCTGAGTTTCGCCTCGTGTAAAGAGAGCTGATCCATGTGTGCGGGGTAAAACGCTATTGCGAATAGTGATGTTTCTGACTGTACGTGTGCCGCGACCATCAATGCGGGGTTCGCCATCCAGAATTTGATTGCGCACAATTTTTGATTCCAGTGCGAAGAAAGCCTCTCCGAATGCCTGCGAACTGGGGCCGTCTTCTGTATCAACACCCATTTCATCAGATATGCGCTGGCTTATTGCTGCGATGGCTTCCGACCGTGCCTGCTTCTGTTTGAGTTTAAAAGCTTTCCGCAAATCTTCTTCAGCCAGTTGGGCAACTTTTTCTTCCAATACCGTATTTTTTTCCGGTGGTGTCCAATCCCATGCCGTCACACCTGCTTCATCAGCAAATTCGTTAATGGCATTAATTACCGCCTGCATCTGTTCATGGCCGTACATGACAGCGCCGAGCATGATCTCTTCGGATAGCTCGTTCGCTTCCGACTCCACCATCAAAACTGCCTGCTGCGTACCCGCAACGACAAGGTTCATCCGGGTATCTTTCAGTTCTGTCGTGGTTGGGTTCAATACAAATTCATTATTGATATAGCCGACACGGGCAGCACCAATGGGGCCGTCAAATGGAATGCCTGACAATATGAGTGCTGCTGAGGTGCCAATGATGGAAGGGATATCTGAGTCCACCTCATTGTCAGACGACATAACCGTTGCAACAACCTGCACTTCGTTATAGAAGCCTTCAGGGAAGAGCGGGCGAATCGGACGATCAATCAATCGGGAAGTGAGCGTTTCCTTCTCTGAAGGGCGGCCTTCGCGCTTAAAGAAACTACCGGGAATTCTGCCAGCTGCGTAGGATTTCTCCTGATAATCAACAGTCAGCGGGAAGAAATCCTGTCCTTTCTTGACTTTTTTGTCGCCCACGACAGTAACTAATACGACTGTATCGTCCATTGTAACCATAACCGCGCCATGCGCTTGTCTTGCTATCTCTCCTGTCTCCAGAGTTAGCTGATGGCGTCCGTAGGTGATACTCTTCTTGATAGGTTTCAATTAACAATCCTTTTTTTGATAAATTTTTCCCAGATCAACCTTGGGATTCTGTTGTATCTCTGGCTGCTTAATTAATTGTCTGGAAAATGATCTACTCAATTTTTGCTAGCTGAATTTGAAGTAATCATTTACTTGCGTAAGCTGAGGCGCTCAATTAATGTCTGATACGCATCCGCATTGCAGCGTTTCAGGTAATCAAGCAGTTTGCGGCGACGGCCGACCATACGCAATAGGCCCTGGCGTGAGTGATGATCTTTCACATGTATTTTGAAATGGCCGATCAGGTCATTGATCCGGGTTGTTAAAAGGGCGATCTGTACTTCTGGAGAGCCCGTATCTCCATCAGCTCTCTGATAGTCGCGCACTACCTGTGCTTTTTGGTCGATTGTGACTGACATAAGTTTCTCCAATAAAATTACCAAATGTAAAGAGGCGAAATTTTACTCTTTAATGTCGTTCTTGTCCAAAACAGATCAGGAAGTAAATTATTGGCCAGGAAGCCAAGTCTCAGGATGCTGAAAAAGAAAGACCCGGAGAGAAATGTTGGCACGATAAAAAAATAGCCATACGGTGGTTGGCATGGCTATTTCAGAGCAAAATAAGACTTGCGGGCTAAAACTTAAAGACAGATTTTGTTGTTTTGATATTTTTCTGTCAGGTCATCAAGCCTGTGAGCTTTTTTCTTCATTACCTGATGGATTTGTAAATTGATCATTCAGCGCCTGAATATAATCATTGGCTTCATTGATAATCTCATCAATTGTCTGCTGAGTAACTTCATTCCAGCCGGTTGGGCCTTGCAGGAACATAGGCCGGTAGGCAACCGTACATTTATTAAACGCTTGAGTATACTGTTTGCAGGTTTCGTGATCATTGCCAAATTCATCCGACAGTTTTTTCAGGATTTTGTTGGCGGCGAATCGACGCACAGAAAAATGGATATAGCCAATACTTAAAATGAGAAGTGCCAGGATAATCAGGGAAGACTGGTCGCCCCGGTGGATATCGGTTGAGAAGGTATTCACCAGACCCCATGATTCACTTAAGGTCAACCCGACGCCGGCGAGTACGGCCAGAAGGCCAAATACCAGGCCATCGAATAGAAAGACTTTGTTTTTCCATTGTTTCAGCATATCAGACAGTTTGTTGACAACCTGATTCTTGATTCCCTTGGCTGTTTGCTCAAGCTTGCCAACGATGCGATAAGCGCGCTCAACTTCAATCTGCTGCATACGGGTGTTGATAGCTGCCATATCTTCTTCGCGCTTTCTCTCAAAACGCTCTCTGACTTGAGGATTTTCGATCGGGACAGCTGCGCTTGGATTATAGATCCGGTAGAAACGTCCGGTAACCAGGCCGACTTCGGCCAGTGAACGTTGCCAGGCAGACACAACTTCCTCGGGATTGTCTTCCTGTGCGGTTACATCGATTTGATTCAGGATGTAGAGGAATTTGTTGGCGTCAGCGCGGTTGACGCTGGCTGATACCAGATATGCCAGCGTATCCTGCATGGCTTTGGGTTCCGGGTGACGCGCATCAAAAAATACCAGTACGAGATCCGACAGATTGATGATGTGCTGGGTCAGGCGGAGTGTCGATGCACGTTGATCATCTGCATCAAAGCCTGGGGAATCAATAAGAATCTTGCCGCGAATGTTTTCGGATGGACAGGTTTTCAGTTGCAGATAGGCATCGATTCGTTCCTGTCCTGCTTCCGAGATTTCTTCAATACTGCGGCTGATCTGAAAAAAAGGAAAGCGGGGGTCGGCGTCGAGCGCAATGCCCGGTAAGGTTTTTGCTTCCTTATGGTGACTGTAGCAGATGACCGTAAATTTGTCATCGACAGCCTGATTGCCGGTGCGCTGCAGTTGTGTATTGAGATGCGAATTGATGAACGTTGATTTGCCGGCGGAAAATGTACCCAACACGGCGATCATGGGCCACCAGGTGACGCAGGTTGCATAGGATTCATCCTTGCTCAGTAATCCCATGCTATGGCCGACATAATCCATTTTACGGAAGCTCTTAACTGCCTGAGCCAGCGTTGGATTATTTGGATATTCATCGGTAAGATGTTTTTGCAGACTTTTCAGATGCTTGTTGATTTGTGTTGAACTATGTGACATAACAGTTCCTTTTCATTCTTTTAAAAGTTAAATAGTGACGGGCGGTAATTAATTGACCGGTTAGCCTTGTTTGCGCATGATATTTTTTGAGAAACGATTTGCAGTCATGGGTGAATGGCAACTAACACGGTGAGTTAAAGTTATTTCTGTATTCGAATAATTCAGGGTATCGGGTAATGGCCTGATATAACAAGGGTTAAGTTGGTAAAATCCCGGTAAAAACCAGGAAAAACCATATGGATTCTACCAAGAACAATCTTTGCGTGCCAGCAAATGATACCGTGACCGATGTTCTCCGTACAGAATATCGGTTTACTGGTATTCTGACAGGCTAGGGAGTGCGAGCATCCCAGCAGTAAAACCGGAGATAATTCAGGCATTATGACGACACAAAATGATAATGATCAATCCGTAAACCATTCACCGCATTTTGTGCGGTACATATTAATTGGGTTTCTGACAGTAGCGCCGCTTTGGGTTACGTGGCTGGTGTTTGATTTCTTACTGAAGTTACTGGCGCGTATAGGGACTCCGATGCTGAAAGCAACAGCCAATGCAGTACGTCCATTTTCAGATACGATGGCCAGTTGGCTGTTGGATTCGGGTTTTCAGCAGGGCGTTGCGGCCTTGCTCACAATTGCCAGTTTATATGGCATCGGGCTACTGGCTTCCTTCGTGCTCGGTAAGAAAGTAATCAGTCTTTATGAATATATTCTTGCCAGACTTCCTTTGGTACAAACGATTTATGGTGCGACGAAGCGTTTTCTGCACACAGTAAGTCAACCACCGGTTGCGGGGAGACGGGTAGTGCTTATTAAATTCCCATCTTCCGATATGAAAGCGATTGGTTTTATCACCAAAGTCATTCGAGACAGGGATACAGGCAAGGAATTAGCCGCTGTGTATGTGCCGACGTCGCCCAATCCGACATCCGGTTATATTGAAATTCTGCCACTGGAAGATGTTGTGATTACGGACTGGACAACTGAGGAAGCAATGACTTTTGTGGTAACAGGTGGAACCAATGCTCCTGAGAATCTGCATTTTTTTAGCGGGAAAGACCTGCATAAAGCGACAACTGACAAGCCAGAATGATTTGACTGGTTACTGACTGATATCCACCGAATAAGGCAGTGAACGGATTTTCAGTATGGGGCCATCCAGCGTTTGCCAGTGAATGTTCCCTGCTTCAAAACTGCTCTGCTGAATAACCGCCAGCACATCAAAGCCGCCCTGTGGAGCGGGCGCTGCATTGACTATTCTGCCGCTGGACTGATCGATCAAATCGGCGCTGAATAGCTCATCCCCGGCGCTTACTGGCGAAGTGGTTGAAATATTGGCCAGGAACATGCGGCGTTTGAGTTTTCCAAGATATTGCGTGCGTGCCACGATTTCCTGCCCCGGATAGCATCCTTTCCTGAAACTGACGCCGCCGATTGCATCCAGATTCACCATCTGTGGTAAAAACTGTTCCTGAGTGGCCGGTAAAATAACCGGAATACCGGATTGAATCTCCAGCCAATCCCAGCAAGCGGCACCAACCGGTCTGGCGTGCTGACTGAGTTGCTCCCAAAGCGTGGGGGCATTCTCAATCGGCGTGACGAGTTCAAACCGGTTGCCTGCGTGACAGATAATGCTGGTCTGCCCGTTCTGCGCAACGCTCAATGGGCTATCCGGGTTTAACTGTGCTGCGGATAGTTCTTCTGCCAATCGCTGCGCACCTTGTCCTGCGATACCGATCCGAATCCATGACTGGCTGCAATCGGTTATCCGAACCTTGGCGCGCAGGACATACATCGATAATCGTTTTTGTATAGTCGCACATAGGCTGGAGGGTAGTCGCATCAGAAAAGTATTCTCTTTCTGCCAGAGGAGGAAACTGGCCAGAATCCGCCCCTTTGGCGAGCAGTAACTGCCATATTGTGCCTTGTGCGGATTGATTTCTTTGACATCGCAGCTGAATTGACTCTGCAGGAAGGTCTGTGCGTCGTCGCCTGAAAAACAGATCAGGCCATAATGCGAAAGGTCGGCCATGATGATCTCAGTCTGTGTATGTTTAAGTTCCGCAGTGATATCGCCAAAATGAGCCACACGATCTGTTTCAATGACCGCACGATTATTTTGTAAATAGGTTTGCCAGGCTGGATTCATTGTATGCAACAAGATAATAAACAGGAAAGATTATACGATATCCTGTCCAGGTAAAATGAAGGGTCTTATGAATGCAGTCAGCCATCTTGCCATGACCATTTTGTCTATCCACCGAAAACCCTCGCTGCGGCTGGCTATCATACTCAATGTAGCCCATCTGGTTGCAACCGGTTTATTCTGGCCACTGGCATTGCCGTTTGGTATCAAGGCAATTGCCGTTGTCATGCTGGTCTTCAGCCTGGTTTATTATGTGAGGCAGGATGCCCTGCTTACCGCAAACAATGCTGTAGTGGCTTTTGAATTATCCGATGATATGCACTGCACGCTGATTACGCGATCCGGTAAATCCATGGTTTGTGATCTATCGGGCAGTACGTTCGTTGCCCCTTATCTGACCGTGCTGAACCTGAAACCGGCGGGAAAATTCTTTACGCGCAGTGTCGTGATCCTGCCGGATGGCATTGATGCGGAGGAGTTCAGGCGTTTGCGGGTGTTGCTGCGCTGGAAGTGGAAGAGTGCTGGTTAATGTCAGGTGTATCCTGTCCCGGATTATGAGAGAAAGCTACTTTTCTCTAAACGGGATTGATTTTACCGCTCCAGTTCAAGCAGAATGATTGCGTAAACGGTCATCAAAGGGAAAATAATGAAACTGATTTTTATGGCGCTTCTGTTGGTTGGCCTGTCCGGCTGTGATGTGCTCACCAAAGCGAAACAACGCCCCTATATCGACGTCAAGCTGATCGGCGTATGGAAGGGTGAACATAAGGAAAAAGGCGGTACGATAAAAAGCTGGACACAGACGAGAAAAGCTGATGGTACGTATACGATTGAATTCAGTTTTACAGAAATAAACGGTCGGGTGCAGAGCTTCACGGAATCCGGTCGATGGTGGATCATGGGTGATCTGTTTCATGAAATATCCTCAACCGGTATGGAGAAACCCGATAGATATCAATACCAGTTCAGGAAAATGGACTGTGTGACTTTTGTCCTCGTCGGCAATGATGGATTGGTCGAGGAAGTGGATAACTACGAATTCAGCGAATGCTTTTCAAAGGATTCACCACTGGCGGGTATGAGTCAATCAACGTAAGGTTATGATTAAATCAAGTAATCCAAACCACAAGTGATGAAATCTGCATGATCGTCGCAACTGTTGAAGCAATGGTTTCAGGTGTAATCGCATCGATAGGGAATCTATGACTGAGTATTTAGATGCTGTAGAAAAGATCGCGACAGGCATTGTCGCAAAGAACGCAACTGAGATTGATAAAACAGGCGCATTTCCACAGACAGCGATTGATGCATTGCGTGATGCCGGCCTGCTTGGATTGATCAGTGCAAAGCGCATGGGTGGATTGGGAGAGGGGCCGCGTGCTGCCGCGATGGCGGTTGAACGTTTTGCACGGGAATGTGCATCGACAGCGATGGTGATTTGTATGCACTATACAGCAACGGCTGTCATAGAAAAGTATGGTTCTGAAGCGGTGCGTAAGCAGCTTGCACAAGGTAACCATCTGGCGACGCTGGCTTTTTCCGAAGTGGGATCGCGCAGCCATTTCTGGGCACCGGTTGGTACAGCAACCCGAAACCAGAATGGTATTTGTTTAAATGGAAGGAAAAGCTGGGTGACATCGGCGCACCACGCCACATTGTATGTATGGTCGAGCAAACCCGTTACTGCCGAAGGTGCCGGCACTATCTGGCTTGTGCCGAGTGACAATGGCGGTCTTTCGATAGCAGGTAACTTTGATGGGTTGGGTCTGCGCGGGAATGATTCCACGCCGGTTACTGCCGAAAATGTTTTAATCCCTGAGCATGCCATGCTGGGTGCAGATGGTAATGGTTTCACGATCATGCTCGAGACGGTGCTGCCTTTGTTCAATGTACTGACAGCCGCTACTGGAATAGGATTGATGGAGGGCGCGACTGCGGCAGCGTGTAGCCACGTGGCGGGGACTCGCTATGAACACCTTGATTCGGCATTGTGTGACTTACCGACTATTCGGGCGTATCTGGCTCGGATGCGAGTTGCCACCGATCAGACACGTTGTCTATGGCTGGATGCACTCAATGCGATGGAAACCAGTCGTGAAGATGTGATGTTGCGCGTATTAGAGTGCAAGGCGGCATCCGGTGAATCCGCCACTCAAGTACTGGATACCGCCATGCGGGTTTGCGGCGGTGCTGCATTTCGTCGTGAAGTGGGTGTGGAGCGACGGTTTCGCGATGCCCGTGCAGGGACAGTTATGGCGCCCACAACGGATCAATTATATGACTTCATCGGCAAGGCCATTTGCGGCCTGCCAGTATTCTGAGAGAACCAAAACATGTCTATGACTTTGTTAATGGGAGCGGTCGCATACGACCCGAAAGTGGTTACCATCTGGGATGGTTTTCAAAAATGGTTTGCACAGCACGATCTTGAATTTGATTACATGCTGTATTCGAACTATGAACGACAAGTGGCAGGGCATTTTGCCGGGCACTTTCACGTCGCATGGAATTCCCCGTTGGCATGGTTGCAAGCAGAACGTATCGCCGCCAGAACAGGCCGCAAGATCGGAGCGATCGCCATGCGCGATGCAGATTGTGATCTCACCAGTGTGATTGTCGTGCGTAACGATTCACCGATCCGGTCGATTCAGGATTTGCGTGGTAAGACTGTTGGGGTGGGTGCTTCTGATTCGCCACAGGCGACATTGATTCCACTGTTGCATCTGGCGGAAGCTGGGCTTGATCCAGAAAAAGACTTTACGGTACGGGCATTCGATGTACTGGTCGGCAAACATGGCGACCATATTGGGGGGGAGCGACATGCTGCCAAAGCGTTAATCGATGGTACTGTCGATGCCGCCTGTATGATCGACGGTAATCACCTGCTCTTTTCACGAGAAGGCACATTTCCATCGAATAGCACGCGCATTCTTGCACAAACGGCTGAGTATGATCACTGTAACTTCACTGTTCTGGAGGGGGGTGTGCCTGCGGAGACCATTGTGCGTTTCCGCAAGCTTTTGCTGTCAATGTCGTATGATGATCCACAAGTCAGACCATTGCTGGATCTTGAGGGGCTGAAACAATGGAAACCAGGCCGTACCGAAAAATACGCGCTGCTGGACAGAGCAGTTGAGCGATTCAAAACGATCGATGCATTCGTCGACAGCATCAGCAAATCTTATCCATGACCGAGCGTGGCATATGCACGGTTGAGCTTGCTGATCTGGGATTGGATCAGGGTGGGCATCTGCTGATAAAGCGTGCCTTGCGTACAGTACCAGTGAATACGCCGGTTGCCGTGTATGGTGATGCACCGGAGCTTGCTATCCATCTGCGCAGCTGGTGTCGTGCCCAGGGTCATGACATCGAAATTATAAAAATTGCAGGAGGTCCGGTTGCGGTGATACACCGTGGCGGTGCTGAAGCTGGGCGCTGGCGTGGCGCCGAATCGACCGGTGATGCCGCTATTCCGAAAGAACACGCCCATGCCAGTTGGGGACTGGCGGGTCGCAGTGCGACGGTTGAGGCGGGTGTACCTGCTTTCGATTTTCCACTCGATACACGCGCCGAAGTTTGGGCAAAGGAGGCTGCGCGATTATATGCCCAGGCGGCTGCCTCACAATGGGATCCTGCCACAGCGATTCCGTGGGATGAACCGTTCGTGTTACTGGATGATGTTGAGGATGCGGTTGTCCAGGTGATGACTTATCTGATTGAGAACGAAACAGCAGCACTTGTGATTCCGGCCAGATTTGCGTCGCAAGTACATCCCCATTTCCGTGAAGTAATGCAGTTACTGGCGATTCAGGCCGCTGATGAAGCGCGCCATATTGAAGTGTTTACACGGCGTGCATTGTTACGAAGAACAAAACTCGGCTTATCAACCGTCGGCGGTCAGTCATCACTCAAGACGCTGATTGATGAACCGGATTTTACCTTATCGGCGATGCTGCTATCGGTACTCGGAGAAGGCAGTTTCCTGTCGTTATTGGGGTTTCTGCATCAACATGCGCCAGACCGGGTGACCAGTGAAATAGCGCGACTGGTTAGTCAGGACGAAGCTCGTCACGTCGCGTTCGGCATTGCCCATCTTACGCAACATGTGCGAGAAAATCCGGCATTGCTGGAACGATTGGCGGAAGCGATCGAACGCCGTCATGACGTGCTTGCCAATACGGCTGGCCTCAATGAAGAAGTGTTTGACGCGCTCATACTATTTGCTGCGGGGTCGTGGCAACCAGAAGCATTACGTGCCGGATGGGAAAAAGTGCAGGTACTTATTGCCGATATGGATCAGGGGCGTGTGCGGCGTTTGTGCAGGATTGGCTTTGATGAGCACAGAGCGCGGTCACTCTCGGCGTTGCACACTCGAAACTTTATGTAATACGTCAATGCTCAGTGAAGCGCGTGAGTCAGCATGGAATAGACCGGCCTGGAGTATTCCATGTCTGGCGTATATGCGGGATTCTTATCGCATTCTTGCAGCGGTGTAAGTAGTTTCCCGATTGAAGTCATCCCAGATATAGCTAGGCTGAACGATCGGTGTTGTAGGGACCAGGAAAGTTGCGATATCGATCGCGCCACTGACGGTGCGTCCGACTGTATGAACCAGGCCGGTAAAGAAGCCGGCAGTCAATCCATACGGTGCGCCGTTTCGATGACCGGTAATGATCATGGTTTTAGGTATTTCAGCGACACCCGTCACGACATTTGCGATACCGTTGCCCAGCTTCTCACCGACTTTCTCAGGGTAATCGTTTGCAAATGAATGGGTCGATATGAAGAACAGGATAAATAGGGTCAGCAGTGATTTGATCATTTTTTTCATTAATAACTCCATAGAATATAACAAATTAGTGTTATTCCACAGTTAAACCATGGAAGTAAAAAGTTTGGCCGTCTAAAACGTGGCACTGATTCTGATTACTCGACAAATAGCCCAGTGAATCGGATGTGAGATTACCAGAAACTGATGAAAAAGGCTTTATTTGGTTGGGTAGTGAGTGAAATGGTTATCCCTTTAACAGATCGTTGAGAAACTATCTGATCTTGCTGATCAAGAAGGGAGAACACCGCTCTGATTCTGGTTAAAGGATTTTTTGAAGTCTTTCATTTCCATACCATTCTTTTTACAGAACGCGACATGAAAACGATTTAAAATAACACGAACAGATTTTGTTTATGCGACATAATGGAATATCTATGAGAAATATCAAATGGGTACATCTGGTAATCATTCTGCTTGCAATGATGGCAAGCCATTCTGTTTTAGCACGGGGTGGTCATGGACATAGCCATGGTCATAGCCACTTGAATCTTGGTATAAATCTCGGAGGCTATTATGGCCCCGGATTTTATGGATATAGTGGATATGGTAGATATGGGTATGGCGGCTATGGTTTTGGTGGTTATGGTTATCCTTTTTACTATCCCCCTTCCTACCTGTATCAACCAATGGTGATAGCCCCTTCAACGCCACCCGTCTATATACAGCAGCAACCCCAACCTGTTCAACCACAAGCCGACTATTGGTACTATTGCCAGAATCCGGAAGGCTACTATCCGTACATCAGAAATTGTCCCGATGGCTGGCTGCAGGTTGCTCCTCAGCCACCTGTGCAATAACGGAAAGAGCATAAATGCCATTCGTGAGAGGGTTAAATACGCTAGTCTCTTTCTCGATTTACAGGAACCTATTGCCAGGAGGTCTCATTCTGCCATGGATCGAGAAATAGAAAATCATCCAGCCAGTCACGATTTGCCACTGCGTGAGGATATTCGACTGTTGGGACGTATTCTCGGTGATACCTTGCGTGAACAGGAAGGTGCGGCTGCATTTGATCTTGTTGAGCACATTCGCCAGACTTCAATACAATTTCGCCGTGAGAACGATCTTGCTGCAAGGCATGAGCTTAAATCAGTACTTAACGATCTGCCGCTTCCACAGGCTGTTCAGGTTGTACGAGCCTTTACCTATTTTCTGCATCTCACTAATGTGGCTGAAGACCAGCATCATATTCGCTGTGCACGCGCAGATGAACTTGCCGGTTTGTCTCCGCGTGAAGGTGCTTTTTCAATCGCTATTGATCGCACCATTCGTGCAGGCATCGATCCGCAGAGCATACAGAATTTCTTACGGAACGCTCTTGTGGTTCCGGTACTGACAGCACATCCGACGGAAGTTCAACGTAAAAGCATTCTGGATCGTCAGCGTGCTATTGCGGAATTGATCGAATGGCGCGATCGCACACAGCTTACGCCAGCGGAAATCGCCAGCACTGAAGCAGCACTACGCCAAAATATCCTGACACTATGGCGGACACGTACAGTTCGTGCTACGCAGCCAACTGTCATTGATGAAATTAATAATGGCCTGTTTTATTATGATCAAACCTTTTTTGATCAGTTGCCACGGCTCTATTCGCAATTCGAGGATTTATTCGCACAATATAGTCTTGGAGACGGTAACTGTGAAATCCCGTCCTTCATGCGTATTGGTAGCTGGATTGGTGGTGATCGTGATGGTAATCCTTATGTCACGGCAGAAGTACTCCGAACGGCACTGCGGATGCAATCTACGCATGCATTGAGTTATTACCTGGAACAACTGCACCATTTGAGTGCCGAACTATCTTTATCTGACCTGCTGGTTAAAGTATCAGGTGAACTCATGTTGCTTGCAAATGATTCACCTGATATCGTATCAGAACGTGCTGGCGAGCCATATCGACGCGCCATCGCAGCGATATATGCTCGTCTGGATGCCACTGCAAAAGATTTAAACAACACGAAACCTATGCGCGAAGCGATTGATCAGGCGCCACCTTACCGCAATGTTGAAGAATTTTCTACCAATCTCACCACTATCCATCAGTCATTAGTAGATAGTGGTGCCAGGTTGCTGGCGAATGGTCGATTACATCATCTGCGCCGTGCAGTCGATGTGTTCAATTTTCACCTTGCCGCACTGGATATGCGGCAGAACTCTGATGTACACGAACGTGTCGTGACTGAACTGTTTCTTATAGCACGTAATGGGCTGAATTATCATATTCTTTCTGAGAATGAACGCATTGCTTTGCTACTCGATGAGCTCAGGACTCCACGTCCGCTCACTTCACCCCGTGTCACCTATTCAGATGAAACGGCTTCCGAACTGGAGGTACTCCATGTCGCTGCGGATAGTCATCGCCACTACGGTAGCAAGAGTTTGCCGAATTACATCATTTCCAAGACAAATGGTATTTCGGATATATTGGAAGTCGCATTACTGCTGCGTGAAGTTGGATTGCTACGGCCGCACGATAAGCAATTGGATGTCAACATTATTCCGTTGTTTGAAACCATCGATGACTTGCGTCGCAGCAGTAAAGTCATGGATAGTCTTTTCATGCAGCCGCTGTATCGAGAATTACTAGCCTCGCGTCAACATACGCAGGAGGTAATGCTGGGCTATTCTGACAGCAACAAGGACGGCGGTTTTATTACCTCGGGTTGGGAACTGTATAAAGCGGAGATCAAACTTGTTGAAGTGTTTTGCCGCCATAATGTTCAGTTGCGTTTGTTTCATGGACGCGGTGGATCTATCGGTCGTGGAGGCGGCCCAACTTATGGCACCATTCTTGCCCAGCCCGATGGTGCAGTCGCAGGTCAGATTCGCATTACCGAACAAGGTGAAGTAATTGCAAGCAAATTTTCTAATCCCGAGATTGGTCGGCGCCACCTTGAAGTGATTGCTGCTGCCACACTCGAAGCGACATTGCGACCACAGCATCATACAGACACATTAAAAAAAGAATATTTTGATGCAATGGAAGAACTTTCCGGTTACGCCTATATAGCATATCGAAAACTCGTCTATGAAACACCGGGTTTCGAAGACTATTTCTGGCAATCCACGGTTATCTCTGAAATCAGCGAACTCAATATCGGTAGCCGACCCGCTTCCCGCACCAGTTCTCGACGTATAGAAGACCTGCGGGCGATCCCATGGGTATTCAGCTGGGCGCAGTGCCGGCTAATGTTGCCGGCATGGTATGGATTCGGTTGTGCAATTGAAAACTGGAATCTGATGCATCCCGGGACTGGATTAGCACTGTTACAGGAGATGTATCGCGAATGGCCATTTTTTCGTACCCTGCTTTCAAATATGGACATGGTTATGGCGAAAAGCGACATTGCCATCGCTTCGCGCTATGCTGAATTAGTCAGTGATGAAAAACTACGTCAGCAGATCTTTCTGCAAATTGAGAAAGAATGGCAGACTGCGTTTAATGCAATACTTTCTATTACTGGACAAAAGACTTTACTCGAGACCAGTCCTGTACTGGCGAGCATGATTCGCTATCGCCTTGCCTACCTGGATCCACTCAATCATCTGCAACTTGAACTGATGAAACGATACCGAAGCGGACAGCAGGATGATTGGATCAAACATGGGATTTATCTGAGCATTAATGGGATTGCTGCAGGGTTACGCAACAGTGGCTAGGTCATTTACATTTCACAGTGACAGCGGACTAATAAAATATTTCTATATAGATACAAAGAAACGATATATTTCAAATGGTATTGATCAACAGCCCAAAAAAATTATGAAATTTCCAGGTTAATTTTTTATGGATAACCGCAGAAACTTTTATCGAATTCTCCGTGTTCAGCCGGATGCTACACATGACGTGATTCAGCAAAGCTACCGTTCATTAATGCAGAAATTACGGTTACATCCGGATCTTGGTGGCGATAATCATGATGCCAGTATTATCAATCAGGCCTATGCTACCCTCCGTAATCCAAAAATGCGCGCGGCTTACGATGCAGAATTACTCAGTCGATATAATATAAAAATCCTATCAGTCGGTAGTGAATTCAGTTCTAGTGTAGCTACATCTGATCAAGATGATACGGCCTGTCACGATGGCAATCAGCGAAACTATTACAGGATATTGCACGTTCAGAATGATGCAGAGCTGGAAGTAATAAAGGCAAGTTATCGCACACTTTTGAAGCAATTAAAAGGTGAAGATAAACAGTTGGTTGATGAAGCATTTTACGTTGTCGGCGATACAAATCGGAGGTTGCAATATGATACCTTGCTAAGGATACACACACATGCGGCAAGTGCGGAAAAGTTGAAAGGTGCAGGATGCTTGGAACTGAAGCCAACCGATAAAGCTGTAGCCACATTTCCAATAGTAGAACAAGGAAATAAGCCAAACGGTAAGCAGGAAACTACATTAGATCAGCCCTATCACTCAGTGATCAAATACTACTGCAAGTTTTGTAAAGTTCCCTATACCAGTGGATATTTTATGCAAAAGGAACGGTTCTGCAGTGAGTGTATGAGTCCGTTATCTTTGCCATTTGATGTTTTTGTCAAGGCGGCGCATCGCTATCTTCCCCGTATGCAGCAATCAGAGAAAGCTACTGTCTATGAATACTGGCCTGGGAATCCGATACAGATTTTGCTAAGGGATTTATCTCCAACTGGTCTAAATTTTTCTGTGCCGCAGATGCTCGATATTAATCAGATAATCAAAGTAGACGCTAATCATTTCAGAGCGGTAGCTCAGGTGGTGTATTGCAGGAGTGGTAATTCAGTCAATAGTGTCGGAGTCAGTTTTCTTGCTATCGAATTTCTTCGTGCCACAGGTAATTTCTTATCAACGTCTGCATAAGCTACTACGATCCAGCAGGATTGGATACGAACTGAGTACTATGTATTTAATTGGCATGTGTTCTCCTGGTTATCAAATAATGGATTGATTTTTCCAGGCGGCATATCTAGAATGTTGCCTATTGGTTGAGGTGTCGGCAGGATGATTAAGAGGCTTGAACATTAAGCCTGTTGTTTACCGGTAAATCCGATACCATCAATAGTTATAGTCATATCAAAGGGAAACTAGGGTTCCGGCCTTCATAATAAGGCGTCTGGTTCGAGAGTTTCCGGTCTCGTGATAGCGAGGCTCCACGGAGGGATAAAAGCCCGGGAGATCAGGTCATGGTTTAATCCATGACGTTCCCGGTATTTAATTCGCTGAAAAAGGAGACTTCGTTATGTCTGAAAGTTCAAAACAGAAAGCAGCTTCGCTTGTTGATGCAGCCAGTCAGCATCCTCTGAATCGCAGTATGACTATCTGGCATAGCTTTACGCTGGGATTCGCTGTGGTTTCTCCGGTTGTTGGTCTTTATGCCATTATCGGTGTGCAGACCATAGTCACCGGTGGCGGGTGGTTTGCGGCGATG
>ERZ1292633.2451-Hain-H41-02um-R1-2451-length-18983-cov-18_pt1 | contig 17491 bp, 22 predicted proteins | sample MGYA00564406_ERZ1292633 | MGnify/ENA primary metagenome ERZ1292633 (study PRJEB36523, sample SAMEA6512639) | groundwater metagenome | collected 2019-01-08 | study: AquaDiva: Metagenomics assemblies of 32 groundwater samples | reverse complement strand
TCTCAACGCCGGATGAGGAATCTACAGAAAAGGAGAAAAAGCTTATTGAGAGGCTCTCAGCAAAATGGCTTGATAACTGCAGGCAGGCAAATTGTTTGGAAGCTGTTAACGAGTGGCTTGAAACAGGCAAAACTCCTGAAGAAAGGATACAGAACAGCCTTGCTTGGAATGAATCCGCTTATCCTAATCCGGGTAGTTGCCAGATAAATATGAAACAAAGGGAAATGAGCATGGCATGTGATAATCCATTTCTGGAGTTTAAAGGCACTGATTCAGGCAGTTCCCAGAAGTATACAATCTCATATAACAATCTTAATGGCGGAAAAGTAAGCATTAAGGCAGAAATGCCTGCTGACTATGATACTTTGCCGGAAATACGCGAGATTTCAGTTCCTGGCGGGGGAATGGATTTTTTGGGCCAAAAGATGAGCGAGGAGGAAACAAGGCTTGTTGAAGATGCTGCTGGGAAGTGGCTGGAATTATGCAGGCTGATAAATTGCATTGAATCCAATGCTGGTTGGTTTGAATACAGGGTAAATATCCACCCTGGGGATACAGCAAATATTGAAAGGAAAGATTTTGATGAGCCTTTTAACAATGGCAGGCTAACCGGATATTCCATATGGCAGATGATGCCAAACAGGCACTTATTGCATGAAGTTACCCCGCGCAAAACAGACACCTTCTTATCAATATTTTATGAGGCTGAAAAAAGGAGCACAGAATACTTTGACTTTGGCAGTGAAGGCACTGTTGACCTGATACATTCCGCACAAATGGAGCCTTATTCTTTGCAAAGATTTGAAAGAGGGCAGGAAGGAACAGAAGCCATGTTTGAAACAGCGGACAGTGAGTTGGCTCAGGCTAAAAAAGAGATGGGCGCTGAGTGAGCGCCTTTTTCATATCTTTACTAAGAACGAGCGCAGCGCTTCTTTTGCTTGTCCAGGACTTTTGAATAGAATAGTGTTTAAGCCTGCAAGTCTTGCGCCTTCAATATAATCAACCCTGTCATCTATAAATATGGATTCCTCTGCCTTTACTCCCAGCCTTTCAAGCGCTATTTCATATATTTTTTGCTCAGGCTTTCTTGTGCCTTCTGCGCATGAAAACACTGCAGCATCAAACATATTGTACTGCTGCTCATGGAAAAACTTCATTGCAGGCAGTTCTGTATTTGACAGGAATCCGGTTTTATATCCCATTTGCTGCAGCTGTGATGCCAATGCAAACATTTCTTCTTTTGGAACATAGGAATTGCGGAATGCATCTCCCCATAATGATTCAGTGTCAGGAATTTGCACGCCAAGCTCAGAGCATACCTTTTCCCATAAGTCTTTTTCATGGATTGCCCCTATCTGGAACCTGCCAATTCCCTTCTTAAATGTTGACTTGAATACGCCAATCTCAACACCTAAGGCATTTGCGCAGTATGCATCCAGCCCTGGCGCAGGGTTATCTATCAGGACTCCGCCCCAGTCGAATATAACGCTTTTAATCATTTTATCACAGGCTGATTTTCCTAAATAAGTGTATATAAAGCTTTTGCAGTTCTGCTAGTATATGGCTTGCAGCATCCTTTTTTACGTGATTTTTTGTTTTTTTGCTTTTCTTTGCCTGTAGAAATATATAAAAACACCTAACACTGATAATATAAGCATGAAAAAGAGGTTATTTGCTATAATACTAGCTGTCTTAATTGCGATTCAGTGCGCTTCAGCGTATGTTATCATCTCAAGCACGCCCAGAAGTGATTATAACGCAGGCGAGGCAATTCTTGTTTCAGGATATGTTTCTTCTGTAGAAGGAATGTCAGGATTTTTGAGAACAAGCATTGAGTGCGAAAGCGGAATATATCCCTCTTCATTTGTCCCGATTACAATTCACGCAGGAGAAAGGCTTAACTTCCCGTCGCAGGTATATGTGCCTCCTGTGATTGTCTCCTCATCATTGTCAGGCTTATGCCATGTGAATGTCGGGCTTGTTGAGGCAGGCATTGAAAATGACTATGCTGTTTCAAAAGACTTTGAGATTTCAAAAGGGCTCAAGGCAAATTTCAGGATTCAGGAAAAGAACCTTCAGACAGGGATACCTGTTGTTATAAAGGGCGCAATTGCAAGGATTGACAATACTCCGCTGACAGGCGTTGCAGAAATTTATAATGTGTTTGGCGGAACAAGATACCTTGTTTCTGTCGTGAATGTTGAGAACGGAAATTTCTCATTCACCTATCCCACAAACAGCCTTCCTGCAGGAGAATATGCAATAGAAGTGTTTGCAAGGGACATGTACGGCAATGAGGACACTTTTGAAGCTGCTTCGTATGTAATCTCCGATAAGCTTGAGCTTACAGCAGATGCTGACAAGAAAGATTATCTGCCGGGAGATGAAATAATTATTCAGGGCGAGCTCAGGAATGTGCTTAATGCGCTTGTAAGCTCTGCAACTGCATATGTGTCTCTTGACGGCGCTGAATCAGCAGCGAAAATAATCAATGGAAAATTAGAACAAAAGATTATCCTGCCTAATAATGTGAAATCAGGCGAGCATTCAATAAGCATAAGCGCAAGCGATGAGCTTGGCAATTCAGGCGCTGCCTCTGTTTCATTTTTTGTGATGCCTGTTGCAACGTCATTAAAGATTGACATGGACACTCCTTCAGTAAATCCGCTTCAGGATGTTGCTATTTTTCCAAAGCTGCTTGACCAGGCAAATGACCTGATTGAAACAGAGCTTGACCTGGAAATAGACGATGCAAAAGGAAATCCTGTTGTTGCAGGAAAATATGCAAGCGGCAAGAAAATAGATTATGTAATACAGCAGCACGCCCCTCCCGGAGAATGGGAAATTGCCCTGAAATACGGAAAGCTGAAAGCAAAATCTTTATTCAGTGTCGCGGAAGTAAAGGATATCAAGATTGAGGTTTCAGGCACAAGGATATCTTTCTTTAACACAGGCAATGTAAAGTGGACAGATAATGCTGAATTAAAATTAACAGGGGAACAGGGAACTTTCACAAACAGGTTTACAAAGAATATAGCGCCTGGCGAAACTCTTTTCCTTGACTTGGGCAAGCAGGCGCTAACCGGAACTTATACTTTAACTGTTACACTGCCTGACACTGCAGAAACATTTGAAAATTTTTCAATACCTGAAGGCAAGAAAGTTTACAGCCTTAACATAATCTATATTTTAATGCTGCTGCTTGTTGTTGGTCTGATTGCATACGAGCTTACTGTTCTTTTGAAAAGAGGAACCAGAATGACTCCCAGATTGGATCATGATGATTTGAGAAGGCTTTCAAGAAAATCAGTCTCTTCATTTGATGCAAAAACAGCTGCAGAGCGCGAAAGGCAGAAAATGGTTGATGATTACAAGAGAATGACGCTTGAGGAGATTAAGAAAACAGAAGCAAAGATGAAGCCCCTTTATCCTGACAGGCCATGGAGAAGGACTGTTGAGAGAAGGCCTGCTTCACCGCCTCCAAAGAAGGATGAGGGCAGCGGCGCTGCGAACTTCTTCGGCGCGTTCTAGCTGCTTACAAGAATATAATCCTTTTCTTCATCCAACTCTTTTAAATTAAATGCTTTTTTTAGGGCTTTTTTTATTTCAACTGCGTTCTTTGCTTTCTTTAATATGGTAAATGCATAGATACATCCTTCTTTTGAAACTCTCCTGATTTCCTTAATGGCTTTCTCAATGTCTGCGTGATGCAATGCTGTTATTGAGATTATTGTATTGAATGTCTTGTCAGGAAATGGAATGCTCTCTGCCTTTGCAATAACCTTTTCTCCCTTGTACTGCTTTAGCATTTCCTCAGAAGGCTCCAAGGCAACTGCCTTTACCTTAAAAAAAGACGTTGAAATGCCTGTGCCTGCGCCGATGTCCAGCAAAAGCCCCTTTGGCTTGATGTGCTTTGCAATTATTTGTAATTTCTTTAACTGCTCTTCCTTGTGCAATTCATCATACCCTTTTGCAATTGAGGAATAATAATCCATTTTACCAGAACCTATGCTTATATAATTCTATGACTGCCCTGTCTGTTTCGCACCATCCATTGGATGAAAAGCAAAGATTTATTTTGAACATTGTGCAGAGGACATCCAAATTAACATCTTTGCAGTGATCTGCATAAAACAGATGCCCTATCTCATGTGCTGTCGTGTTTTCAATGCCACCAATATCCTGCGATGCGTTCACTGCTATTATATTATCATCTAAATAGGACATCCCTTCCGGATTTCTTATATCGTTCCTTATTTTTGTCATGTATGCAATGCTAAAATCAGCGTCATTGTCTATAACTGAGCCAATATCATCTGTATTTTCCGGGGCTTTTATTTTCCCTTCAATATTGGGCACAAGATTTATTCCAAACTCCTTGGAATATGTCTGCCTTGCTCTTTCAAATGATTTCATTGCATCTTCTCTTTCTTCAGATGAAAGCCTGCTGTCAAAATAAATGTCAATATCAATGTCTTCAATATCATTCCTGTCAAAACCAAAGATTGCATTTCTTGCAGTGCAGTAAGCTGTGTTGAAGTTATAGCTTTGGCATTCATACTTGTCATATAAGAACCATCCGACAGCCCCTGCTGCCAATGCACCGGCAGCCGCCCCGATTATTATTTTGGCAATTTTTTTCATTTTACCTCTCCAAATAAGGTTTGGCATTGCCAGTTTATAAACCTTGCCGGAAAAATTAAATTTTTACCAGATTTTGTGCTTGAACATCCTTATTGTGTTCCTTTCATCTTCGCACCAGTGCACATTATTCAGGTAATAGTTTGCGCTTCCGTACATATAGCAAGCCGTATCGTTTGTGTGGCTTGCATAGAAAAGGTGCCCTAGCTCATGAATAAGGACATTTCTTATTCCTTCTGCGCTGTAATATTCTGAATGCACATACACCACATTCTGTATTGGGTCTGAGTAGCCAACCGAAGTTCCGCCTTTATCCCAGCATTTCTTGTTTGTGAAGACAATTGTAATGTCATCATCATCGCTCAAAACCTCAAACTGGTATGTATATGCTTTTTCAGGAACATCTATCTCAACAGGCTCCCTCATTTGCAGGCTTATGCCGAATTCCCTGAAGTATTCATCCCAAACCCCGGATGATGCCCTGGACACATTTTCTTTTGATTCCTTGTCCAGCTCCCTGTCAATGTAGACAGCAACATCAACCCTATCAATATCTGTCCTGTCAAAGCCCTCAATTACATACCTTGCAGGGCAGTATATGTGGTTTGTGAGCCAGCTGTCAATTACTGTGTTATCCAAAGCAAGAACATTTGCAGCAATTCCCCCGGCAATCACAAGCGATGCAAGGGTTGTTGATTTCATAATTTTAATGCCCCGGGCATAATATCCTATAATTAAATCTTGCCAGCCGTTTTAATGAATCTTCATAGTCGTCAGGCGCGCTGTTAGGCAGGTCAGTCCTTCCAAGAATATTATTTGCAAACAATGTGTCGCCTGAGAACAGAATTCTTTTTTCCTTTATCCAGATGCAGATGCTTCCTCTCGTATGCCCCGGAGTTTCAATGATTGTGAACCTTGAATTGTGTTTTATGGGCTTTAATTCAATGCCTTTTAATAATGCATTCGGGTTTGTTCCGAATAAAGCAAAGAAAGCGCCTATCTTGTTGTTGTTAAGGTCGTCTATTTCTTTTTGCGACGCAAAAAATTCCGCATTCTTGAATACATTCGGGTCTCCTATGTGGTCAAAATGCAGATGAGTGTAAATAACTTTCTTTATGTCAGCGGGTGAATAGCCTGCCTCTTTCAATCCTCTTACCAAGCTTCTTGAGAATTCTTTTGAGCCCAAGTCAATCAGAGTGGGGACGTCAATGTCAATAAGATAAACATTAGAGCACAGTCCTGCCCAGTCAGTGAATTTCCAAACCTCTCTTGCAAGCTTTTCTACCCTCATTTGCTTTCTTTTATATGAATTAAAGGTTTATAAGTATTTTGATGGGGCGTATGTATTAAGCTCCCCTCGTCAAGCAAAAATCTCCCGAGGATGAAAATATAGCCAAAATTCCATCACAAAGCTTTAAGTTTAATTTCTTCCCTCGGAGAGCAATTTTTTAGCGGGGCTTTTTTTCAGGTTTTTTATGGCTCTATCCTCGGAGCTTAATACATACGATGGGGCTTTTGATACTAAACTGCTTAGAAAGGCGGCTTGAATTAAAGTAGTTTATTGCTTTCGAAGGCAATTACTTGATTGTTTTATTGCCTCTTTTTATAAAGAATTCAAATCAACTTTCTCTTCATTTCCGCTTTTCATATCTCTAATAGTGACTTTTCCCTCTTTCAAATCCTTTTCTCCGACAATAACTATTTTCCTTGCTCCGATTGAATCAGCATACTCAAACTGCTTCTTTAAGTTCTTTCCAGCCAAGTCCATTTCAACAGAAGCTTTCTTTCTTAATTTATTTGCAACTTCAAGAGCCTGCTTTACAACTGCCTCGTTCACAGGAGCAACATAGTAATCAACTTCCTGGTTTGCAGCAGGCATCTTGTTTAATTTCTTAAGGAACAGCCCCAATACAACATCCCCCATTCCATAGCCAACTCCTGGGCATTTTTCTCCTCCGAAATCAGAAACCAAGTCATCATACCTTCCTCCGCCTGCAATAGCGCGGAATTCCCCTGACTTGTCAAACACTTCAAACACAGTGCTTGTGTAATAGTCAAAGCCGCGCATTATTGTGAAATCTATCCTGCAATACTTGAAAATATCGTATGCATTCAGGTAGCCGATAAGCTCCATTAATTCCTTATATCCCTTTTTTCCATTCTCATCAAGCTTTTCTTCCTTTATGTCTGCTATTTCTGATTTTAGCATCACAAGAATGCTGTCAATTGCCTCCTGTTTTACATTCAGGTCTTTTAGTGTGAGTATGAAATCCTTTTCAGACAATTTGTCCTTCTTGTCAATAACCCTGCTTACTTCCTGCAGCTTTTGTTTTTCAACGCCTGCTCCCAGAATTAACGATGAAATAAGCTTCCTGTTGTTTAATCGCACATAGAACTCATTTTCAGTGCAGCCGAAGGATTTCATTATTTCAACAGAGGTTGCAATGACTTCTGCATCAGCCATCATGCTTTCAGCTCCCAAACAGTCTACATTCAATTGGAAAAACTCCCTTAATCTTCCTGACTGCGGCGCTTCATAGCGCCAGCAGCGAGCAATTGAGAACCATTTTATCGGCTTTTGCAATTCTTTCTGCTTTGCAGCAACCATTCTTGCCAGAGTGGGAGTTAATTCAGGCCTTACTGCAATCTTCTTGCCTCCCTTGTCTTCAAAGCAGTACATCTGCTCTGGAATTTCAGCGCCTGACTTCAAAGTCCAGAGTTCTGCAGGTTCAAGCATCGGGCCGTCGAATTCCTGGTAATTGAATTTTCTTGCAGCTGCTTTCCATGCATTGAAAATCAGGTTAAGCTCATTCATCTCTTTAGGATAAAAATCCCTTGTTCCCTTAAGCCCTTGGACAGTTGTCATATTATACTCCTTTGTTGCTTTATGTTTAAATAGTTTTTGAGCAGCATTAAGTATATCTTGACTGCTTTTTCAACTTCCACTATCCTGACTTTTTCATTTTCAGAGTGCGCATATGCAGGATTTCCCGGGCCAATCACTATTGCATTATCCCAAAAATACATTTCTGTGAAATAGGGCACAGTAATGCCTCTCTTAAACAGGCTTGCTAATTCTCTGTTATCCAGTTTTTTTGGCTTAAAGTCATAAAGCAGCCTCGCTCCTTTCACATTTGCCTTGATTTTTGCAAACAGATTGCTGTCTTTGGGCATAGTCCTTATTTCTATAATGGCTTCTGCATAATCCGGCACAACATTTGCCTGCTTTCCACCTTCTATTCTCCCTATGTTTGTTGTTGTGCCTTTACTTAAGTTAATAGCCCTTAACTTTTCTATTTCTTTAAACAAAAGCTCAATGGCATTCTTCCCATTTTCAGGTGTTGAACCATGCGCCGCCTTGCCTCTTGCGATTACCTTGAATCCGAGAAGCCCTTTTTGCCCGGTTACAAATTTTAATTGCGTTGGCTCGCCTACAATTACAAACTTAGGTTTTACAAGTTTTACAGCTTGCTTTATGCCACTGAAATCTGTTTCTTCGCTTACATCAAATAGCAGCCCAAAATTTTTAATTCCGCAGCGGGCAGCATTTTCAGCTGCAACAATAATGGAGGCAATACTTGCTTTTGTATCACATGCGCCCCTGCCATAAATGTATTTTTTATCTTCCTTTAATTCCAGTTTTCCGGGCACTGTGTCAATGTGTGCTGCAAAAATAATTTTAGGGGTGCCTTTTGTTGCAAGAATATTAAACCTGCTTCCTACCTTCTGCAACTTTACACTGAAATTCCGCTTCAGCCTTTTTGCTATGAACAACCCTATCTGCCTTTCTTCCCCGGAAGGGGATGGAATTTTTAGCAATTCCCTTAAAAATTCCATTACATCTGTCATAGCCTCACCTCCATATATACCCTGCTCGGATAATCAGGGTCAAAAATGCCGAGTTTCTTATAACCCAGCTTTTCAAACAATCCCATTGACGCTGGGTTGTTTACATCGGTCCTTAATAGGGAGAACCGGAATCCGCGGGCTGCAACTACACTAAGAAATTTATTTCCCAGTGCAAGCCCAATGCCTTTTTTCCTCTCACTGCTGCCTACCGCCATCTCGTCCATGTACACAATAGGCTGTGCAATTCTATCTTCGAGAAATGGAAATTGCCCGCTTGGCAGCCTATAGCCCCACGTAAAGCCTGCAATTGAATCAGTTTCCGCAACCAAGGCAAGGGGGCTTTCTTTTTTTAGCGCAGATTCCAAGTCACTTCTTATCTCTTCACTGCCCCAGAATTCGCAAAAGTTTCCAGAAAGCCTGTTTCCGCACTTCCTGCATAGTGCTGTTTCCAATGATGCATATATTTTTCCAGATTCTTCTATCCCATAGTTGGCACCGCATTGCACGCATTTACGGTATTCATCCCATGGCTTTTCTGCAAAAGCAGACTTATACACTTGTATTATCTGCTCCGTGTCTTCCGGTCTATATGCCCTTATTGTGAAGGCAACCAGTGCTTTTCTGCACCTTAGCCTCTCCTGCCTTTCCGTCTTCCATATTTTCTTTCATTTTCATTCTCCTTGCGCTTTAAGCCCGCACGGCTTGTTTTTGCCCGCAGCCCGGAATTGAACCTGGTCTGCAGGATAGAGAAAACTTGCTGATGAATTAATGCCGATGATGAACAGGCATCACATCCAGAATATTAGGGCGGCAGTAGAGGCTCTCGCCTCTGGTCGCCCTCTCCGAAGGGCGGCAGGGGGGAATCGAACACCCGTCACAAGGTCCACAGCCTCGTATACTAACCACTGTACTACTGCCGCCATCTGTAAAACAAAGAGAACTAATTGGTATATAAAACTCACTATTAGAACGACCTATGAAGATAATCACTGAGTTTGTTCATTTGTATACTCCAATATAGATATTCTAGTATCTAATTGGTTTATAAATTTTGTGTTTCAGGAAAAGGTTATAAATCCCTGCTCTATTATCCTCTTGAAAATACATTTAATGTGTATTTTTTAATAAAAACAGGGAGTGAGACAATGAATAAGACATTAACAGCAATTATTGCGGCAGCGGGAATACTCGGTTGCGCAAGAGACGTGCCTGTATACAGCCCCCAGCCGGAGGTTGTGCAGGAAGTGCCGGGAATTGGCGGAGTTTATAAGTCCGTTTGGAGCGATGCAGAGCAGCTTAAGCTGTCATGGTACATGCAGGCAGTTGACGGCACAAGAGGCGTGGATTTCAGCTGGTCTAGGTTTGAGCCAAGGGATTCAGCAGAATGCCTCAAGGAAAATTTCGCAGCGAAAATGCGCGTGGATTTTCCAGACGAGGGTATAGCTGGCTACGCGGATTTTTTTATGGAAGACACAGGATGTGAGGGCAATGTGGATTCATGCAGAGGCACATACACTCCTGATAATGGAAACCAGGTGGATATTTCAGCTGATGTCTGCGGCGCTCCCTCCGATGATTTTGTTGAGTTGGGGGAATTTATTGACACAGATATTTACAACAGGGCAGAGCAGGTAAACGCTTGGCACATTAGAAAAGGGCTTTAACCCTTATTTTTTATTTTTCTTTATTTTCATCTTTATTCTTCTTTTTATTTCTTATTTTTTCTTTATTTCCTTTTTTCATCTTTATTTCTAATGAGTTAAGTTTAAAAAACCATTTAACCATTAATTAGACGGTGATAGCATGTGCGTTTTATCAAAAGACAAAATACTGAAGCTGATTAACAAGGGAAAAATCAAGATCGAGCCTCTTAATGAGAAGAATATAGGCCCTGCCTCAATTGACCTTGTTCTTGGAAACGAGTTCAGGGTTTTCAAAAAAGGCGGAGCAATTGTTGCTGAAGAGGACGTGAAGCCTGAAGATTATACGACTCTTGCAAAGGCTGAGAAAATCACATTAAAGCCAAAAGAGTTCATACACGGGATAACTGAGGAAAGAATCACACTGCCTGAAGACGTCTGCGGCTTTCTTTACGGCAGGAGCAAGTATGCAAGGATGGGAATAATGATTCACGCAACAGCATCATTCATACAGCCCGGCATTTGCAACAAGCAGGTTCTTGAGATAAAGAATATTTCACCCCGCCCTATTGTATTAAAGCACGGACTGAAGATTTGCCAGCTTATACTGATGAACATGAAAGGCAAGGGAAAGTATGTTGGCGGCTTTGCAAAACAGGAGGGGCTCTGATGGCTGATTCTCCCGGCGGAGTGTACACAAAGAAGGTTATGAAGCGGTTTACAAACCCTAAGTTTGCAGGCGAAATAAAGAATGCTGACGGCATTGGGCAAGTTGGGAACATGCGCTGCGGCGACGTTCTCAGGGTTTACATAAAGGTTGATAAGAATAAGATAAAGGACATTAAATTCAAGACATTTGGCTGCGTTGCTGCAATAGCCGCTTCTGATGCATTATGTGAAATGGCAAAGGGAAAGACACTTGCTGAAGCAATGAAGATTACTGACAAGCAGATTGCTGAGTTTGTCGGGGGATTGCCCTGCATAAAGCACCACTGCTCTGTCCTTGGAAGTGAGGCATTGAAGAAGGCTATTGAGGATTATAAGAAAAAGAATTCTAAAAAGAAATAATGCGCTGAGAAAAAGACTAAGAAATAATAAAGAAAAGCCAGCCTGCCGGCATTAATTAAAATAAAAAATAAAGTTTACATTACTGTCGGCACTTCTTCTGTATCTGCATTTTCTGCCAAAGCCCTGTAAACTATTGCTACAAGTTTATTGCCTGCTTCTTCTGCAATCATTGCAGTTGCCCGATAGTCATTTTTTATTGCTGATTGTTCAATGGCTGTTGCGTAAAGCTGCTTTGCAGACTCTTCATTTCCCATTTCCTTTTCAATTCTTGCTGCAGATGCATAATCGCCCTTGTTCATGCTCTGCTTGACAGCTGCCATGTAAAAAAAGTGCGCTGCATCTACATTACCTATTTTTGCCAGAACACGCGCAGCAGACACAATCTTGTTTGCTTTCATGTAGTTTCTTATTGCTGTTCTTTGCATATCATATGTTCCGAGCTGTTCTGCTATCCTCGCAGCAGCAAAGTGATACCCCTTGCTTTCGCAGTAAGCCGCGCCCTGTTCTCCTTCAAAGTTTGATGCCATATTTTTTGCCCCCTAAAGATTTGTATTTCCTTTTAGATGCAGATACCCTTATATAAATCTATCTCTGGAGATATTGTTTATATGATATTGTAAGAAGAAATAGAAAGCCAGCCTTCGGCATTAATCCTTTGTTTTCTTCATGCTATCCATTATTATTTTCCGGACATTTGGAAGAAGATTATATCTATTTAATTCTTGGACATTAATCCAAACAGGAGTTGTTTCTTTGTTGCTTCTAAGTTTTCCTGAATAAGAATTACAGATATAAACCCTTAATCCGAAAGTTTTTGTTCCGTCTTTTCTTTCAATACTTGCTGTATATAATTGAGGCAATTTCTTCAAATGTTCTTTGGAAGTAATAAGCCCTGTTTCTTCTTTGAGTTCTCTTATTGCAGTTTCAATTTCTGATTCGCCTTTTTTTAGCCTGCCTGCCGGCAAGCCGTAAGTATTCGTCAAGTGTTTTGCTGAATCGTTGTGCCTGACTAACAATATTTCTTTATTTTTTAATAGCAGGATGCCTGCTGTGGGAATTGTAACCATGGTGTTAGGGCTATTCAGAATCTTCAATAAATCACTGAACTTCACTGCCTTATAATCAGCATAAACTATCTTGCCTTTTCCCAAATAGCCGTATCTTGCGAAGATTGTCTTCATGCCGATTGACTTTGCGCCCTTGATGTCCTTGTCAGGCCAGTCGCCGATGAACACTGCTTCGCTTGGCTTTACATTAAGTTCTTTTAATGCCCTCTTGAAAGGAATCTTTGACGGCTTTTTCCTTCCTGTGTCTTCATAGCCTATTATCACATCAAAGAAATCAGTTATTTTCATTGCATCAAGCCTTTGGTATAATTTTAATCTTGGCGCGTCTGAGATTACGCCTAATTTGTAATGCTTTAATTTTTTTAATGTCGGGATTACATCCCTGTAAGGCTTCAGGTTTTTTATCTTGCTGCTATTATACGCATTTATTCCTGCAGCTAATATTCTTTCATTGAATTGCTTGTGATTTTTCAGGAAGATTGTAAAAGGCTTTTGGCTTTCAATGCCGACTTCCATGTAGGTTTTCATCAGCTGCTCTTTTGCATCTTTTAATTTCATTTTCAATCCTGCCTTTACCATTGCCTTTGCAGCATTGTTTGTTGCCAATTGTTTCATTCGCATGAAGTCAATCAATGTGTTGTCGCAGTCAGTGAGAATTGCCTTAATCATAGTTGTATTATAGCTTTCTGTGTATAAAAGGGTTTTGGGGATTGGGTGAAAGCCCCTATGCGCTGCACGATGGGAAGTATTATATAACTGCGGAATATACCCTTGCATATGCTTGAAGACACCTTAAAGCTGGATTACGCAGGCATAATCTGTCTTGAGAAAGAGACAGAAACTGAATATATCCGCAGAGGGAATAATGTTCTTAGGAAAGCTGATAAGATAAAGGATGATTTTGATTTGATTTACCGGAATACCGGAAGAATGCCGAAAAAGCGCGTTGAGTTTCCTGCAGTGGTTTCCGAGAGCATGAAACAAATATTTGGCGTGAATCCTTCTTGGATGCCGCTTTACAGAATAAAATGGTTTTCATCAGACTCTTTTGGGCTTTGCTCTGATGCTTATTCAGGCGGCGTGGCTGTTCCTGTCATATTCTATGATGGAACTCCCTGCATGAAGCACAGCACAATACGGCATGAGGCAATACACGCTGTGAGGCAGTTTGTTTCTTATTCAAGATTCATGAACTTTGAGGAGGCGATCGCTGATTATAATGATATTAAGCTTTGGCCTAAAAAGTTCAGGCCTTCACTTGCGATACGAAAAGCAAGGAAAAGGCTTGAAGACAAGTTCGGAGACAAGGCAGGGCACATTCTCATAAGGCTTCTTCCTCCTGAGATTTATGCAATTGCATCCTCAAAAGAGCCTGAAGGGCTTTTGAAAGACTGGGGATGCATGAGGCATGAGATAATCAGGGAGAGATTGGGAATATGAAAAAAGCGTCTTTATTTCTTGATTCAAAAGGCATTATCGCGCCCGACATGGCTGATGAGGACAATTACATTGATTACGGGCTTAATGTGCTTGAGGCTTCTGCAAGCTTTAATATTGATGATTGCATAAGAAAAATATTTGCAAAAGATGGAATCGCTTTGGAAAAATGCTGCAGCCTGCTTCCTCCTGCTGTTGACCAGATTTATTCTGTTTTCAAAACAGGATTGTCATGGCTTGCTGTTATTTCCGCAAAATCCTCAAACACCTTTGATGCAGGGCGCGCAACGTGCGTACCTTATGCTGTAAACAAAACAGGGTTTATGCTTCCTGTTCTATTATACCTAAAAGGCGGTGTGGAAACTCTTGTGCACGAGTGCATTCACATTATGAGAATTCATATTGCCAAACCTGAAAATCTGGCTTTTGAGGAGGCTTTTGCCAATTATTGCGTTGTTAACCCGGAACATGCGGCTGTTGACAAGCTGGAATTATTTGAGAAAAAGATATTGCTTTCATCTGTAAGGAAAAAGCTTGAAGACAGGATTGGCAATGATGCATCATATGCATTGGTTAGAATGTCCAGGGAAGAGGTGTATGGTGCCAGGGATTCTGCCGATGTTTTGAATTATTTGAAGGGATTGGATACGCTGAGAATGAAGATTGTAAAAGAGAGATTGGGGCTTTGATGGATTCTAAGATATTATCTATTATTGGGCTGAATAAGAAAACAGCATATAACCCCACTGTTCCATTCAAGCATAATAATAAGGAATACATTGGATTGCGCGTTGAATCCTTGTCTTCTGAGCTTGATTCAAGAATAATGTTTGCTTTTAAAAACAAGGATGAGTGGGTGATTGAGAGTTCTTCTTTTGCCTTGCAGGACCCTGCAATAATGCACATTGCCGGCAAGTTGCTTCTTGCAGGAGTTTATGTTGAGAAATTTAGGAAAGGGCTTCGCTGGAAAACTGATTTTTATTATGGCGCTGATATTTCTAATATGGAAAAAATAGCATCCGGGCCATGGGGAATGAAAGACATAAGGCTTGTTGAAATGGATAATAAGATCGGGGTTTTTACAAGGCCTCAGAACAGGCAGTTTCGCAAGGGAAAGATTGGATATCTTGAAATCAATTCTCTTGACGAGCTTGCCAATCTTGACTGGCATTCCGCCACTTTGCTTGAAGGGCTTTTTGACAGCAAGTCTTGGGGCGGAGTGAACCAGGCTTTGAGGCTTTCTGATTCCAAGATTGGCGTGATAGGGCATGAGGCATATGCTGACAAGAAAGGAAAGCATTATTCTGCAATGAGCTTTGTGCTTGATGTTAATACAAGAGAGTATTCTGACTATAAGATTATTGCAAGAAGAAGTGACTTTGCTGCTTCCAAGTCCAAGAGAAGCCCTGAGCTTGATGACATCTTGTTTCCTGCCGGAATTACCAATGTGAATAATAAGCATGTTGACTTGTATGTTGGAATATCTGATTACTGCTGCGGAAAGATTAGGATAAGGAATCCGTTTGAATAGAAAGCCCGCCTCCGGCATTAAGCTATTTGTTGTTAGCAGGATGCAAGAGATTAGGCTTTTTTATATCAGCTTTCCTTGGATAAATTACACCAATTATCATATATGTTGAAAATCTATAATGCGAACCGACGATGAAATATACATGATTATTTGCAGTTATGCCTTTGAGCATTTTATCCCTTACTTTGCTGTGAACTTCATTTTCATCTTTATATTTTCCCGCCTTGCGGTATTCTTCACAATGCCTGTAAAGCTCCGCTACTTCCCAATCTTCACATAGGATTTCATGCTTTCTACCTTCTGCATCGTCTTTGAATTTATATTGGTATTTGTATTTTGGAATTTCAAGCTTTACTGCAATTTCACCAAAAACAGTTCTCTGTTCTTTCTTTTTCATAAGCTTTTCATAATGCTCATTTGAAACCGGCGCAAAGTCGATTATTGCCGGTTTTATAACCCCCAGCGAGGCTATTTTTGGGGTTTTGTGCTCTATATCTTCTATTGAGGTTAGGTGCGCTTGCAGGATATCTTCTATTTCCTTGAAACTTGCCTCTTTCAGCGGCTTTATAGTATCAAATTTTATTTTTCGGCTTTCAGGTCTGTGGTCAGAGGGTTCATCGCTTTCAAGCTCGTATTCTATCCACATCTTTTTCTTGAAGTTTGTTGAGCTATTAGCCCAAAATGCTTTCCATGGAATGGGATATATCCTTCTCCATTCCCCTTTGTCTGTAATGCCGGCTACGCACACAAGCTGCTCATATTTGCTGCTGATTTCAGGGCAGGCTTTTGCAAGCACGAGAAGCTTTTCTTTCATAAATGCATTCCTTCTCCATATCCCATTGCTTCAAGCTCTTCGCTCAAAATATTTCTGTGGCAGAATTCCTTGTCTTTTTCAAAACACATAAGCGCAATTCTTTTTTCTTTTGACAATTCTCCAATTTGCTTTAATTTGTCCTTGTGCTTTGGCAGCATAGTTTGCTTGAATAACTTAAACAGGGTCTTGTAATCTTCTTTTGTCTTAAGATTTTGCCTGTGCCCGCTTTCTATGCCTAATTCAGGGATATGCATATAATCTATTTCAGCTTTGCTTAAGAATTCTTTGAGCTTATCCTTTATGAAACAAAAATTCATGCTAAATGGGTTGTTTCTTACATCTATGACTGTATTAACATTATTTTGTATAAGCGCATCAAGGAATGTGTCTATATCTCTTCCCTCATAGCCTATTGTGCAAAATCCATTGGCTTGCTTATTCTCATGCTCTACAAGAAGGCTTTTTGCAGCATATTGCGGATATTTTGAGTAAATGTACTTAATCATCTGATTTGTGGTCTTAAACCTGTTTGTTAAATCTGTTAATTGGGTGTCGAATTCCAGCTTGCAGGAATCTATGGCTTTTTTGCCTTCTTTAGTCAGGGATTTTTCTTCTTCATCGACTAGCCCGCTAGATTTTAGCTGTCTTAAATCGGCAAAACACAGCTGCGAGAAAGGACCGTACTGATAAGGATAAAATGAGTAAAACTTTATTTTAGCGCCTAAGCCGTATTCTTCCTTAAGAAGGAATAAGGCTTTGACTATGGCTGTCCCGGAAGCCATATTCTTCTTTTCCAGTGCCTGTATTAATTTGAGTAATACTAATTGCCTGTTAAACATATTACTTTGATATGTTATTTCCTTTATAAATCCTGTGCGTTGGTGGCAGATGGCAAGTGGTATCGCATATTTCCGGGGAGGCTGTGCGTATTTTCAATAGATTGTTTATTCTTCCGGAGTATTCTCGGAATGAAATTGGTGTTTTTATGTGTATCTTTTGAGAACCACTTGACAAAGCGGTTTTTCTGAAAAATACCAGACACTGTCTGGTGAATTGAACAAATGCCTGACATTGTTCGGCAAATTGAGCCGGAGCTGCATTTGCGTGCTCATAAGGATCATCTTTATAACTGTCTTTGCGATTACTTCTTCCTATGGAATTTATTGCAGTTTATTACCTTGCAGACAGCACTCACGCCATTAAGGGAGTTGAGAGCATTAGAGCCAGGGATATGGGAACGGCGTTTGAGAGAACACAGAATAGCTTTGCTGTTAATATGGTAATACCCGGGAATAAGAAGAATAAGGCAGAGATTGAGAAGTTGTTGAAGATGTTTTGAGTTGGTGGGAAGGAGGATGAGCGCAGTGCGCTCATGATATGTTGGCTTCGCCTATGCCTTCGAAGCATGCTTCTCAGGCAGCCATTATTTCTAAGAATTACATTA
>ERZ1292633.2796-Hain-H41-02um-R1-2796-length-17516-cov-4_pt1 | contig 17516 bp, 20 predicted proteins | sample MGYA00564406_ERZ1292633 | MGnify/ENA primary metagenome ERZ1292633 (study PRJEB36523, sample SAMEA6512639) | groundwater metagenome | collected 2019-01-08 | study: AquaDiva: Metagenomics assemblies of 32 groundwater samples | reverse complement strand
GAAAACGTGCCGCCGAAATTATTGTGCCGCAGCGGAGAGCGTTTTAGTCCGCCCGCGTTGGCAAACCAATCATTCGCGTCGAGCTTTTCATTTCTGAAATACTCAAAAAGCGAGCCTCGATAAGTATTTTTGCCTGAGCGGGTGGTCAATTGAATTTGTGCTCCCGGCGTTCTGCCGTATTCAGCCGAATAGTTTGAGGTTTGGACTTTGAATTCCTCCAAAGCATCAACCGAAACTAAATTGCTGGTTGTTCCAAGTTGACTGAACCCCGGGACATTTCCGTTTGACTGCCCAACGCCTGCGAGATTTGTTCCGACATAAAGATTCGCACTCACGCCGTCAATCGTCATATAGTTTTGCGTCGTCCGCAGACCGTTGACACTGATTTGCCCGACATTAGACGAGTTGTTTGGCTGAAACGTAACCGCACCCGGAGTCAAGGCAATTAGATTTTGAATCGTGCGACCATTAAGCGGAATTCGCTCAACCATATTTTGATCAACTGTTGTGGAAACTGCGGGAGATGTATCAACCTGAACTGAGTTGGCTTCAACGACCACCTTTTCATTGATACTTCCAGCTTTCAAACGGATATTTATCAGGCGGTTGTCATTTGTATTCAAAACCAATTCATTGGCTTCAAATGGAGCGAAACTATTTTGCTGAACCGTTAGCTGATATTTGCTTGGTTGGAGCAACGGAATTGTAAAACCGCCATTTTCATTGGTTACAACGGTTCGTTTAACGCCCGTTTCGGTATTCAAAACCGTGACCGTAGCCCCGACAATCGCAGCACCGTTTTCATCGGATACGCTACCGCTTAAAGTTGCCGTTGATGTTTGGGCAAATATATTAATCCCGAAGAGAGCCATTAGTGAAACTAATCCGATTATTTTTTTTAACATTAGTTTTTTCTTTCCTTATGTAAAATCGCAAAACTTATTTCAACGCGGCAATTTTATTTGCCAGACTTTCGGCATTTTTGAGGGACTGCCAAAATTGTGGGGCTTTCAAAACCGAAAACTTTCCATCATCATCCGACAAGGTTAAAGCCGAACGAATCAAACGGTCATTGCTTGAAGCCATTGCAAACAAACTTTCAATCGCTCGCGGCAAATCGTCCAGACTATTTACTTCAACATTGACCGCACCTGAAACTCGCGGAGCATTAAAAACATTGCCCAATTCACGAGACAAACTTTCACTGTTTGCCGCAAAATTGCGGGCGTGTGAGGAGATTAAATTAAGCCATTTGGCTTTGGCTTCGGGCGAAAGATTTTTCAATTCAGCCGCCGAAAATTGTTTAGCCAATCGTCGAAGTGCGTAAACATGGCTCAATGCCTGACTTGAACGATTGACCGTATTTGAAGCAAAACGCCTTGCTTCAACCTCGTTTCCAAAATGCTCAACTAAATCGTTCTGTGCAGCCGAAGTTAAAGTTTTTGTTTCCAGATCGTCAACCTTTGTCGGCTTGCCCGAAGGCGGACTCTTTTGTTTGGCAACAGCTTCGGCAACAGTGTTTAGCTCAATTTTGACCGCCTGATTTTGTCGGACTGATTGGAGAGAATTTAAGATTTCGTTCTTGCGTTCAGGCGTTTCTACCAGCCCACGAACATAAAGCACACCATTTTCCCGTTTGACCGTAATTTCGTCGCCCAAATCGGCTTTGGCATTGCTCAGAAGTTGCAAAACTTCGACTTCTAAATCTGCTGTGGCGATGGTTTTAGTAGTCAGTTCAGGTTTTGGATTATTATTTTCAGTCCTTAATGTCAGGGATGTTGCTGAGAATTCTTCCTTGCCCGGACTTGTCGTTGCCTCGGGACTTGCTGAACTTAACGGAGAAGGGCTTGGTGTAATTTTAGTGATTTTGACGATTTCGTTTGAAATTGGAGTTTCATCAAAGAAATTCGGCTTTAAGGTGTTCAAACTGACAACCTCAAAATTTACTTCCGAAATTTGAAAGGTTTTTTCACCGTTTGCGGTTTTAACTTTTATTATTTGGTCAAAAGGGTGAAAATCATTTTGCCGAAATCTCACTACTGCTTCGCTGATCTGTCCGTCAAAACTGATTTTGTGATTTGTAGTTTTTAATGTAACTGCTTCATTTTCAGTTATTTCATCAGTCTTATCTGTAAGGGAGCCGTGCCACGATTTGAAAGATTCGGGGGAGAGAGGTTTGAGGGGATCCATTCTATTTTTCTGCAAAATTTCGCTCAATTCCTGCAAAACATCAATGCTTTCTTTTGGTTGGTTGCCACTGATAGTTTGTTTAGAACGGGAATTTCCGGCATCATTCCAGACTTCCCAATCCATCTGTTTAGCATCTCCGGCACGGACGCGAAGTTTTTGATAAACAACGGGTTGTGAAGTTGAATTAACTTTTTCGTTTTGCTTAATTGAAGCCTTATCCAACAATTCGGCGGCGGAAATTTTTTCTACCGTCACTAATTGGAACAATAAAACTGTAATTAAAAAAACGGCAATCGAAGCAATTCCTAAACGCAACTGAAAGGGCGAAAAATTGTAAAGATTGAGCCAACTTCTTTTTGGCTGTTCCAACTCCCTTTGGGTTTCCCTCAAAAGACGATTAAAGTTATTCCATTTATTAGGTGGAGCCGGGTTGAGCGGAGTTTGAATTTTCTTGCGAAATTCAATGAAAGTTGAAATAGTTTCTTCGATCTTTTCCAATTCACGGCGGCATGTCCAGCAAATTTCCAAATGCTGGCGTGTATTGGAGGCTTCTTTGGCTGACAATTCACCGTCCACCAGCATCAGAAGCTGATCTTCGGAAAGATGATCATTTTCAAATTTGAGCTTTGTGAATTTGTTTTTACTCATTGTTTTGCCCCCCCAATTTCTTGATACTTCGACGTAAATACTCGCCAACCGTCGGAACACCGATATTCATAATTTCCGCAATTTCTTTGTAACGAAAACCCTCAGCTCGCAAATAAAGACATTGACGTTCATTCAACGTGAGTAGTTTTAATCCTTGGTAAAGCATTTCAAACTTTTCTTTTTGCAGTATAATTTGTTCGGGATTAAGCCCACGATCGGGCATATTTTGTTCAACTTCGTCCCAATTATCTACCTGTAAAACTGAAACAAATTGCTGGTGTTTTCGTTTGTCAATCGCCAAATTATGAGCCACCCGAAAAACCCAAAAACGAATATTGTTGATTTCTTGTCCTTTATGCAAAGCACGGTAAAGCCGGAGAAAAGTGTCTTGAGCCAAGTCTTCAGCTTCTTCAGGTTCGCCGAAAACAGACAGCAAGTATTGATAAACCGGCGTTTTCAACGCTTCAAAAATTTGCTCAATTTGTTCTTCCAGACTGATGGTATCGGTCATCGTATTCCACAATTCTGCCTGCGGAATAACTTCTGTCTCCGCTTCATTTCTCAACCAAGAGTTAAAGCGTTCGCGTGGCATAATTTTGTTGGATAAAAATTGTCTTCTAATTATAAAGACGATTGAGTTGGAAGTTTAATGACAAAGTTCTAAAAAAATTGTATTTTTTTATCTGAAAAGTTTTGTTAGGACTTCCAAAAGAGATTACAAAGGATGAAAATCAGACTACAAATCTAAGCAAATTTCAATAAAAATAGGTGTGGCGCGTAATTCTTGGCTTTCACGACGTTATATCAGATAATTTAATTTTTATAATACAATTTTGGAAAATAACGCAAAAAATTACTAAAAAGTTCAAAACATGAGCCAAGATTTAATAAAATCTGAGTTAAAACAAGAGCTAGAAAAATTCGATTATGCTGAACAATCCCGTCCCTTCGTTCTCAAGTCCCTTTCGGTTGAAACGCGCCGCACTTATCAAACTCATATTAAAGAGTTTTTCAAACATCCCGTTTATGTTACTCCAACCGATGTTATTTTTGGGCGTGACACCTTAATCAAAAAAGGCAGTCGTCCGACAACCGTTGCTACCAAACTTTCGGCTATTCGCTTGTTCTTTGACTATTTGAGAGATAATTGGAACGCTTGACAGAAATCCGGCTTCGAGAGTGCTTGCCCCACCACCTGTTTTGCCTGAGGGCTTGGCGGGGAGGGCTTTAACCCCAAAGGAAGTTCGATATTTGTTAAGCGAACCTGACCAAGAATCCCCAACTCCGACGACAAAAGGTGGATGAATTTTTACTGAAAAATACCTTTTCCAAAGCTCAAACAGGCTTCGTTAAAAAACTATTTCAAGAAGCACGGACGAATAATTTTGAGATAGTATTGGAACACGGCGAAACTGCGTGAAGTAGAAATTAAAAGGTAAGGCTCAAAAGAAAAAATGTTGTTCGTCGGAACGCAGGCGACCTCGCGTGCAAACGTCGCAAGTGCGGCGTAACTTTCTCTGATTATTGGCAACTTGAGTAAATTAAAGTGCAATATTCGTGCGATGCACTCATTGCAGTCGAGGGCGACTGCGTTCCGATTAAGCATAACTTTTAGTTAAAAGGTAAAAAAGATTATGAAAAAACTGACTCTACTCTGGATTCTGATTTTCACATTTCAAATCTTTGCACAAAATAAAAATGTTGCTTTGAAGTTTGATGAGTTTAGTATTCCTCAAACTGAAGATAATTCGTCTAGATATTATAAGACAGCCCGTTTTGCATTAAGGCTAAGGCGTGAACCGAGGAGTAGTAGTGCAGTTATTGTTTTTTATAATGAGCGAAAAGGTAAATACCCATTAGAAAGAGGAAAAAAACTAGCTGAATTGGTAGGAAGCTCTCTTTCTCTTGAAAAAGAGGATGTTACTTTGATTGACGGCGGGTTTCGGGAAAATCCGACGCTTGAATTCTGGATTGTTCCTGCAAATGCTGAACCACCAAAACCGACTCCAACTTTTAGTTCTTCTGAAACAGCGGTTTGTCCTAAAATAAATGTTGCAGGCGATGGTTACAGAAAAGATCGCAATCAGCCATTGAAGTTTTCAGTTGCCATCAAAGACCAAGCACCTGATTCTAAGTTTAGTCTCGAATGGGATGTTTCAGCCGGGAAAATCATCAAAGGACAAAATACAAATAAGATTGAAATTGATTTAAGTGAGACGAGAGATAAATTTATTTCGGCTTCGGTTACTGTCAAAGGCTTACATCCCGAATGTGAAAATCATAAATTTGCTTCGACAGAGGTTGGGCTTTTTCCTTATAAAGTTAATGAATTCGGTCACGAACCTTATTCATTAGTTTCTTTGTATCTAGATTCTTTCATGAATGAGCTTAATTCTGAACCAACTGGAACTGGCTACATTATAATTTACGGAAGTCGAGATGGAAATAAGAAGGATGCAGAACGAGTGAAAAGAATTATTAGAGATCAATTTATGTTTCGTAAGTTTCCTCAAGACAGAGTAACAATTATTGACGGAGGCTTTCGTGAAGAAATGATGGTCGAATTTTATCTCGTTCCCGCAGGTGTAGAGCCGCCTAACCCAACGCCAACTTTAGATTCTCAGTTTGTAGTTGAGCCAAAGAAAGTAGTCAAGAAACGTAAGAAAGTTTCAAAATGAAATCATTGCGTTCAAAAGGCATTGGTGCTAAGTTAATGAATAAATTCACATTGTTTAGGAAAAAGTTTTATGGCTAGAAGAGTTTTGATTGGACTGTTATTTACGTTGCTGGTGTTTTTCGGAACCACGTCCGAATGTTTTGCTCAAAAAAATACCAAAAAATCCCAACTTCCGCCGAGTCGAAATAATGATTGGTTTACCACTTTCGCTAAAGCTACCGACTTTACGGAAGAAAATCCTAATGTGCTTGTAGTTTTAATCAACAGAGCAAAAAATAACAAAGATGTCACTTTAGCCAAACTCGAAAAGAATGTAGCTACTGCCTTAAACGAACTGAAACTAGGCGTTTCATTCAAGATTTTTTCCGGTAGCTCTGATACGGCAAACACCTACTATGGTCTCCTAAATGCCAATGATTCGGGCGATAATTCATTCGATTCCATAGATGATGATTTTAAGAATAAAGCTAAAGAATTAGCTGAGAAAATCAAGGCAACAATTCTACTCAATTAGTTTGGAATGAGTAATTAGCGTCGACGTTAGGAGATGCGTTTCACGTTGGTTTCATCTAGTTGATGGATTCTTCTTCCAAAATGGAATCCGTATCTTGAGCAGAATGTAAAACTCGAACAATTTCTATGTAATTGCCAAAAGCTCGGTAAAAAATGAGGTGTTTTTCAAAGCCTCTAACAAATCAAATCCGAATACCGAAAAGTTTTGAGTTTGAATAATCGCGCTCTGTTCCGACAAACGGCATTTCGCACAAACGGTCAAAAGTCTCAAAAACTGCTTGGTCAAACGCCAAGGCTTTTTCGACACTTTTTTGAGCTAAAAATTCGCAGTGAGAATCTATATCTTTTTCCGCTTGAGGCAATAGGAATAAGGCAAGTTTCATTATTCAGTTTTTCCTTTTTCGAGTTTTTCCCGCAATGCTTGCCGTCTTGCATCCAAATAATCTTGCGTTACTTCAATCGGTTGACCGCTTTCTAATCCTTCTAAAAGTAGAGTTTCCAAACGCTCTTGAGATTTACGTTTTTGTCGCTCACGGACGAGTTCACGAAACAGCTCGCTTGCCGAACCGTAATTTCCGCTTGACACTTCCGCTTCAACAAATTCACGCATTGGCTCAGGTAAAGAAATTGTCATTGTTGCCATAATTTTTTAACCTCCTAACTAAGCAAATTATGGTAGATGTAAGAATCTTTGTCAATTTTTAAGAAAATTTCTTATTTTTAAGATTAAAGTCAACTGATGATATAATCAGAATCCAAATGAAATCCTCTTTACTAGATTCACTTTTCGATGAAGAAGAACGCCGTCCGCTGACTGTTTCGGAATTAAACGAGCAGGTTAAAAAAGCGTTGGAGCGGGGCTTTTCGTCTGTTTGGCTGGAAGGCGAGATTACTAATTTTATGGCGGCGAATTCAGGGCATTGGTATTTCAATTTGCACGATGGTTTTTCCCAACTCAAAGCCGCTTGCTACATCCGCAATAATTTACGCATTCGTTTTAAGCCTTTTGATGGCTTGCAAGTTCGTGTGCGTGGGAAACTTTCGGTCTATGAACCAAAAGGTGAATATCAGATTTTGGTCGAATCGCTCGAACCTGTCGGCGAAGGGGCGTTGAAGGTTGCTTTTGAGCAAATCAAGGCAAAGCTCGCCAAAGAAGGACTTTTTGATGAGGAATTAAAACGTCCTTTGCCGTATTTTCCAAAACGAGTCGGCGTGGTGACTTCGCCGAATGGAGCAGCTTTTCACGATATTTTGAATGTGCTTGGCAGACGCACAAAAACAGTTCACATCACGCTTATTCCAACCCGTGTTCAAGGCGAAACGGCTGGCGAAGAAATTGAAAAAGCCATCAAATTTGCCAATAAATTAAATGAAACTTCGGATGAAAAAATTGATGTGCTGATAGTCGGGCGTGGCGGGGGTTCGTCTGAAGATTTATGGGCGTTTAATGAAGAAAGAGTTGCGAGAGCGATTCGTAATTCAAAAATCCCTGTTATCTCCGCCGTTGGACACGAAATTGATTTTACGATTGCCGATTTTGTGGCGGATAGACGAGCGGCAACTCCTTCGGCTGCTGCGGAAATTGTCGCGGAAAATGAGGAAAATATCGAGGCGTTTATTTATCAGCGGACACAAGAACTTTTCCAACTCGTCAACTACAAAATTCTGCAATCGCGTAATGCTTTGCAGGAATTGACCTATTCATCTGTTTTTTACGAATTTCCAAATAAAATCAAAGATTGGGGTTATGAGGTTGAAGATTTTAGAGACCGGATGGAGACAGCTTTTTCAGATAAACTTCGCCGTGGTGAAAAGAAACTTGAATCACTAAACGCTCGTCTTTCGCCAATCAAATTAGCTTCAAAAGTTGCCGAAAATCAGACTCGTTTAGCTTTACTAAAACAGCGTCAAACCTCGGCAATTAAAGACATTATTGACGGATTGGATGAAAGATTGAAGATTAAAATGGCTTCGTTGGATGCCCTGTCGCCACTTTCCGTTTTGAAACGCGGATATTCGATTACCCAGAATGAAAAAGGCGAGATTTTGCATAATATTGAGCAGATTAATGTGGAAGAAAACGTGCAAATTCGGCTCGCAAATGGCAAACTAAAAGCTAAGATTTTGGAAGTGATAAGTGATAGGTAATAAGTGATGAGAGGCGAAGTTTAATGTCAAAGTTTGTCGTTAATTTAGACGAGCTGAAAAGTGAATCTGCTACGCTTGGGGCGAATTCGCTGGAAACAAAAAAACGTGGCGGATGTCTGAAAATTGTAAAGATATTCGGCATTTTAGCTCTCGTTTTTTTATTTATCGGCGGAATCAGTAGTTCTTTTTATTGGCAAAGCGTCAAGAAAACTCCGCAATATTCTCTGGCATTATTAGTTGATGCGGCACGGCGTGATGATAAAGAAAAGGTTGCTGAAATTATTGATACGGAACAAGTTGTCAATAATTTTGTGCCGCAGATTACGGAAAAAGCTGTCGAACTTTACGGGCGAAATTTGCCGCCGCAAGTAATTAATCGGGTGAGTTTGCTGGTTGCTCCGCTGATGCCGGGAATCAAAGAAAAGGCGAAAGCAGAACTACCTCAGTTGATCCGTGAGAAAACCGAGAAACTCGACCGCGTGCCTTATTGGGCAATTGCTCTTTTTGCTGAAAGAGACTTGGAAATAAAAGTTGACGGCGACAAAGCTGAGATAAAAAGCAAGATTCCTGAAAGACCGCTCGAATTTACGATGAAACGCGAAGGACAAGAATGGAAAATCGTGGCTATCAAAGATGAAAAATTGGCACAAAAGGTGGCTGAAAAGGTCGGGCAGCAATTAATGCTTTTAGCTAATAAGGGAAATATTATTGATGCGGGAAGACAACTCGGAGTTGAGAATTTGGGCAATATTTTGAAAGGATTAAACGATATTTTTAAGTAGAAAATGGCTGAAAAAAATAAAACATTTGAAACCTCTTTAATGGATTTAGAGAAAATCGTCCGCGAACTCGAACAAGGCGATTTATCTCTCGAAGAAAGTCTCAAACTCTTTGAAGATGGCGTAAAACTTTCTCGTCAATGTCAGGAAAGGCTTAACCAAGCCGAACGGCGAATCGAAGTTTTACTCAAAGATGAAAACGGAAATCCTGCCTTGCAAGCGATTCAACCCGAAGAATTGCGTGAGGAACGAAAACCGACAATCAAAAAACGCATTACTTTTGAAGATGATGAAGATGAATCGCCATTTTAGAAAAATAGTCGGTAGTGGACGAAAAATAATGCTGAGTCGGAACGCGGTCGCCCTCGACTGCAATGAGTGCTTCGCACGAACAATCTTCGTTATTAATCAAGTAGCCAATAATTAAACTCTGTTACGCCGCACTTGCGACGTTTGCAGGCGAGGTCGCCTGCGTTCCGACAATCAATATTTCTTTTATGAGCATTACTTTAGTGCATTACCAAATAGTCCATAAAATTAACCACAAGAAAAATTGCCCGACGCATAAAGTTACCAATAAAATTAATGGTTTAATTTCGATTTTTTCTCTTTGATGAGGAGTTTTTCGCCATAATAGAAATGCGAAAATCAAAGCCAAATAAGTTAAAAGATGATTCCAAGGGCAAAGCGGACAAAGATTTGGAAGATGAATTAAAAGCCAAATAAATCGGAAGGTTAAAAGAGTAGCGATAAAAAGCCAAAAAACAAGAGTCCGAATCAGATGATAATGATATTTTTCATCTAATCTCAAACCGATTATCAACCATAAAAAACAGCCGAAAAAGAATCCGAAACCAAGCAAAGCATTTGGAACATAAAATGCTCTAGCTTGCGGCGTTGTCAGCACCTTATCGCAATCAACATATTCCGTCAGTGAACAAATTCCCGTTCCGTTTTCAACTAAGTTTGCTTCTAACGCTAAATATCGCCAACTCAAATAAGCTGTGTTAATTACGGCTAAAAATAAAATGAGTTTTAGCCAAAAACTTAAACGGGAAGGTTGCTTCATTCTAAATTGTTCGAGCGTGGAGAGCTACCCTAAACTTAAATGGCGAATGATGCGAACCGGCAATAATTTCGTTTTCACCTTCTTTGAGAAGCACCATTGCGCCGTGGTGATTTCCACCGATTGTTTGTCCATTTATGATTGTTCCCAAAAAACTCCCACGGTCGTGAGCAACTACACCACCCGGCGTTTTCTCAATGGAAAAATGATTGCGCGAGATGTTGTAAGGTGGAGTGTCCTGCAACATTAAATCATTGATTTCAAAGGGGTCTTCATGACGGTTTGAATTGCGTCCAACTCGAAAAATATGGTTTTTGATAAGATAACCTTGTTCGGGAATATAACTCGCCGCTGCCTGAGTTAAGGGAAAAATGGTTACGTCAAATTCTTTGTGCGGATGATCTGAAGCATCCTCATTTTTTTCAACTGTTGCCCGCATATTCATTGCCCGTAGTCTTTCAAAAAACATCCGTAAGTATTTGAGAGCTTCGTTGGGATTATTTTGAATCAGGTCAACAAATTCATCGCGGGTAATGGCGGCAAGTTGAGTTTGGGTAGTTGCCCTAGCGGTTAAAGAACGCGGTCGTTCGTCAATCAAACCCATTTCGCCGAAGACATCGCCTGCCCGTAAAATTGCAAGTTTTAGCAGATTATCGGGATAATCACGAAGGATTTCGACCTCTCCGCTTCTGATGATATAAGCAAATTCGCTGGGATCGCCTTTTTGAAAGATCAGTTCATTTGATTGGTAAGTTTTTTCTGCCATAAATAAAAAATCCGCATAAATATCTGTTAACTCAATATATTATGCGGAAATGTTTGAAAATCAAAGATAGTTTAAGAGAAAAATGCTTCAGATAATTGCGGTTTGGATAATTACGCAAAATTTGAAGGGAGAGATTTGCGAACCGGCAATAATTTCGTTTTCGCCTTCTTTGAGAGGAATAAGTGCGCCACGATGGAAGCCTCCTATCATTTGTCCATTTACGATTGTTCCCAGAAAACTCCCACGGTCATTAGCAATCACCCTATCAGGAGTTTTTTCGATAGAAAAATGATTGCGCGAGATATTATAAGGCGGAGTATCTTGCAAAATTAAATCATTAACTTCAAAAGGGTCTTCGTGACGGGTTGGTCTGCGTCCAACTCGAAAGATGTGTTTTCTAATCAGATAACCCTGTTCGGGAATATAATTTTTGGCTACTTGCGTTAGAGGAAATATCGTTACCTGAAATTCCTTACGCAGGGGAAGGGATTGAGTAATAACCTTAGCTTGCTCATTGGCTTGCTCTTTTACCCATAAATTCATTGCCCGCAATCTTTCAAAAAACATCCGCAAATACTTTGAAGTATTGTCAGGATTATTTTGAATGAATTCAAGAAATTCATCACGAGTGAAGGTTGAAAGTTGGGTTCTGTTGAGCGCGCGAGCAGTTAAAGAACGCGGACGCTCTTCAAACAAACTCATTTCACCGAAAATCTCATCTTTGTTTAGAATCGCCAGTCTGATTGGGTTTTCAGGATAACCCTGAAGAATTTCAACTTTTCCTTTTTTAATTAAGTAGGCAACTTCACTCAAGTCGCCGTCCTGAAAAATAATTTCATTTGCCAGATAGTTTTTTTTCATAAATGAGAAATCTATACAAATATCCTTGCCGTATATTATGCAGAAGCCAATAAAAAAAATAATTAGATAAACTAAGTGTGGGTTGTAGTGAAACAATAGAAATTTATTGGAAATATGTCAAATAATAAAACCGCGAAAAACATAAAATATTTTGTCTTTCGCGGTTAATTGTTTTTTTAGAGCTTTGTCTTTAATTAAGGTTTCTTTTCGCTCTTTTTCTTCGTCAGTAAATCGCAAACTTGATAAGCTCCTGATGGATCAACTGCGCTTCTTCCAACCTCAACGTGTTGAATTTTTCCTTCTTTATCAACTACGAAAGTCGCCCGTGCGCCATAACCCGTTTCTTCGTTGTAAAGTCCGTAATCTTTCGTGGTTTTTCGTTTCCAATCGCTGAGTAGCGGGAAGGTAACTTTGATGTCTTCGGCAAATCGTTTATTGGCAGGAGAACTATCCATACTAATTCCGAAAACTAATGTCTCGGTTGCTTCAAATTTTGACATATCAGCCTGATATGCTTGCATTTCCTTCGTTCAGCCACCGGTGAAGGCAAGCACATAAAATGCCAAAACGACATTTTTCTTACCTTTGAAATCACTTAATTTAACTGGTTTGCCGGTTGTATCGCTCAATGTAAAATCGGGTGCCTCGTCGCCAACTTTCAGGTGCGTAGTTGGTGCTTTCGGTGCAGCTTGAGCGAATGAAATAGTGGCAAAGACAATCAAAAAAAAGAAACTTACAAATATCTTTTTCATAATGTTTTTTCCTTAAAAATAAAATTGGCAGTCAGCCATCATAATAAACTGCTAACTGCCAATAACCAAATTTGAAACTAAGTTTAGTCTCTCGAACCCATAAAAATCCGCAAGATATACCAAAAAAGCAGGGCAATACTAGCGAAAAGCGAAAGCGAAGCCGCAACGTGCTGATTGGTATTATAACGGTGCATTACGTTTGAAGTTTCGTAAAGAATTGAAGCTCCGGCAAAAGCAACCATAATAAATGCGAATAGCGTTCCCAATGAAAATCCAATAGCGATGCTGGCAACAATTGCTCCCATTGCCACGAATCCGCCAATCATCAAAATCGGACCTAAAAACGAAAAATCTTTTTTAGTCAGGAAAACAACCGCCGTAATTCCCAAAAACAGACCGATTGAAACTACTCCGGCTTCTAAAATCACGCCGCCGCCTGCTTTTACCTGAGCAAGCCATAATAATGGAGCAAAGATAATCGCTTCAGCAACGGTGTAAAGTCCTAATCCCAAATATTGCATCGTTTTGGAAGTTTGCGAATTAGCCCACCAATTAGCGAGCATCGAAACGCCCATAAACGCTAGCAAAACAAGCAGCCAACCCCATTGGCTTCCCAACATAGTTTGGGCAATTTGCAGTCCTAAGCCTGAAACCATCAAATAGGCTTCCAAAGCAACAAAAGCCAGAATAGCTCCTGCTAAATGGACGTATGTTTTGCGAATGAAAGTTGCCCGATCTGCGGGTAAAGCATCTGCTACTGTATTTCCAAATGTAGATGTGTAATCGTTCATTTCTCCTCCAAGTGATTATTTAGATGCACAAAATTATTGTAACTTTGTCGGAGATTTTGAGCAATATTTTTAGGTTTAGCAAAGTATTAATTCGCTAAAGATGCGGATAAAACCGAAGTAAAAATATCCTGAATCTTTTTATTACTTGGAATTGAGGTATGTTCTTCGCAGACAATCATTTTATTTGGTGAAGCGGGTGTATCGAAAAACACGTTTTGCCCGTTTAGGAGTGAAATATTTTCGGCTAAAAGGGAACTTAATGCCACTGTCCCATCACCTTTCCCAAAAATTGTTTCTCTGACTGATTTTTCAGGAATTTTTTCGCCTCGGACATTTTTAAATGATTCGCCATCGGTGTAGGTTTTCCAGGTTGCATCTTCTGTATCAAAACGAATAACTGCACCATTGAGAGTATTTTTGCAATCGCTTCCGTAAATGTATAAAGCAAGAGACTTAGGAACAGTAGTTTTTACGTCTAAGGCTTGATGAAAGAGTCTGGCGCGGCGTAAAACAACTTCAAAATATTTATCAGCCTCCGCACGTTTCGTTTTGCTTGTTTGGGCTTGAAAGTCTTTGTCAGAGGTGAAAGCCCAACCATATTTTCGCCACGTTGCCGGATCGTAAATATTTAGGTCTAAAGGCTTTAAATTCTCGTCATAAAATTTAGCAGACTTGCCGTGCGGTAATAATTGGTAAATGGATGGGATTGTGAAAGCGACTTCACGGTTTAGATAACCGGGACGAATTCTGCCTGCCAAAGTATCAATTACATAACCTTCGTTGAGAGTTTCCAAAGCTCCCATCGAGCCTTCATTTGGCGTGCCGAGCATAAAAATTTTCCCGAAATACTTTGTTCCCGACCACGTTGGAACAGGTTTTTCCGATAAATCCGCATTGCCATACATTGCGGCATAGCGGGTAATTAAACCGCCCATTGAATGTGCAATAACGTCAAATTTAATATCGGGTTTATTGAGTTTTGCTTTTAGTTTTTCAATCTTCTGAATTAATAAACGGGCGGATTCTACATTATCGCGTCGCCAATCGTAGGCAAAAACATAGTAAGTATCCTGATCATCATCGGAAAGCGGAATATCCCAATTACCGCGTCTGTATCCGGCTTTTTTCTCCAAGAATTCAATCAACTCCGAATAGACTGAAATTCCCGGCAAAAACTTAACAAGTTTAACCTTATCAACAATATCAGTTGCTATTAAATCGTCACGATTAGCGAGTAAATTAGTCGAAATAGGCAAACGCAAATCGTCGGATTTTGCCTCGGTGAGTTTGACCCAAACAACCTCGTCGGTTTTAGAATTAACCAGTTTTGAACCCATTATTCCGGGAATAATAATAATCGGGTTTTTCCCTTTATTTGGAGTTGCCTGAGCTAAAAGATTAGCTGAAAAAACTACAACTATTGTTAAAACCAAAGTAATTCTTGCCTTCATTTTTCTTCCCATTTGCGATTTATCAAACTTGCGACAAATCCCGCTCCGAAACCATTATCAATATTAACAACCGTCACATTTGAAGAACAGGAATTTAACATTCCCAAAAGTGCCGCCAGACCATTAAAACTTGCTCCGTAGCCGATGCTGGTCGGAACGGCAATGACCGGAACTTTGACCAATCCGCCGACTACTGAAGGCAACGCACCTTCCATTCCTGCTACCACAATTACTACGCGAGAGCTTTGCAAAAGTTCTCTTTCCGATAAAATCCGATGTATTCCTGCTACTCCTGCATCCCAGATTCTCTTAACGCGGTTGCCCATCGCTTCTGCCGTCAGTGCGGCTTCTTCAGCAACAGGAATATCGCTTGTTCCGGCGGTGACAACGGCGATTTCGCCTACACCGAGTTCGGTTTTATCACGGATAACACGGATAAGTTTCGCCGATTCGTGCCATTCGGATTCAGTATATAGGTTGCGAATTTCGCCAAAAGTGTTAGCATCCGTCCGTGTAATTAAAATATTCGGCGAACGTGCTAAAAGTCTTTCAAAGATTCCAACAATTTGTTCCCGTGTTTTGCCTGCTCCAAAAACCACTTCGGGAAAACCTTGTCTGCTCGCACGGGAATGATCAACCCGTGCATATCCGATGTCTTCATAAGATAGATTTTTGATAGCTTTAGTTGCATCCTCAATTGAAATTAGACCTTTGGCGTGCGAGGCTAGAATATCCTCAATCTGTTCGTTTTGCATAAAAAGCATTTTAACTTTTACGGAGAATCAAAACAAAGGATTGAACGCAAAAAAAAACGGCGAACTTTTAATTCGCCGCGAGAAGAGAAGACATAAAAAGATTTAAGTCATCCGAAATTAATAAAGCACTCTGATAAAACTCCAAAGCGAACTCATTTTAACCAGAATCCAGCCAACCGCCTGATGGCTGAAAAGATTTAAGATGAGTTCGTTTTGGAGAATTTTTATCATAGTGCTTTTTCCCTTTCAGGTTAGCCTCGCTTTTCTTATCGGCAACTCTCGTGCCACACTTTAGATGCTCGAAAAAACGCACTTTTTCTATATTTTAAGTTCAAAAACGAATAATTTTCGGTCAAATTGACTAATTTTCATTCAATCAATTTGAACGAAAAATGCTAAAATCAAATCAACATACAATTTATGGAATTAACACTTGCAATTACCGGAGCATCAGGCACAATTTACGCTCATCGGACATTACAATTTTTAGCCGCCAGCGGTGTCGTTTCACAAATCAACCTGATTATGTCGGGAACTGCGGCAATAGTCGCACAGGTTGAAATGGGTGCAAATCTAAAATCACCAACCGCTGAAACGATCAACGAATGGCTCGGATTACCGAAAGATTCAAAGGTTATTCGTTTTTGGCGATTGGATAATTTCGCTGCTAAACCTTCGTCGGGTTCTTATAAACAGTCAGGAATGATAATCGTCCCGTGTTCGATGGGAACGATTGGTTCAATTGCAAGCGGTGCAGGGACAAATCTGATTCATCGGGCGGCGGACGTAACGCTCAAAGAAGGCAGAAAATTAATCATCGTTCCCCGCGAAACGCCTTATAATTCGATTCATTTGGAAAATATGCTCAGGCTTTCTCAAGCTGGAGCTAGAATTTTGCCTGCGAGTCCGGGATTTTATCATCGCCCACAAACGATTGATGATTTGGTTAATCATTTGTGTTACCGCATCCTAGACCAACTCGATATTCCTCATGATAAAAAGACGCAATGGACGGGAACTGAAGTTCCTGAAGGAGATTGATATGAAATTTATTTTGAGTTTGTTTTTATTGAGTTTTACTTTTGTTAATCTTTCAGCACAGGAAAAATTTGTAAAACCTGTTGATGAAGCTGAAAAAAATCCTTCGTTTTTAACTTTTCGGACGAAGTTGATTGATGCCGTAAAAAAACGCGATGTTAAATTTTTGCTGGGTATCGTAGATAAAAACATCAAAAATGGATTTGGCGGAGACGACGGAATTACAAATTTTAAGAAGCAATGGAAAATTTACAATCGTAATTCTGAACTCTGGAAAGAATTAGGAATCGTTTTGAATAACGGTGGTGTTTTCGATAAAGAGAACAGTAACACTTTTTACGCTCCATATCTTTTTTCAGTTTTTCCCGAAGATATTGATGCTTTTGAATATCAGGCAATTTTCGGCAATAACGTAAATTTGCGTGCAAAACCTGATATAACTTCTCCAATTGTCGCCACTCTTTCTTACAATGTCGTCAAAACTGATTGGGAAAAGTCCATTAAATCCAAGACCAACCAAAATGAAGCTCTGTGGTTGAAAATCGAAACACTGGGCGGGAAAAAAGGTTACGTTAAACCCGAATTCGTTCGTAGTTCGATAGATTACCGCGCCGGATTTGAGAAAATTCGCGGCAGATGGATAATGACTTTCTTCTTGGCGGGAGATTAATTCTGATGAAAAAAACACTTTTTATTTGGTTGATAATAACTCTTTTCAGCTTCTCAATTATGGGACAAAGTAAACCACGGGCAAGAGATTTAGGAATTCCGTTTGATGGAAATACGGGAAAGTATAATGCGATTACTGATGTTAAAGGTGTCGAAGTCGGCTACACAACTTTGAATTCGGGTGAGGGAAAACAGGCGATTAGGACAGGTGTAACAGCAATATTTCCGCAAGGAAAAACTTTCAAAGGTCGGGTTTTTGCGGCTTGGCATACCTTAAATGGTAATGGTGAAATGACCGGCACAACCTGGGTTGATGAATCAGGAGGGTTAGGTTCGCCCGTGATGATCACCAATACTCATAGCGTCGGAATTGTCCGTGATGCGGTGATTGAATGGGGAGCAAAACTTTTTG
>ERZ1292633.2795-Hain-H41-02um-R1-2795-length-17519-cov-5_pt1 | contig 17519 bp, 15 predicted proteins | sample MGYA00564406_ERZ1292633 | MGnify/ENA primary metagenome ERZ1292633 (study PRJEB36523, sample SAMEA6512639) | groundwater metagenome | collected 2019-01-08 | study: AquaDiva: Metagenomics assemblies of 32 groundwater samples | reverse complement strand
AAATTAATTTTTGAGGAATTTTTTGATCTCTTGCTTTTTCAAAAGCATCTAAAACATCAATAAAACTTGTTCCAATTATTGGATCTCCACCAATTCCAACGCAAGTAGATTGTCCTAAACCTGCTTTGGTAAGACTATAATCAACTTCATAAGTTAATGTTCCACTTCTTGAAACAACACCAATTCTACCTGGAGTATGGATATGTCCTGGGATAATACCAGCTTTAGCTTTTCCTGGTGTTATAAGTCCTGGGCAATTTGGTCCAATTAATCTTACACCTTGTTTTTTTACAAATTGATAAACAGAAAGCATATCTCTTACAGGAACGCCTTCACTGATACAAACAATTAGTTCTACTTTACTCGCAGCAGCTTCCATTATTGCATCAGCAGCAAGCTTTGCAGGTACAAATATTACAGAACAATCAGCTCCTGTTGATTTAACTGCTTCTTCAACAGTATTGAATATTGGAACACCATAAATTTCAGTACCACCTTTTCCAGGTGTAACTCCAGCAACAACTTTTGTACCATAATCAATCATTTGTTTTGTATGAAAAGAACCATCTCTTCCTGTAATCCCTTGAACTATTACTTTTGTATTTTCATCTAAAAATATAGACATTTCATTCCTCTGTGTTTTTTAAATCAACATTGTTTAAATTTACCAAATCAAAAAGGCAATGTCTATTATTTATCCAAAAAAAAGTAATAATTTTCATATATTAGTTTGTTATTTAAAATGATTGTAAACTATATATAATAATGCTTTAAGTTATATATATATATAAACTATTAAAACAATTTTATGTATTCATAGTTGATAAAAATTTCAGTTGAGTTCTATCTGAAACATTTAATGTTTTATAAATATTCTTTATATGTGTTTTAACTGTATTTTCTGAAATACTAAGTATATTTGCAATTTCTTTATTTGTTTTATCTTGTATAAGAATAAAAAATATTTCTTTTTCTCTTTGAGATAAAATATTAAGGATATTTTCTTGTTTAGGTTCTTTAAAATTAAGTTTTTCAATTTTAACTTCAAAAGCCTTTATTATTTTTTCTAAGTACAAAGTATCAATTTCTTTCTTTTTTGATTCATCCATTTTCTTTAAAAGCCTTTTAAATATAGGTAATAAAGTAAAATCATCATCTATCTCGGTAAAAATTCTAATTATATTTTCTTTTTGTGTTGATTTAGTTATTTCTGTCAAAATAAATAAGCAGTGTTCAGAATCAAACTTTTTTAAGTATATAATAGCTTGAAATAACCTTGCTTCAAAAACAAAAACTTTATATTTTTTTTCTTGATTTTCAGATAAAAATTCTAATAAAATTTTTTCAGCTTTATTAAAGTCATTATTTCTTATGAGATATTTTATATGTATAGAATTTAGAGTTAAATTATCTTCATAAAAAACATCACTGTTATTTTTATAAATATAGTCAATTTTTTTCATATCATCTTTAGCTAAAAAATACTTTATTTTTAATTGATTGAATTTTTTCTCAAATACTGTATTTTTAGCTTCTAAAAACTTGTTTTCTAAATAGTTTATATATTTAGTTGCATTTTCAAAATCTAAATAATCTATAGATATCTCTATATAATAAGATAAAAAATTCACTTCAACTGTATTAAATGAAATAGAATTGTCTATTTCTTTGTAATGATCTACTATTTTAAAACATAAATCAGAATAAAACTTAATTTTTTCATAATTATCTAAATAGTAGTAATAATGAAGATAATTAATATAAACTGTTATTATTTGATAATAATCTAAAAGATTTTGTTTTTCAAATCTTTTTAATAGCTCAAAAGATTCATTTTTTGCTTCAGATATTTTTAAATCTCTTAATAATAATAGTATTTTAAAATTAATTCCTCTTGTAATATCTTTAAAATCATCAGAAATAGTTAAAATTTTATTTATAGAGTCAATACATTTAGCTTTATCTGAAAAGAAATTAACAATAGCAATATTTTTATTAGCTTCTATTAAGATATTTTTAGAATTAGGATTAAGAGATATAGCTGTTTCTGCAAATAATTTAGATTCATTAAAATTTAATAGACTATATGATAAACAGCTTTCTAATAAAAATACATAAGATTTTATTTTATCATCTAATTCTGGATATTTATTTTGTAATAAATTTAATATTTCTTTTGATTTATTAAAATTCATATCATTTAAATATAGAATCCAAGCATAATAAAAAGTAACAAAGGGTTTATCTAATATCTTATCAAAATCTATTTTTTTTATTATATATTTTATATCTATATTTAGTTTACTATTATCTATTTTTTCATAAATTTTATTTTCCATTATTTCTAATGTTTTATCTACATCACCAGCTTCAAATCTATATTTTATTTCCATATTAGTATTTTCATTTAAAAAATACCAATTAGCTATTTTTAAATTTAATTCTTTTATTAAATTATTTTTACTTCTTTTTAGTTTATTATAAAGAAAATTTTTGAATAAATCATGATATTTAAATAAATAATCGATATTATCTAAAGATTCTATAAATAAGTTTTGTTTTTGGATTTTTCTTATTATAAGATCTGAATTACTTATATCTAAAATATAGTTAGCAATATCATAACTAAAAGTATCTAATAGAGATGTAGAAAGAAGAAATTTTTGAATACTTTCATCTAAATTAAAGAAAACTTCTTGAAAAAAATAATCGGAAAGAGATGAAATATCACCTGAAAAATCTTTTATTTTTTGATTATTTTTTAAACCTAATAAAATTAGTTTTACTCCCATAATCCATCCATTAGTTTTTTTTAGAATATCCTCAATTTCTTTTTCTTTAAAATTAATATCTTTTTTATAAATATCTAATAAAAGCTCTATATGAGATTGTTTAAAGGATAAATCTTTTATTACATCAATTTTATAAATCTCTATTTCTTTTATATTTAAATTTAAATTATTTTTTCTACTAGATATTATTATTTTTAAATTATCAGGAAGATTTTTAATAATAAAAAAAACTAAATCTAAAGTATCTTGATCATCAATATTATGAAAATCATCCCATATCATAATGTAATTTTTTTTAATTTCAGCTATTTTTTCTATAAAATTATATATTAGATATTTTGTATTGTATTTAGAAATATTTTTCTTTATTTCCATAATTTTTTTACAAATATCCTCTTCTAATTTAGAAAAAGAAAACAAAATATAATCAAAAAAATCAGAATTATTATTTTCATCTTTTTCTAAAGATAACCAACAAAAATTATCAATATATTTTTTACAAAGAGAAGATAAAAGAGTTGTTTTTCCATAACCAGCCGCAGAAGAAATAAATATTACATTATAATTTTTTAGAGAGGTATTTATTTGTTCTAAGATATCAATTCGGTCAATTATAGAATCTCCATAATATGGAGGGTTTATTTTATTTTTTATAAAAACTTTTTCTGAATCTAACATATAAAAATTACTATCTTAATTTTGATTAGTTCAATAAAATTATATTTATAATTTAAAAGTGACACTAATATCATACCATAATCACCCTCGGGTGATATTGTTTTTTTCTTAAGTTCTTATTATTTTTTTATTAACAGCAAAGTAACAAAAAAATGTTTAAATTATTATTAAATTAAGGCTTAATCTAGTTTTATTTTTAAATTCATAAAAATATTATAAAACAAGAGAATATATTAACAGCTTATAAATAAGTATATGAGCAAAATCAAATATCTATATATATTAGAGAGTCATAATAGGCGTAAAGTACTATCCGTAAAAGGATATAAACGAGTTATATTTAAAAGTATTTTTCTTTTAATTTTATAAAATTAAATTTGCTTATGAATTATAAATTTTTTAAATTGTATTAGTTAAAATATAAAAATTAGAAAATTAAAATTGATATAGATCAATTGATTCGTACAAAAAAATCACCCACAGGTGAAATAGATTTATTATAGGAGAAGAAATATAATTTATATATAGAGTTCTGATTGCGTTTTATAGGAAAAATAAAATGATGATAAGAGAGAAGTGTAAATTGGAGCAGTTTAATAATTCAATAGATGATATTGATAAAAATAATGAATTAGCATCTCATAAAATGATAGATAAAATATCAGAAGACTCTTTAAGTAAAACATTTAGAGTTGTAAAAAAAGATACCCTTGAAGTATTTAGAATTAGAGTTTTTTCTTTTGAAAATTTTAAAAAATTAGAAAATATTTTTAAAACCGAAGTTCTTTCAATGACAGCTATTTCTCATCCTAACATAATGAAATTTTATAAATATGAGTATGGAGAGGTCAAAACAGCTTTAATGCAAAAAGATGCTGAAACTGAATCACTTTCATATTTTTTATCTAAAAATAATTCGGCAAAATCAGAAAACATTGTTATAAAAATAATTTTAGGCTTATGTCAAGCTATTGAGTGTTTACATGAATTAGAAATCGTTCATAAATATATAAACCCTATGAATATTTTTGTTCAAAATGGCGTTGTAAAATTATCAAACTTTTTTGAAGGTTTTCTTTTTGATAAATCATTATCTTCAATTGAACAAATACAATATTTTTCGCCAGAGCAAATAAAAAAAGAAAATTTAGATGAAAGAAGCGATATTTTTTCATTGGGATTGATTTTTTATGAGTTAGCAACAGGTAAAAAACCTTTTAATACAAGTAAACATTTAAAATCATCTGAAATTGAAAGAAATATAGTTGAAGAAAATACTACTATACCAAGTTTGTATAATTTAGATTTATCTTCAGAATTAGAAAAAATGATTCTAAAATGCTTGGAAAAAGATAAAGATGATAGATATCAAACAATTACTATTTTAAAAAATAGTTTAGAATCTTATATATTTAAAAATAAATTATAACTGATTTACTTGTTGAGAAAAAATAGACTTGACTATAGCAAAGTAGTTAAAAAATAAGAAGTCCCTTTGGGGATTTATTTTTTGAATGATATAATTAATCATATAAAAAAATTAGATATTTTTGGTGTTAATTTATGAAATTTGTAAAAAATCAAGTTGAGCAATATGGAAAAACATTATATGGTTATAACTATATAAATGGAGAAGAATGTGAATCTGAAGCAGGAGAAAGATTTGCTTCACATAATCCAAGCGATCTTAGAGATACAGTTGGAACTTTTCCAGCTTCTACAGAAAAAGATGTTGAAAGAGCTTGTCAAGCTGCAAATGATGCTTTTAAAAATTGGAAAAATACTCCAGCACCTCTTAGAGGACAAATTGTTGGTAATATTGGTAAAATTTTAGAACAAAATAAAGAAACCTTGGCAAAAATTGTAACTAGAGAAATAGGTAAAACACCAAAAGAATCATTAGGAAGTGTGCAAGAAGCTATTGATACCGCTCAATTTTTTCAATCTGAAGGAAGAAGACTTTATGGTCAAACAGTTCCATCAGAAATGAGAAACAAAGAATTATATACATACAGAAAACCAGTTGGAGTAACAGGTGTTATTACTGCTGGTAATTTCCCAATTGCAGTTCCATCTTGGAAAATAATTCCTGCTCTTTTATGTGGAAATACTATTGTTTGGAAACCAAGTGAAGATGCTTCAGCAGTTGCTTACCTTTTTGGTAAAGTTTTAGAAGATGCTGGTGTTCCTAAAGGTGTTGTTAATATTGTTTATGGAACTGGTCCAACAGCTGGTAATGATTTATTAAATATGACTGATAAAGGATATTTACAAAAATTCTCTTTTACAGGTTCTACACTAATTGGTAGAAAAGTTGGTGAAATTTGTGGAAGAAATTTAATTGTGCCTTCATTAGAATTAGGTGGAAAAAATCCTCTTATAGTTATGGAAGATGCTGATATTGATCTTGCTGTTTCTGGTGCTTTATGGGCTTCTTTTGGAACTGCTGGTCAAAGATGTACTTCGGCAGGAAATATCATACTTCATAAAGATATAGCACAAGAATTTAAAACCAAATTTTTAGCAGAAACTAAAAAAATTAAAATAGGTAATCCAAATATAGATTCTACAGTTCTTTATGGGCCTATGTTAGCAAAAAGATTTTTAGATACTTTTATGAAACACTATGAAATGGCAAAAGCAGACGGTGCTGAACTTCTTTATGGAAATGGAATAATAACAAAAGATAATAAACCAGAAAACTTTGTAGGAGATCCAGAAGAAGGTCTTTTTGTATGGCCTGTAATTTGGGATAAAGTAAAAATTGATATGAAAATAGCTCAAGAAGAAGTTTTTGGGCCAGTAATAACATTAATTGAAGTTAATGATATTGATGAAGCTATGGCTGTTGCAAATGGAACTATATATGGTCTTTCTTCTGCAATGTACACATATAACCCTCAATATATGTATAAATTCAAAAATGAAATAACAGCTGGAATGAGTAGTATTAACAACTCTACTACTGGAGCCGAAGCACATTTACCATTCGGTGGAAACGGAGCTTCTGGAAATAACACTCGTGAATCTGGTATTTGGGTTATTGATTCTTATACAAAATGGCACGCTGTTAACGTTGATTTAAGTGGCAGATTGCAACTGGCTCAAATGGAAACAGAATATGTAGAAGAAAAAGAAAGTACAGATTATAATTCAATATTTGAGTAATGACAATAAAAAATATTTCTTTTAAATTAGATTCTTTAGATTGGATTGGTGGTGTTTCAGATACTTTTACTGAAATACCTTTAGGGGCTCTTTCTAAACCTCTTCCTATAGAAGAAATAGCAGATGTTGAATGGACAATTGTTGAAGATAATTTTATATTTATTTCTCAAGTTGATCCAGACACTCAATTAAAATATTGGTTTAAACTTTCGGAAAGAGCTAGGCAAAAAATACAAGAAATTTCGCATGAGTTCTTTCCTTTTGAAAAAAAAGATATTTCTGATAGGTATCTTCTTTCTTATTCTGTAGAAGGATTAAAAGATAAATATATTGGTTTTACTTTTGAAAGTGTATTAAAAAACTCTAAAAAATCTATTTATGTTTATATGCAAGCGAATATAAATAATAAAGAAGAAGAGGCAAAAACTTTTTTACAAAAATATCTTGAAGATATTGATAATATTGATTTTGAAGATATTGAACATGAAGACGATGAAGAAGAAGAAAAAGAAGGTTTATTGAGCAAAATAAAAAGTTTTTTTAGAAGAAAAAAATAAAATAGAGACATGAAAAGATTTTTTTTGTATTTAGTATTATCATTTGTTATTCACATAACAGCAATTGCTTCTTTTGCTGCCATGCAATTTTTGAATATTGAAAAAACTACTAAAAAAAGAAAAGTTTTATACATAAAACCAATTCAAAAAATACAAAAAATTAAAATAGATAAGCCTAAAATAACTAAAATAGATAAACCTAATGTTGATCCTCCAAAACAACCCAAAATAGATAAACCCAAAATAGAAAAGATTAAAAATGCTATAAAACCAAAAGTTAAAAATGATATTACACCTAAACCAAAGCCTTCTATTAAAGCAACACCAACACCTCAAAAAAGTATTGTTCCAAAAAAGAAAACTGAAGATGAACTAAAAGCTGAAACTTTTAAAAAAATACCATATTTTAAAGATTGGTCTGAAGAAAGAATTAAAGCAATTCCTTTACCACCAGGTTTAAAAAGTTGGTCTGATGTAGAATTGGTAGAAAAAGAGCTTAATAAAATGGGTATGTTACCTGTAGGTTCAGATTTAGGAAATACTGGCAATGATAAAAAAGAAACTCCGTCTCCAACGCCAATTATAACGACTTCTCCAGATATAAATTATATGAATTGGAAAGAATATAAATTTGAAAATAATCAAGATATTTATGAAGTAAGATTTTATACTCAAGATATTGGTTTTATTTTAACTATTGATAAAAAAGAAATGAAGATTTTTGTAAAACATTTTCCTTTTGATTCTGAAAAAATAAAAACATCTAACCCAAATTCAATTATTGAAGTAATAATTAGTGAAGATATAAAAGAAGAAGATATAAAAACCTTTAATTTACCATTTACTCAGGAAGATATAGATGCTGAAAAAAATCCTGAGCAAAATAAAGAAATGAAAAAGAAATTAATTCAAGATACCATAAGACAAAAAGAACTTATAGAAGGACAATAAATGGATACAAACTTATTAAAAAACTCATATTTTTATGAATTACCAGAATCATCTATTGCTACTAAACCAATAGAACCTAGAGATTTATCAAAATTAATGGTTATAAATAGAAAAGAAAATACTATAAACCATAATATATTTAAAAATATAGGTGATTATTTACAAAAAGGAGATCTTATTGTTCTAAATGATACAAGAGTTATTCCTGCTAGATTATTTGGTATAAAAGAAAAAACAGGTGCAAAATTAGAAGTTTTCTTAGTTAGAGAAATAGAAAAAGATACTTGGTTAACATTAGTAAAACCAGCTAAAAGATTAAAAGAAGGCGATAAAATTGTTTTTAATGAAGATTTATCTGGAGAAACAATTAGTTATTTAGAAACAGGAGAAAGAATAATTAAATTTAGTTATCCTAACAATAAAACTTTTATGCAAATAATAAAAGAATTAGGCGAAGTTCCTTTTCCTCCTTATATAAAAAAGCCTGATTGTAATTCTGAACGATATCAAACTGTTTATTCAAAAAATGAAGGTTCTGTTGCTGCTCCTACCGCAGGATTACACTTTACAAAAGAATTAATAGATAGTCTTATAGAAAAACAAATAAAATTTGAATATATAACCTTACATGTTGGATTAGGAACTTTTTTACCTGTTAAGGAAGAGCTTATAACTAATCATAAAATGCACAAAGAATATTATGAACTTTCAGAAAAAACAGCTCAAACTTTAAATTATCAAAAAGAAAATAATAAAAGAATAATATCCGTAGGAACAACTGTAACAAGAGTTTTAGAAACTATTTATAATAAATATGGAAAATTTAAAGCCGAAAGTGATTTTTCAGAGATATTTATTTATCCACCAAATAAAGTAAAAGCAACAGATATATTGATAACAAATTTTCATTTACCAGAATCTACTTTATTAATGTTAATTTCTGCTTTTTGGGATAGAGAAAAAGTTCTTTCTGCATACCAATTAGCAATTGAAAAAGATTATAAATTCTATTCTTTTGGTGATTCTATGATTTTTTTATAAGATCATTATAGTTATCAAGAGCTACTTCAGATTTATTTTTCCATTTTTTTGCAAAAAATCCTTTTGCTTTAGCTTGATATAATTTATGTAAACTTAACCATATAAGACTCTTATCGATATTTTTTTCTAAAATATTTTCAAAAAAATCAATTCCATTATCTATTTCATCTAATAAAACAAAAATATTATATATTTCTTCAATTGATTTAAATAAAGAGGAATCTAGTGAATAAGCTGAATAATATTTTTTAATAGCTACTAAATATTTTTTATCATTTTTATCTTTTTCAGCTTGAATAAAAATATATTTAGGTATTCTTATATCATTTTTTAATGAAATTGTGTTTAAGTAATATTTTTCAGCTTCTAAAAAATCACCTGTTTCAAAATACAAATCACCAAGCAATTTTTGCCAATAAAAATTATTAGGTTCTTTTTTACTTGCAATTATTATATATTTTTGAGCCCGTGTATAGCTTTTTTGTTCAAAGTATAAATTACCTAATAAGGCAGCTGCTTTAGGATTATCTTTATCTTTTTTTACGCAATAATCTAATATTTTAATTGCTTTATCTTTATTTTTTAAATTTAAATATGCAATAGCTAAATTACATTCTATTCCTGAATTATGCGGGAAATCATCTCTATATTTTTCTATAACATCAATAACTTTGTTATAATCAGATGTTTGCAATAAAGATGCTGACCAATCTTCAAGAATAGTTTCACTAAAAATTAATGAAAAACTTTTTTCATAATATAAAGAAGCTTTTTTGAAATCATTTTTATTTAGATAAATAAAAGCAATCATTGAATATATTTTACCTGATTTTATATTATAGTCATCTGCTTTTATTAATATTTCTAAGGCTTTTTCCATATTTCCAGAAGCTGTAAAAAAATAACCTATTTTTTCATAATTAATATTTTCAGGTTTTGTTAGTTCAATATACTTATTTATAAAAAATTTTAATTTATCATTATTTTTTAGCTCTTCGGATATTTTCATAATATCTAAAAATATATTAGTTTGATTTGGATCTTTTTTTAATGAATAATCATAAAATATATTGGCTGCATAATACTTTTCTTGTTTTATTAGATTTTTAGCTAAAAAATTTAGAACACTTTTATCTATTTTTTCTAATAAAATCTCAAGTTCATTTAAAGCTTTTTCTACATCTTTTTCTTCTGATAATTTTAAAGAAATTAATTTTAACTTTGCAAAAATAAAATTATTATCTAATTCAATAGCTTTTAATAACGCAGATTTTCTATCTTCAAAAGAAAGTTCATCTTCATAAAAAAGAGAATACCATCCCCAAGCTTTTAAATTATTTGATGAAATTGAATCTAAAAAAGATAAAGAGTTTAAATTAATTTCTAAATCTAAAATTTTACTCACTTCTTCTATTATTCTAGTTGAAATATTCAGAAAATTATTATTTCTTTCTTTTATGACTCTTCTCCATAGACTTTTATCATCTCTTGAATCTAATAAAGAAATTTCAACTTCAATGACTTCTTTAAAGTTTATTTGACCATATAAACAATAATCAAAGTATTCTTCTTTTAATATTTTTTTTGCAGTTTCAATAGCTAACATAGAGTCATAAACAACTTGTTTATGATTAATTTCATTTGGTTTTGTAACTATAAGTCTTGCTGTATTTGATATTATACCCAAAAAAGATAGTTTTTCAGATAACATTTCAGCAATCATGCGACTAATGCTACCTATTGGATGTTCTGCCATTAAATGAGAATTTTCTTCTGTATTAACAGCAAATTGAATTGTTCCTATACTAATCATAAAAAATTAACCTATCATACTCACCCCAAAAGTCTTCGTCTATCGACTCACTCTCTAAATCTTTAGAGATGGGCTACTAATTTATATCAATAAAATATTAAATATTAAAAATATTTAGAATGTTCTACAAAAATACACTTATTAACTATAACATTTATTCCATTTTTTTTCGCTTTTTCTATTGCTTCTTCATTAATAACGCCAAGTTGAAACCAAATTGATTTTATATCTAATTCAATACATTCATCAACTATTTCTAAAACAGTTTCACTTCTTCTAAAAACATCTACAATATCAGGTTTTTCTGGTAATTCTTTTAAATTTGAATAAGATTTTTCACCCAAAACTTCTTTTTCGTTTGGATTAATAGGATATATTTTATAACCTTTACTTTGCATATAAGAAGAAACTTTATAACTAGGTTTTGATGTATTTGATGATAAACCAAAAACCGCAATAGTTTTTGCTTCTTCTAATAATTCTTTTATATTTTGGTTTTCCATAATAATTTTATTATCACTAAAAAAATAAATTCTTTGCATTAACATCAAAGCAGAGCTTTAATTTATATTATTAATAAAGTTAAATGCAAAGGTAATTATAGCTCAATTTTATAATTTAGATAGCTACTATTTTCCTAATAAATTAAAAGGTCTGCATTTGTTTTTAATTTTGGTCTTTTTAGACAAAGTCTTTCTTCAACTTCTCGTTTTTTATTTATTGAAATAAAACGTCCAATTTGGCTTAAAAGTTTTGGAGGACTATCATTATCTAATAAAACTAAAACTTGATTATCTGGTTCTTGATCATAAAATTTACTTGGTTTTATTTTTGTATAATAAGCACCATCGGAAAATCCTTTATTTATTGTATTTGATTTGGGATTTTTTTCTAATTCCCATCTTCTATTATATAAAAAATCAACTGCTAAATCTTTTACATTACCAGTAAAATCCTGTTCTTTCGATATAGTTTTTAAAGCTTCCCACATTTTATAATCATCAAGAGTTTTATATTCTTCAAGGTTATTAAAATCAGGTCCTTTCATCCATAAAAGAGCATGTTTTTTCAAAATCTCATCGTCAAAGTTTTTTATCTCTTTTATTATTGCTTGAAGCATAATTTCAAAAATTCTTGATGTTTTATGCTCATAAACATTTCTATACATATAATATCTTGCGGTTAGATATTGTTCTACTGCGTCAATAGCTTTTTTATCTACAACTAATCTCCATTTACCATTAAATTCTGAGACTGTTAGATATTCTAAAATCCATTTAGGATCATAACTACCATATTTTACTCCTGTCATGTGAGCATCTCTAAGAATATAATCCATACGATCAACATCTAATTGACTAGAAACTATTTCATGTAAAAAATACTTATTATCAGTTAAATTTTCACCTTTTAAGATATTTATTATTAATTGCTTAAAATTGCTACTACTAGGATATTCTTTTAAAACTTTATCTAATTCAATATCTTTTAAAATTAAATTATAGGTTTGTTCTTCATGTCTAAAATCCCACATTCCTTCAGAAGCATGAGAAAACATACAATGTCCTACATCATGTAATAAAGCAGCTAAACAAGTTGCATCTTGTTCAGCTTGAGAAATATCAGATAATTTTCCTTTTTCTTTTAGTAAGGTCATAACTTTTTGAGCAAGGTGAAAAGAACCTAAACTATGAGCAAATCTTGTATGTTCTGCACAAGGATAAACTAATTTTGCCATTCCTAATTGACTTAATCTTCTTAATCTTTGATATGTTGAAGTTTGAACAACTTGCAACGCTGTAGCACCTAATGGTGATTTAGGAAATTCTATAAAATCATGAATTACATCCCTAAATTTAAAAGGTAAATTAAACATTTTTATTCCTTACTAATTTACAAAAAAACATTACTTTTCATTATTATATCAGTATTTTTTTATATTTAGCCACAGATTCCACAGATTTCACAGATATTAATTTTTCCGTAATAGGTGTTATCTGTGTTATTCGTGCAATACAGAGCTAAAATATTTTCTACATTTTATCAAGAAGTTGTTTCTTTTTAATATTAAATTCATCATTTGTTATTATTCCTTGATTTTTTAGTTCAAAAAGCTTTTTTATTTGATCAGGAGCAGAATCATTTCTAGTTTCTATTTTTATTACACCACCATTAAAAGGGATTTCTTTATTTTGATTATTAAAAACCTCTTGGAGTTTATTTTCTTCTATTTGTTTAATAATAGTACTTAATTTTAATTCTTCTATTTTTTTTATCAAATCACTAAGTTTTATATCTTCCATATCTTTTATTAATTTAGAAAGTTTATTAAACTCTTCTATTTTTTCTAAAAAACCACTTAATCTTAATTGATCTAATTGCTTTATAATTTTTGAAATATTTAAATTTTCCAGTTTTAAAATAGTAGTAGGATCTAAAATTTTAAAAAAATCTGTTATTCTATCATCTTTTGACATTTATTTTACCTTATTCTAAAAAATTTAAAAAATATTCTAATTCTTTTGATATAACTTTTTCTTTACTATTACCTGCATTACTATTTTCTGTTATTTCTTTGTAATATGCTAAAGAAGAATCAATGTTATCCAAAATCAGTCCTTGATTTTGATCACTTAAAGCATTAAACTCATTTACATTTAAAGTAGATGATATCCCAAATATTTTTTTTATTTTTTCATAATCATCATTTTTTATAACTAAATTAATTAGTTTAATATCTGAACCTAAACCATATTTTTTTTTAATTTCAAAAGTAGCATATTTTGAAACATATTCTTTTAGATATATTCTAGCTTTTTCTTTTTCAGATACTCTTTTTATCTTTTTTATTAAAAAATCAGCTAAATCTATATTTGCTATAGTTAAATTATTATCATTTCTCAATGTATAAAGATAATCAACTAAAGATGAATAGTTATCTATAATCATATTTTTTGAAAACCCCGATAAACATAAAAATATAGTAAGTGATAAAAATAATTTTATCATTACATAGGCCCTTCAGAACTTCTTGAAAAAAATTGTTTTAGAATTGGGTTTTCTGAATTTTGAATATATTCTTTAGACCCAAACTCTATAAGTCTACTTTTATATAACATTCCCATAAAATCTGCTATTTGAAAAGAACCTGCAATGTCATGACTAATAACAACAAACGTTGAACCTAACTCATGTTGCATTTTTAAAATTAATTTATCAATAGAGTCTGACATAACAGGATCTAAACCAGAATGTGGTTCATCAAAGAGTACAATATCTGGATCTAAGGCAATTGCTCTTGCAAATCCAACCCTTTTTCTCATTCCACCACTAAGTTCTGAGGGGAGTTTGTGATGTACTGTTGGTAAGCCAACTTGAGCTAATTTATGAGAAACTATTTTATCTATTTCAGCATTACTTTTTTTAGTATGCTGTCTTAATGGAAAAGCAATGTTATCTGCAACATTTAATGAGTCAAATAAAGCTCCATCTTGAAAAAGCATACCAAATTTTTTTCTGGTTTCCATAAGATCTTTTTCACTCATTTTTGTAATATCTTTTCCAGATACAAAAATACTACCAGAATCTGGTTTTAATAAGCCAACTAAGAGTTTAAAAAAAACACTTTTACCTGTTCCACTTGGCCCTAAAATAACTGTTGTTTTTCCTTCTTGTATTTTGCAAGAAACATCATCAAGAACTTTTTGAGTTCCAAAACTTTTTGTTACATTTTTAAATTCTATTATAGTTTTCATTATTGGACACCATACATTACTTCTGTCATAAAATAGTTAACAACCACAATTAAACTTGCTTCAAGAACAACGGCTGTATTAATTGCTTTACTAACACCCTTTGGGCCAGGAGCTGAATTATACCCAAAATAACAAGAAATTATACAAACAAGTAATGATGAAACAAAACCTTTTGTTATTCCCTTAAAAAAATCTATTACTTGTAAATAAGTAACCATATCTTCAAAAAATTTACCTGAATTTAGATGTAATTGAAAAACTGCCGTCATGTAAGCAGCAAAGATACAAAAGAAATCTGCAAAAATTACTAGTAAAGGGGCAACAAGAATAAAAGCGATAAGTCGAGGAACTAATAAAAACCAAAAAGGATCTACAGCCATTACTTCTAAAGCATCAATTTGTTCTTTTACTCTCATTGTAGCAATGGTTGCAGAAATATCTGTACCAGGTTTTGCAGCCATAATTGAACCTACTAAAATAGGAGCCATTTCTCTTATACAAGAAAGACCAACATAAACTCCTAATAAATCTTGTCCACCAAATTGTTTAAATATTTGATAACCAACAAAAGCCATATTTGTACCAACAAAAAGACACACTGCAGCAAGAACAGGTAATGTCTTTATACCTATGTCATACATATTTTGAAGAACAATATTCAATGGAACTCTTGTAGTAAAAAGAGTTATGAGCATCTTTTGGGTAAAAAGATTCATTCTTCCTAACCCAGTAAGAAAATTTATAAAAGATAATTTTATGCTTGAAACCACTCTAATTTTTCCTAAGAAAATTTTTCTAAAAATAGTTTTTATATTTTAATTAATTATATAGTAAATTTTGTCTAAAAATAAGAAACATTTGTTATAAAAAAACTTTGATTATTTTTGATTAATTAAATAATACTAGCATAAAGCTAATCTAAATATTTTTGAATCATTGATGTTTTAATGATTTGAGTTGATTTTTAGAAGAACTTGTTCTCACACAATTTAAATATTAGAGTTTTTTGATCGTTTTCAGAAAACTTATTTATAAAAATAAAAATTAAGAAACTAAAAAATTCTTAGATATTCCATTTTTTCTATGATATAAATATTTTCTATTGCATCTGTAGCTCAGTGGATAGAGCAACCGACTTCGAATCGGTTGGTCGAGGGTTCGATCCCCCCCAGGTGCATTAAATGTTACTCGTTTTAAAAATACTTTCAAAGAAAAACATTGAATATTTTACTAAACTATTTAAAAAAGAAAATACAAATTTTCTGAATCTGTATCATTCAAAGAATTGCCTCTTCCAAAATCAAAAGTATTAGCTTTAGGATCTCCTGTTAAATTTGGTTTTGCTATTTCTTTTCTGGTTTTAGAAAATCCATTTTTTTCAGCCGTTATTTCTATTATAGGACCGACAAGAACATTTCTAAATACATATTGACCATTTTTATCAGTTTTTGATTCAGCTTCCCAACAAGAATCTATGGTTTTGGCTTTTACAATAGTATTTTCAATCTTATTTGAATTTCTATCATATACTATTCCAGAAATAGTACATTTTTCTTTTAATTCTCCAATATAACCTCTAGCTGATTCATTAGGATCTATTTCTACATATCTTTTGTTGACAGTTTTATTGTTACAGATATTACCTTCAACTATCATTTTTTCAACAAAATTAATACTAAAAAGGACTTTTTCTAAATTATTTTCACTTGATTTTATTGTTATATCACAATAGGCTACTATTTTATTAGCTGTTATGATACCATTATCAATTTTTATAGAATCAGGACAAAAACTTTCCCAAATAACTTTATCTGATTTAGTTCCATCTTGATATTCCACTTCAGCATTAAAAACTTCCTCACCTTCTTTTTTAGAATCAAAAGTAAATATTACTTTGTTACCACCTGTTTTTGCTACTATATAACCATCTTTTTTTGATTTTACTGTTATTGATTTTATTTTATTATTAATATTATCTTTTTCATTTGATATTTTATTAATTTTTTCAGAACAAGAAAAAACAAGCAAAGAACAAATAGTTGAATATATTATTTTTTTCATTTTTTTATCTCTTTATTTTTTACAGAAAAAATACTAAAATCATTTATTTTATCTGGAGTAAATCTAAATGTTTTATTTTTTAGATTATATCTATTTGTACTATCTCTAAAAGGTTTTTCAAAATAAATCATATATTTTGCTTCCTCACCAATTTTATTTGATAAAAGAGCATTATTTATATCTATTTTTAAGTTACTTGTATCTTCAGACCAATAAAAATTTAAATTTGTATTTTTTTTGTTAATTACAAATGATTCTTTTTTACTATCAATATTTTCCTGTGATGTAATTCTAAAATAATTTTCTACATCTTCTCGGTTTACAGACTCACTAAAATTCATTTCTATAGTTACTAAATCAGGTGAAATACCTGTTATATTTGGTTTTAAACTATCTGGTTTTATAGAATTTGTAATGCCAATATTTTTTGTATTTAAAGTATCAGAATTTGTAACTATTTGTCCATTTATTTTTAGCATATTTATTTCAGGTTCATCTTGTAAAGCATATAAATTATTAGGATCTGTTCCTCTTGATCCATTTCCATTACCAAAATCAAAAACATTAGCATTTGGATCAGATAAACCACATCCTTTCAAATGTTCTATTCTTAATCTTTTTGCCCAACCCTTTTTTGTAGCAGTTATTTCGTGTCCTTACGGTATGTTAGCGTGACAAAAATATCTAAATATGCTTAATGTTC
>ERZ1292633.646-Hain-H41-02um-R1-646-length-39616-cov-6_pt1 | contig 17523 bp, 7 predicted proteins | sample MGYA00564406_ERZ1292633 | MGnify/ENA primary metagenome ERZ1292633 (study PRJEB36523, sample SAMEA6512639) | groundwater metagenome | collected 2019-01-08 | study: AquaDiva: Metagenomics assemblies of 32 groundwater samples | reverse complement strand
ACGTCCACCACGATGAGAAAAAACATCGCTAAAACGCAAAGCTCCTTCCCTCTGACCGGCGTGTTGCGGTTTGTGACCGGCGAAAACGACGTACCGCCCGCCAGTCCATGGGCAAGGGCTGATTGTCTCATCAGGCGGGGCCTGACGGTCGATCCGCGACAAAATAGCTGGGGGAAGGTCGACCCTCTAGCAAGAGAGAGAAAAGAGAGGAGGCCTCCCTCGGTCCGGTGAGTGCCGAACAACACACAAACTCTCGGTCACTTTCAAAGAACTGTGTGCACCTGTTTGTGTGTGTGAGTCCCAAGCAATCACCACTCAATCCGCATACGACGCTGAAATAGTGTGGAGATCCTTTCCGAAGGGAGAGGGGCTGAAAATCAAACAAAGTGAGGAGGGCGTGGAGGTTACAAACGGTTTCGAAGAAGGCGCTTGCGAATGCTTCGGCCGGAATGCTACCGGCGGGTGCTCGCCGTTGAAAGCGTCGACTTGACAGCGTTCGCAATCGTCGACAGACGTTGCATCGCAAGCTCGCGGGAGCGCCGATCACGCCGACCAGCGGACGGCGCGAGCATGTCAGAAATGTTTTCCAGAGCCACTTCCAGCGTGGCCTCTCGCTCCTCTTGGTCCATCTCATCGGCGTCGGCGTAACGGTCGGGGCTGCCACCGCTCCCTAGAGGCGCCGACGTCGATGAGGCCGCCGTGGCGCTCTCTCCTGTTTCGTGAGTTCCCCCCTTTGTAGTCAGCACCGCGGCGAGTCGGCGCAATTGACGCACGTCCCGAACCATCACCGTCAGCGCCGCCGCACTTTCGCGACACAGGTTGACGGAGAACTGCCACTCCTCGGCCACATACGCGGCGGCGTCATCCATACTAGCCGTCGTCCCAGCCGCGCCATTCGCCCCTGGCGGCGACAAGAGCGACGGTGGGCTCAGTCCCGCCGTCGTCGTCGTCCGAGCGGGTGTGGTTGTCGCGCCCAGCGGTCGCGCCGGCGGCGTAGACGGCGCTGGCAGTTCAAGAAAGCGGTGCGACTCCAGCAGCGCGATCATCGTTGTCACCCATAGCCACGTCCAGCGCAGAAAGCGATCCTCGGGGGGCACCGAGGAGGAGGACGAAGACGACGACGCCGAGGAGGTAGGGGCGGGATGTAGGCAGCGGCGCACGTCCTCGTAACTGAGTTGCAGCGCGGGGTCGGGCTGCTCCGCCGGCGACGCGCGGAAGAAAAAGGCGCCGCCAGAAAACGAGACGACCGCCTCGCCGGCAGCGGAGGGACGGGCGGCCGCCTCCCTCGGCTCGGCCTCCTCCTCGGTCCAGCACGGGAGTTTTTCGTCGTGTTGTTCCCAACTGCGGTACAATTCGGCCAGCGGAGATAGCGCGACGCGGCACCGCTCGAGAACCGCCGCGACATCATCGGCGTCGACCCTCGCCGGCGCGTAGACGTCGCCGTGGGGCCTCGCTGTCCCCTCGGCGACGCTGGTGGCGACGCTCGCCGCGGCCGCCGAGCGGCGTTGGAGAACGGCGTGCGCTATTAGGAGGAAGTTGACTTCGGCGTAGAGGTAAATGCACCGCAGATTGTGACACACTTCCCGAACGACATAAAGGTCGCCGAACACAGGTGACTCGCTCAGCGACGACGACGCGGCTGCTCGGCCACCCCCGCGGCTGCTGCTGCCCATGTAGAGGTGACAGTGGCGGATGGTTTCCTCGCGACGCACGTTGAGCGCGTGGTCATACTCACGGGCCGCGATGGCGGCGAACGTCGTGGAGCGGCTCTCTATTCTTGGCAACAGAGACGAAGCCTCCGGTACGGCGGGTGGCGGTGTACCACGGCGTGGTGGTGGACCAAAGGGGGGTGGTGTGACGACGGTCGGCTGACGGTCGGAGGGGCCACCTGGCGGCGGCGGCGTTGAGGACGCAGAAGAAGAGGCCACCGTCACCGCATGTTGTGGTTGCTTGCGTTGTGGTGGCGTCGTGCTGTGGCTGAATCCCCCCCCAATGCCACCACCGCCAGTGGTGTTATTGCTGTTACTGTACTTCATGAGATGCTGTCGCAAGGCGGTCGCAAGCCGCTCGGCGGCCGCGGTGATCGCGGGTGGGCGCGACCCCTGCTCGGCCAAGCTGATGGACGGCGACGCAACGCCGGTCGACGAGAAGGAGGAACCTTCCGCGGAAGCTCTGCAATCTGCGCAGGCCAGCCGAAGGCGACGGCACGATAATGTCAGATGATCGCTGCTGCGGACCACGCGGGCGCCGTTCGCGGCACCAACGGATGGCTCGCCGCCTCGTCCGTCGGGTGATACGCCCGTCTCGGTCAGCAGACGTTCGTTCGTTCGCGCCTGCGTGAGCTGCTCCTCGTGCGAGGCGATGGCTTCGACAAGCCGTTGAAACGCGGACCTCCAAGCAGCGCACTCGGCTTCTAATTCGGCAGTGGGGTTCGCCATGGCACGTCCCCGAAAGTCTGCTGCCTTCTCTGTCTTCGGAGCCCCGGTCGTCGCCAGTTTGGACAAGACGGTCGCGATGCGCCTTCCGTCGGCTGTTTTGAAACGACCCGCGGCGGGTGGAAGTGGCTCGTCGCCGATAACGCCTGGCGGCAGAGCATCCACGCCGAGGCCACGTTCGCGCGAAAGCTCCATAGCCAGACGATACGTCTCCGCAAAGTCCTCGAGGTTGCCACGGCACGCGACGGTGACCGCCTGCCCCCGCGAATTCTTATTGCCGTGTGAACACGAATCTTTCAATGGGTGGTGAGCGCATGGCCCTCCGCCGCTCGGAGGAGCAATGGGAACCTCGCTGGCGGACGTGACGAACTTGTTGCGGCTGCTGTGGTTGGACTCGTCGGCGGTGCGTTGCATGGGTGAGGATGCGGTCGAGGTCCTCACCACATCAAGGTGTTGAGAGCTGCCCAACTTCGACGACATGGCCGGGGCCGTGTCCTCGAGGCAGGTTTGCAGCGACCAGGAGCCGACGGCTTTCGTTTGCGCGGTCGTGAATAGACCCAACAGGGAGAACTTCTCCTCATCACCCGTATCACGTGTGGTGACACGCTCTTCGGTGGACAGCAGGAAGTCTAGCGCTAGGACGCCGAAAGTAGAGTTCGGCAGGAACTGAATCGGCCCCGAGCCGCAGGACGTGCGGGCGGCGGACAGCGAGCACCCTCTCAACGCGAGGCCCCCACCTCCATCGCCTCCTCCAACAGCCGTCGGTTCGCGCAGGAGGCACATGCGACGCAGCTTCGATGCCACCGCTCGGAAAGGGGTCACGGGGCCACCGACGAGTTCTACGAGCGGGTCACTGTAGGCATCTGCGGACACCACCGCAAGGCGCCAATCGCGTGAACTTGCGGCGGCTGCCCGAGGGGCCGGATCCCTCCGACTATGAGCGATCGAGGAGCCATGCGGCAAGGGCAGGTCCGTGGCGGCGGTCTCCGGCTGTTGCAGCAAGCACACCGCCGAGGACGTGCCAGGGATAATGGACAGGGCGGCGGCGTTCAGCCTAACGAGTCGCACGAGCTTCGGCGCGGGCAGGGGCGGGAGGTCGCCTGGGCCCTTGACGTGCAGCCCCAACGGCAGCAACGGGACAATGGTCGACCCCGCGGCGGAGGCGGAGGTGGCGGCGCCAGGCGTGGTGGGTTGAAGCGCCGAGGGAGCCGCCGGTGGCACGGAGTACACGCACAGATGCGTTGAAGTGAGCACCAGCACGACGTCGTAACCCTCATTCGGCGCGATCGATAGCGTGCCAGCGCTGGGCAGAGGCACAACCTGTCGCGCCACACGCCCAATATCCGTGCACGGTGGGCACCCGTCTGAGCGGCTGACGGTGGTGGAGAGTGGACTGGGCGACGGTGCGCACACCCACAACAGCGCGCTGTGTGACGTGCCCACCCATACGGTGTCGGTCATGGGAATGTACGTGATGCTCGTGACATACTCGAACACGTGGTGGTCGTCGTGGTGATGGTGATGGGGGGTGTCTGACGATGGATGATCGCCGAGGCGTTGAGGATGGTGGCGCTGAGGTTGGCCGCCTCGGCTGTCGTCGTCGTCGCCGTTATCTCCAAGTCGCACCGCAGGGGGAATGCGGAGGTGCTGAAGGCAGCGCCGCGACGCCGCATCCCAAATCGCGATAACGGCGATGGCGGCGGCGGCGTCCATCGTTGGCGAATCCGTCGATGCCGACCGCTCTTCATCGGACGTCTCGGTGCTCGACCCCGGCGGCGGCAGCCCTCCTGGCCCTCCTCTCCCGCCTACGCCTCCGCCTGCAGCGGAAGTGGCCGGGGCGGCGCTTCGCGAGGGAGGGGGCCCTCCGCTGCAGGACCACACTCGGCCGCTCATGGTGGACGAACGATTGGGCATCGCAACGATGTGTCGCGTGACCGGCGCCGGGCGCGGCAGCGGGGGCCACCGTCCCTCTGCCGATGAATCCTCAACGTCGTCCCGACCGTCGCGGCCACTCCGTTGTTCAGCGGTGTGCCCCGTCAATGCAGCCGCCGGAGAGGCTGCCGCCACCGTTTCTGGCCGACTCGTTTCTTCCTGCGATTTCGGCGGACCCCCGCGGCGGCGGTGGGGGTTGGCCGAGCCGCCTGCGGGATGCTGCGGCGTCTCTGCCAGGGCGTGGGCGTCCGGGATGCTCCTCTCGTGTGCACCATAGAAGAGGCTGACGATGCTAATGCGACCGGTGTTCCAATGGCCGCACCACAGCGTCTCCTCGCCCCCTGTGTGCGCAGCGACTGCTGGCGGCGATGTCGTGAACGTCCCGCCGTTCAGAAGGTCGTTCCCGCCGGCGGCAGCCCCGGAATCCGACGCCATGCGCTGGTGACGAAACATGACGGTCCCCCCTCCACCGCTCAGGGACGGCGACGCCGATGTGGCGGTGTGGGCGGCTGGCGGTGTCGGATCGCTCACAACGGCCATGCAGGCGACATCCGCCACCGTGTTGAGGGACAAGTCGCAGCACAGATCACGGCCCTCCACCCGCCAACGCGTCAGCGGGACGCCGCCGGATGCCACGACATCGGCCGCGGCATAGGCGCACGTTGCTGGGCGATGAGATGGCGGGGGTGGGGCGGTGAGCCGCGTCGAGGCGACCCATAGTGTCCCTTGTGAGCCATGGGCTTGAAGCGCGGTCACCACTTCGCCAGCGGCGCGACGTTGCCGCGGGGGGCCGTCGTGGCGTTGGGCTTCGAGATTAGGTTGATAGCTACCGTCGCCCGCTGCCACCACAGCTGGTGCTGCCTCTTCCTCTTCGAAGATTGGCGCGGCCGTCCCCAGCGGGACCCTAGAAGAGGCCGAGAGCGACACGATCGTCGCCGGGGCCCAGGGCTCCTCCTCCACGCCCACATTGACGCCCATGCCGAAGGCGTCAGGGCGGTTGGGAGACCCAACCGCGGTTGGGGGCGGTTGGCCCTTCAGCTGTGTCCTCTCCGCATCACCGGAGACCACCGTATGGTGTTGCCGAGGCGGCGGCGGCGAGGACGAGGCGGAAGGTGGGTCTGGGGCCGGCAGTGGGCTCGCGATGGCCGCCGCGGGGATGTACTCGACGCGCTCTCCGAGGGCCCAGCCGCCACCGGTGGGCATGTTCCCAAGCTTCAACCTCGGAATGGGAAGCGCCATTCCCCGACAGACAGAAAAAAGGGAAAAATCTCTCGGGCGGCCCTATGAAAGAAAGGACGCAGCGGCCGAAGTGAAGGCGGACCACTGAAAAGAGTCGACAACGGGGGGAAAGGTAGAAGAAGTAAGGGAAGAAAAGTGGAGAGGAAGGATGGCGCGGACCTCCAGGGGGAAGGAATGCGGCACACCCTCTTGGGTGGGAGGAAGGAGGGAAGGACGAGACAAGAGAAGAAACACTTTTGACATTCGAAACGCGAATGCTCTGGACGACGTTGCATGCTCGAGTAAGGAGGGGCTGCAGAGGGGAGTCCACTTGACCCAATTCGTGCTATCCGAAAACTATTTTTTACCCGGATGAGCCGACGTCGTGGTCGGAGGTGGCCCTCCTTTCGCGCGATCACCTCCACGAAGTCGCGCCTCCCGGCGAGTCTCGCGCTTCAACAGTGCTTTGTCGTACGCTTCTAGCAGCCGGTCTTCCACCAGATCCGTGACTGGCGGTGGGCTAAAATGCTTCACAACGTGTTCTCGCGCGCGGCGGCCAATGATGCGGCCCTCCTCAGGATGCGTGGCGGCATAGCGCAGCCACTTCGCGGTCGCCGCGACCGACGGTACGCCCCACTTCTTGCCTGGCTCGAAGCCATACTCGCTATCCGGGGGGATTTCGTCGACGCCGTCGAGTGGGATGACGTACGCCACGGGGGCCGGCGTCGGCGATGCTGGGGAGCCGCCGCCTCCTGTCTGTGTTTCATTCGGCAACGCCAATGCATCTCGCGGTGGCGACGACGGCGATGGCGGTGTTCGCATTCGCACATCGACGAAGTCGCGTTGGCCTCCGTAGGGCGACACAATCGTGGGCAGCGACATGCTCATGGCGTTAATAATGGGCAGTCCCCAACCTTCACCCCGCGTCGTCGCGACGAACGCGTCGACCGAGGCGAAGAACGCGGCCATGTCGCGCTCGCTCAGCGTCTCGGTGACAATGCAGAAATGGGGCAAGTCGGCGAGGGTGGCCCCGTCGGGCAAGGTGGCGGCGGCCCACGCCTCGAGGCTCTCGACGAGTGGCGACGTCGCGTGCGCGTCGGAGAGCGGGCCGTGAATCGAAAAGCCCAACGTCAGCATGTAGAGACTCGTGGCCGGGATGGACGGAGGGACCGCAGCGGGCGGCGGTTTGGGCGTTGCATTGGTCGCCACCGGGGGCCCAACCGACGACGACGACGACGACGAGGAGGAGGGGGGTGTGGTGTAGTCGAAGGGTCCCAGTTTGTCGTGTGGAAAAGGCGATAAGCCGTTGGCGCCTTGCGCCTCTGCCAGCCGCCAGCGATCCCTCTTCGCGCGGCACCGTTGCTGTTCGTAGAAGTCCACTTCAGGGGGCGGCGTCGGGCCGCCGCCTGGACGTGTGTCCTGCTGCTGTTTGCTTGGAGCCCCCGTCGTCGTTGTCGTCGGTAGGAACTCGTTACACAGTGAATCCGCCACCTCCATGCGAGTGAGTCCATGCTGTCGCTCTTTTTCGGTCTCGCGAGAGGATCCGCCCCTTTCTGGAGATAGCTCACGTACTGACATGCCATAGCGTTCAAGAACGGTATCCTCGTCGGTGGCGACCCACCAGTCCGCTCGATCGCGGTAGTCCTCGGTTTCGAGGAGCGGAGCGTCCAGTACCTCGGCCGTCTCATCAATATCCGATCCCCTCCTCCTCGTCGACGACGTCGAAATGTTACTCAATACCACTCGGAAAAACTGGTTCCTGGTTGTGGCATCAGTCGTGGGGAGGAGTGGTGCTCGCCGTGCGTGCGTTGACGTGCTTGTTGCGGCTGTTGAATTGTCTTCCGCGCTGGACGTGTCGCCCTCGGCGGCGGCGTCGTTATCGTCGTCGTCACCGCCGCCGCCTCCTTCATTCTTTTTGTTACGTTGCAGTGTAGCCCGGATGGTGCCGGCAGGCGTAAGCAGTGGGGCGACGGTGTCGTTGCCTTGCGTCAAGGTTGAGCGACGATGACCACCACGGAGCAGCGCTTCGGCCCCGAATGCGAGGGTGTAGGCTTCAAGCAGCACATCCCAGCCTTTCCGGGGTTCCCACTTAAAGTTTGATAGGAACGTAAACCGCCGGCCGCTGTTCCCGTCGCCGTCGTCGTCGTGGCCCGGTGTCGGCGTCGTCGTCGTCGGCCGGTTGCACCAAACATTGCGCCAACTGTCGGCAGCGGTTGGGGGCCGGCGGCTCTTCCTCCCGCGGCGGGGCCCCTTTCCGGGCGACGGGCTGGCCATTCCTCCTCCTCCTCTGACATCCTCCTCCTCCTTACGCTCGGCAGCGGCGTGAGCGTCGGTGGAGCTCTGATTGGGTTCCGTGGTCGGCGCATAAAACCGCCTCTGCGCCGCGCGCGGTGGCAGCTCGAGCCGCCGATACAGTCTCCGGTCAAAAAAGGCTGTGTCGACAATCTCCGGAATGATCTGAAGCCGCTCCACCGGCACACCGCTTTGGCGGTACACCTGACGAACGTGCTCCGCAGGGACCCAAAGCTCGTCGGCTTTGTGCACGGACTCCGTCGCCCACCCTTTCGAGATGCGGGAGAATTCGTACATCGTCCGTCCGATGACGTAGTCTGGCCGGTGTGATGGCACCTCCCGATCCAGCGACGCCCGGAAGTGGGGCTGCCTTTCTCCCTGCTGCAGCAGTCCCCCACCATCCCAATCTCGGTGGGCTTGCGCGAAGCTCATTGGGTCAGTGTGGGAGATGAACAAAATGACTTCATCCTGAACATCGAGGGCGCGGTATTCCTGTGCCTTGCGGCTGCGCGCTCGGTGGGTGGCCCGTTCGAAGGCGGATGTCTGGTGAGCGACCACGCGCTCTGCGGAGTGGCCGTCGATCGGCGGCGGAATGGTTTCCTCTGGCGGCGGGAGGATGAACATGTCACTCGCGCGAAGCAGCTTCGCGCTGCTGACCTCCTCGCCCCCCGATGCAGCCTTCCTCTTACTCTTCCCATCGTTGTCGTCGCCATTGGATGATGTCGCCGCCGCTTGGAGGTCGGCGATGCGCTGCGTCCACGAGGCCGCCTCCGTCGCGACGTGCATCATCGTGGTGGTGCGCAGTTGCTGCTCCTCGTTGAGGGCTCCGTGATACCGAGCCGGGGGCAGGTAGAGCCGATGGATCGTGTCCATCACGGCCACGGGGTAGCCGTCGCAGAAGCATTTGGGTCCGGCGAGCAACGAGACGTCCAGTCGCTTTTGAAGTTCCACGACGTACTGAGTGATTTCGGCGCTGAATCCGCAGCAGCCGGCGCAGATCACGAACCAGAAGACTTTGAGTGGTGGCGCCGGGTGAAGCACTTGGATCCCAAACCGAAACGGCGTCGACGAGACCCTACCTCCGACCACAGCTTCTAGCCCTTCAGTGTTCTTGTCGTTCTTCTTCAGATCGTTTTCGTCACCATCGAGGTTGCCCGGCCTTCGAAGTAACAAAGGGACGCGAGTCCGAAAATGAAGGAGCGAGGCGGCGTCGACATAATGATTGGAGGCGGCCGCCTCCTCCACGAGCCACGGACCGGTTGCGTGCCGCGCGAGGACGGACGCCGGAAGCGCCACGGCGCCGGAGGATGCCGTCAAGTCATCCGCGCGGCCGCCTTGCTGCCGCAAGGACGCTTCCGCCCCACCGTAGAGGGCAATGGCGTCGAGCTCCTGCCGGTCGTAGGACGACAGCAGCGCTTCGCGGGCGACGAACGACGCGGCCTGGTACCGCGCCTCGGCGACGCTGGCTTGGCAGCGCTGCCACGCACGGTTGTTAAACAGCGCGACGTCGGCATTGCCGCCCTCTGCGACGTCGGCGGAAGGCGAAGGGAAATGAATGACACCGTCGTCTAGCGAGAAGGGATCGTCGAGGACGCCGAGGGCATCGCCGACGACGACGGTGCGCCACGACAAGGGTGGCCGTGCCAGCCAGAGCGACATAGGCCATGTCGACCGCTCTTCACAATGGAAGGATGAATCCGGTGGTTGGGCCCCACCCCCGCGCTTTCCGGTCCCACCGCCGCCCGCCGCGTTTTGCTGTTCCTGGTAGTCGCCGTGCCACGCGCGCATGAACTTCAGTGCCTGCGATAGGCGGCCGGTGTGGGCGTTAATCGTGTCGACGATCGCCATCGAAGCCGTGATGCGGCTGCCCTCCGAGATGTCGCGCGCGACCGCCTCCTTCTCACTGACCGCGGACAGCTCGATGCCGCCTCCTCCACCTCCACCAGCGGCATCCCCGCCCCCGCTGATGCCCAGCACGGGCAGCTTCGCAATGCGCTCGTACAGCGTTTGGCTCTCGACGATGACGCCGTACGCCTCGCGGACCGCCGTGCGCATGGGGCCCCCGATGGACTGCACCTGTTGAATGGTGAGCCCCTCGAGCAGCTGCTCGCACTTGAGCAGCCGGTTGCGGAACACGGCGAGCCGGCGGCGCACGATGGCCATCTCGTCGACCGGGCTCACCTGGCTGCGCCGCTTGGCTCGGGGTGCTTTGGATGCGACGGTCCAGGCGCCATGGTGAAGGCCCTCATCCACGCACGATTGGCACATCCGCCGAAAGCCCCCACCGCGACGAACCGCCTCCCGTGTGGCCATGAAGCACTGAGCGTTGGCGACGCGGGTGTCGATGAGCGTGGCAGGCCGTCCCTCCCCCGTCCTTCGACCACCACCTCCTCGCAGCCGTCCATCCAACGCACTAAAGCCCATCAAGGGCTTGAAGAACGACGCGGTGGGCAGCACGCTAAGGGGCTGAGAGCCGGTTGTGTCAGCGGCGCGAGTCGGCGGGGAACGTGACCCGGCGTACTCACGTTGATAACCCTTCACAATGACGTAGCCAGCGTCGTAGACCACCCAGTCCGCGGCCGCGTCGCTCAAGGAGCGCCACTGAGTCGACAGCGCCTCCCCCCTCGTGGCGCCCGTGGCCACGACGGTGCCAATATCGCCGTCGTCGTCGCTGGCACTCGCGGCTGCTTTTCGCGTTGAAGGAGCGTCGACGGCCGCTGCAACGTCGTCGACGGCTGCCGACGCTGTCGCCGATGTGGTGGCATGGATCGGATTGCTCCTGGTCGGTTCGTCGACGTGCCAGGCGAGGGCACATTGGGCAAGGGCGACACCGCCGCCCGTTGGAACCGCTGGGTCGGAACGGAGCGCCTCCGCAAGCCGCTCGAGCATTGAGGGCGACTGCCGCGGGACCGTGGGTTGCACTAAATCGGACAAAAAGAAAGTGGCATCCGCGAATGAGGCGAAGGCGAGGACTGCCTCGTGGCCGAGGGACAGCAAGTCGCTGAACGAAAGCTGATGGGCGGCGCGGAACGTCAACGCAGTGCGTCGGCGGCGTGAGTCGGTTCCTCCCGCGCTGCGATGTTGTGCAGGACGGCGCTGTGGGTCCGGGAACAGATCCTCTGTGGCCACGGGCGTCTCCCAAGCCTCCCCATCCGGCGTGTTGGCGTCGGCGTCCATCATGGTCGCCGCGGCGTCGCCACGTACCGGCACGGCAACGGAGCCGTTCACATTGTAAAGAACCAACGCATCGTCATCGGCACCGTCGTCGTCATCGTCGTCCATGGCGTCGACGTGATCAACCCCCCCATCCGCAGGCGACGAGGAGGTCCTCTTCTTCTCTTCGCCAAGTGCCGCCGCGGGTGGCCAAAGAAGGCAGCCGAGAGGAGGGGGGGAGGCCGCGGCGGGGGCATCGCATCGCGGTAGGCCACCGGGACCAATCAACAAATGGTCGCTACGTTGTCGACGTGGTGCTCTTTGCCACGACGTTGCGTTGCTACCCCGTACGCGGTCGACAGTGCCACGGGACGAAGAAACCAGTCGTGCCAGTTGGCTCGCACCCTCGCGAAAGTCGTCCGCGGACAAGCGGCCGTCGTGCACGACAAAAATGGCCTGCAGCCTCGCTGCCGCCGGTGTGCCAAGCGGCGATCGAGTGACGCCGTGCGCCAGGCCCACCGCGCCTGCGATGTGTGTAAGGGGAAACCCACGCCGTCTGACGACAAGCACCATCGCAACCGAAAACAACGGCTCCGCCGCGGCCACCCCTCCCCTCCCGGCGCACGACGATGACGACGATGTCGGTAGCAGCGGCCGCTTGGGTTCCCTGGACGGATGGCTGGTGCAATTGCCAACTTGGGGCATTGTCGGTGAGACACGTCGTGGTATCATCCCGAAGCCGTGGAGCGTGGAGGGCGGCGGTTGCAGCAAGTAGCCGGGGAACAGTTGAGGTGTGGTTAGCAATCGACGGCTGGCGTGGAAGTGCGGTTGCAATGAGCTCATCGGCCTCCTCATCGGCCTGCGTGCGTCCCCCCTGCGGACGCGTCTCGCCACGCGTGCGTCGAGGCGAGTGGTTATCATGGCCGTCGACGCCCACGAAAAGGCCATTGATAAGTTGTAACCCACGACGAGCGGCATCGCGGTGACGGTGGGGGGGGGCCGTCGGCTGGGGGAATGGGGCGCGCCCCCCCATCCCCATCCCCGCCGCCCGGCGGCCGCCTCCGCGTCGTCGTCCGTCACCGCGATGCCCATGATGGCGTCCATCGGAGGGGGCAGCGCGTACCACGCGGCGGGCCAAGGGACGGCGGCGCCGAGGTGGGGGGCACCACGGTGGCGTGGCAACGACGCAGGCGGGTTATTATTGCCGGACCACGCCTCCCCCCCGCCGCCTGTGTTCCACCCAGGGCCGGTCGGAACCCACGATGACGACCGCGACGCGTCCGTCCCGCTCAGCTGGCTGCGCGCCTTCCGGTGCCACAGCATGACGTCCACGGCGCGAAAGTCGGGCTGCAACGTCAACCGTCGGGGAGCGGCGCCGCGAACGCGGTCGTCCCCGTCGCCGTCAACGATGGTGGTGCCGCTCTTCGGCTGGTGGGGAGGATGTGGAGGAGGGCCGCCGGTGGGACGGATGAGGCCGAAGGATGCGGCCGCTGACCGCGACGACGGGGACGTCGCCAAGCGGAGCGTCTCCCCCGCGGATCCTGAGGACACGGTCGATGAGGAGATGGCAGGCCGACGATTGCTATCGTGATGGTTGACCGCAGTTGGAACCGCGCGGCGCCGCCTGCTGCTTGAGGATTGCGTAGGCCGCACGTTGGGGGCGGTCGTGGAACCGAAGAGCCGCTTTTCTGCCTCTGCTTCCGCTGCCTCTTCGGCCCCTGATTGATCCACCGCCGGCCGCGGTTCGCGTTGGCGGCCACCACGCCGACCGCCATTCCAACGCCCGCCGTCTGCGGCGCGACCGCGGCCATCGTCGCCCCCCGCAGCGTTTCGCGACAGCAGCGACGAGCCGTTGCTGCCGCCTCCTCGGCTCCACAGCGACCACTGCGCCATGCCCAGCACGGACACGACCACTGCAGCGACGACGGCGAGCGTCATGGGGTTCCGGAGCGGGTTGCGACGCAAGGGGCGCCGCCCATGTGGCGGTGACACCGCCGCGGGCGGTAGACTGCCGCTTGAAGTGCCTTGCTGCCACGTGGTCATCACAGGGCCCTCGTAAGGCTAGAGGGGCCACGAAGTCGAATAGACGCACGGAGTGAAAATAAGAAAGAAAAAAGGGGGGAGGTGGATCCGTTTCACGTTACTGTGGCAAAAAATTGCATGTTTTTCAAAAAAAAATAAGCAGCATGGGTCGCGGTACAGCACGGTGACGGCGCTGTGCGTGAGAGCCCGTAGGTGAGTTCTGTTGTGTGTTCTGTTGCGAAGTACTATTTCATGAATTGCCTTTGTCGTCGGCCGCTTCTTGTTCTTGCACCCCGTGGGGAGCGTCCCAGTTGTTGTCGCCGATCAACACGCGGCGAACTTCTATGGGCAGCAGCGTCAGGTCCGGCGTCCCCGAGAAGCGGTTGCTCTGCAGATAAATGTACCTCGCGGACTCTGGCAGCGCTCGAAAGTTCACAGGACCGCTGAACAAGTTCGACCTCAGATTTAGGAACGCCAACTTACTTGGCAAACGGCTAATGTCGAAGCGGCCAGACAGCCGGTTCCCTTCCACGTCGAGCGTTTCCAAGTCCGCCGGCAGCCGCGCGGTGTCGATCGTCCCCACCATGCCGTTGAAGGCCGCTCGAAACGACGTGACCCGCGACGGCAGCAACAGCCGAGGCGGCAACCTACTACTACCACCTTCGGACTTCGTCCCTGAGGACGGAAGGGAGGACCGCGGACGGTCGGACGGTGCTGCAGCGGCCTCGACCGCTCCAAGGCTCACGATGGCGTTGTAGGACAGATCGATCCGCTCCACGCTGCTCACGTGCGCGAGGCGTCGCCACGGGACCCATTGCAGGCCGCAGCGCGTGATGTTGAGCACGCGCAATGGGTAAATCAGCAGCGCCTTCGGAAGTGACGTCAACGACGACGGCCGGTTGCCTGTGTCGGTGGTGGGCGTCATGCCGCACCGTGAGATGCTCAACTCCGCCGTCGGGGGCAGCTGCCAGGCAAGGTCCGTGCAGCCGATGAGCAGGGCGCGATCCAGCGGCTGCGAGGTCGGCAGAATGTCCCGCCGTCGGGACACACTCCCGCTGGCGGTCGTTTGCGGGGCACCGATGGAAGTAAAATAGCAGTACAATTCGCGGATCGACGGGGTGATCGACGCCCCGCCTTCACCCGTGGGAGAGCCGCCGCCCGAGTCGGAGGAAATCGACGACTCGACGGCGAGCATGTCCTCTTGGCCGACGGGGTCGTCCTCGCCGGCGGGCTTCCCCAATTGGCCCCCTTTGCCTCCTCCTCTGGAGTCTTCCCCGTTGCCCCCGCCCCCGCCCACGACGACTGCGGACAGATTGCCCTGGACGATGAATAGTGCGTTCAGCGACGGCGCTGCGTCGGCCAAGGCGGACCACACGAGTCGGCCCCGGGGCCGGCGGAGATAGAGACGCACGATGCGACTCTCGCCGTTGCACTCGACCTCCCGTACGTAGCGACAGGGGTGCAGCTGGCTCAGGAAGGCATGCCTCTCGCGCTCCGCGAAGGCAGCGTCCCGCTTGACCGCGGCGGCCACTCGGCTAGATAGCCCCGCCGCGATTCGGCGGTAGGACACGAACGCGTCTTGCCACAACGCGTCGTCGGGAAGGATGGCAGCCAAGCGGCGCAGGGCCACGGCGGTCTCGGAGGGCACAACCTTTTCGTCGTCGTCCGACTCACGCGGCGGCGTATCGGCTTCGGGCTTCGCCGCCACGTTGCGGCGTTCCGTGCCGTGATCCAGCGCCCAGCGGACGTCGTCGGGTTCCAAAGCGGAGGCATCGGACGCTGAGTCAGTTTCATCTTCCCCTCCGCGCGCGGGGGTTTCGTCGCTCCCGTCGCGCCGCACCGGCCGCTCCACGAGTCGCTCGGACGTATCCTTCTTCAGGGCGAATTTGATGACCGCATCCACCAAGACGTTTTGGTCGTCGCCGGTCGCCACAAGAAATGGATCGTCCGCGTCGGTCTTTACGTCCTTATCAGGGCTCCCCCCCCGGTTGTTGGTATTGACGTTTGGCCGTCCCTCATTGGCGCTGCTGCGACCGGACGCTAAAAGTGCGAGTAACTCGCGGACGGCATCCCGCCGTTTCGGGCGAGCCGCCGCGTCGCGGCGACCAACAGTGCCTCCGCCGATCCCACCAATGGTGCCACCGGCGTGGTCCTCCGCGTCCATATGAGCGCCCCAGTCGCGCACCCACGCAGCGTACTGCTCCTTCAGTCGATGCCGATTCAACCGCAACGGCAGCGCAGCGGCGTCGTCGTCGACAGTGCCACCGCCGCGGCGGTCTGATGCAGCGGACGGCGGGGGGCCAGTCTGATTGCGTCGGTGTGGGTCGTCGTCCAATGCGCTGAATAGTAATTCGCGGGTCAGCGGCGCTCGCCAGCGATCGGGTAGAATGAACGAAACGCTCGCGCCGCCCACGCCAATCAGCTCCCAACTGCCGGGTAATAGCAACGGCGCGGCAGCCGTCGCCCACAGCATCAACCAGGCCAGCGCCCCCTGCGTCGCTGGGGAGGCGGCCCCTCGCCGTCGCGCTGCCATATGCACCTGTGAGGAGGAAAGTAGGGGGGGGATCGAAAAACGAAGAAGCCGCTGCGGCAGAGAGAAATTCCGCGCAGAGACGCAGACGTTGGCCCCCCGTCCTTTGAACACGCATTTTTGCACGCGGAGTCGGTACGGGTGGTGGAGCGTGTAAAGAGGAGGGGGACGAGGGCCGGCAACGATCGACGACATTGTTCTAAAGAGTGTCGGGGGTCGCAGAGTTGTGCATGAAAGTGGGGGAAAGCAGGAGGAGTGGTTGACGATGTCTCTCTCAGTAGTTTGGCAGCTTCTGAACGCACACTGTAAGAGCGGAAACCGCGCATCGGCGTAAAGCACATGGCTCCTACGAATGCGGACTGTGCGATATCCGGGCCGGGATTCATCAACTCCCAACGAACCGACGCACTTACCAAATGGAGGCCACAATTGGCAGAATGGCTGAGCGAGATCGGATGGAAAATTACTCTCAGCCACGCCAAACAAGCCGCACCAAGAGGGTTCGATGGTTTCCAGGAAGCCTTACGGACGCTACCCACACGAAACCAACTATGGATACCCTTTGCGGGACCAACTTGACGGGCGTCGGAAGGCGGAACCACTCGTCTCAGCGCAGGAGCTGTGGACGAATGGTTGCCCCCCTCGCTTGCTCGAACGCCACCACAGTTTTTTTCAGCGCGTACCGCGGCCGGCATCCTGGACGGCAGTCCCTGGTGCCAGTCTCGTCCGCCCCGCTCGGTCTGCCAGCTGCCGCGGTTACCTCCTTGTGACGCCTGCTGCGGGTTCGGCGGTTTGGTCGATTTCCGATGCCGTCTTCCAGACGTCTGAGAGCGGCTGCCACCGCTGCGTCGACCGCGTATCGGCCGGCCTGGTCCGATCCCGGCACGAGAACTTCTCGGAATGGTCGGTCCCGGCACGACTCGGAAGCCATGGTTCACCTGCTGCAACGAAGCTTCCTCGCGGTACACCGGTGGTGTTCCGGTGTCCTTGCACGTCAACCAGGCGAAAGCCTGATGTTTAGGGACTGATGTTTACGGCCTGATGTTTAGGGCCCGGTACGTGCGGGCCTACCCCAAGACGGCGATGCTCTCGCAATACTGGCGAAGAAAGGCCATGCGCTGGTCACGCGCCAATTGTGGGCGGTCTTGCAGTCGCGGACTGCGCGAAGCAATGATCCGAACCACAAAAATTCCTTGTGGTGGCCGAACAGGGGCCACGTCTGCATCTGCACGTCGAACGTGTGATCACGCCTTGGCAGCTTCGATGAAGCGGGCTCGTTTTTCCTCTGTGTCCGGGGTTTCGAAAGCAGTCGTGTCGTCTAACACGCGCTGAAAAAGCGCACGGTGCGTAATTCGCCCCGAGAAATGTGCTGAGGGCGTGTTGGGACTTGTCGACGGCCGGTGTGAATGTCGAGCGGTCCTCCTCGATGAAGGTGCGTGTGGGTGCGGCCGCCAGGCATCTGACCGAAACGCTTTGGAGGAAAGGGGGTTCAACAATAGCAAGCCGAAGTTACACAATCAGGTTGTACATCGCCCGACAATATCAGCGTGTACACCCCGACACCATCAGCGCCCGGCAATCACCACTGCAAAAAGCCGCGGGACGATCGGGTGGGGAAGGAGGAGCACAGAAAGGAAGGCAGGAGGGAAAGACGAACGGACGGCGGATGGATGGGTGACCAAAAAATAGGTGACCTCACCACACAACGGCGAGAATTAACCCGGATCATGATGAAGATGTGCAGGAATTTTTCTAGGGGGAAGGGGGCCAGAAAAGGCGGCATGTTGCGATCCGCCTCTTGAAAATCCGGTCCAAAATGTACCATGCTCGGTCTGCGACTGTTCTATGATGTAGAAAACGCGGTGTTTCCGTTTCGGCCACGGGCCAAATAAAAAGGGTAGAGAGAGGAGCCGTGAATATGGGAAAGGCTCCGAAAAGTGA
>ERZ1292633.2793-Hain-H41-02um-R1-2793-length-17536-cov-5_pt1 | contig 17536 bp, 5 predicted proteins | sample MGYA00564406_ERZ1292633 | MGnify/ENA primary metagenome ERZ1292633 (study PRJEB36523, sample SAMEA6512639) | groundwater metagenome | collected 2019-01-08 | study: AquaDiva: Metagenomics assemblies of 32 groundwater samples | reverse complement strand
ACGGCGAAAGTCGCCGAGAGGTTGCGCGCCCGGGCGACGCCGGCGACGATCGCCACTGGCGCGCCAAGCACCCGCCGCGCCCCGGCGTCGAACGGCACGACCTCGAGCGCGCCGCTCTCGCCGCCGTAGGCCAGCTGTCCGGTCGGCAGATAGCGCGGCGACATGCCGCGCACCCCGAGCCGCGTGACGACGCCGGATTCGAGATCGAGCACGACCAGCTCGCCGATCGGCGCCTCGGCGGTATCGAGGACGAGCGCTCGGCCGCCCGGCAAGAGCTCGGGCCAGAACATCAACAGGTCGCTCGGCTCGCCGCGATCCACGACCTTGGCGAGCGCGACCGACGCCGCGCCTCCGCTCGCCGGCACCGACCAGAGGGCGCCGCCGAGATAGTTGACGAAGAAGATCGTGCCGTCCTCGCGCCAGACGCCGCCGAAGTAGTCCTCGATCGGCGCGATCGTCTGGGTCAGGCCGGTGTCGAGCGAGTACTTGCGCAGCTCGGGCGGAATGCCGCCTCCCGCCCCGGAGGTTCCCACCGCGAAAGCGACCCAGTTGCCGTCCGGGGAGAAGAACGGACCCTCGGCGGTCTCGCTGCCGGGCACCGGCTTCGCCTCGTCGTCGTCGAGCCTGCGGACGTAGAGCCGCTGCGGGCCGCTCGCGCCGCGCGCGAGGAATGCGAGCGTCGCCCCGTCGCGCGAGAGCGCGATCTCGGGCGCGCCGACGCCGTCGAGCTCGAGGCCGGGCGGCAGCGGAATCGTAGCGTGGATGCCCGCGGTCGCCGCGGCCGGAATCGGCCGGGCCCGGCGCTCGAGCAGCAGTCCGACGATCGCCGCCGCTACCGTGGTCGCGAAGGCGATCGCCGCCCAGAGCTGGCGACCTCGCCGCGCCACGGCCGGCTCGCCGCTTCGCGGAGACCTCTCGGCGAGGGTCCCCGGGGGCTCGTTCACACCCGCCGCGACCGCTTCGAGGGCCAGCCGGGCTTCGCCGATGTCGCGCAGGCGGCGCTTCGGGTCGCGCTCGAGGCAGCGCCGGACGAGCTCGCGCAGGCGCGGCGGCGTCGCCGCCGGCAGCTTCCCGAGGTCGATCTCTTTGCGCATCACCGCCGAGAGCGTGTCGACCACGCTGCCCTCGGCGAACAGCCGTTCGCCGGTCAACGTCTCGTAAAGCACGACGCCGAACGCCCAGATATCGGCGCGCTTGTCGACCGCGCCGCCGCGCGCCTGCTCCGGCGCCATGTAGGCCGCGGTGCCGAGGATCGCCCCCGCGCGCGTGCCGTCAAACGTCACCGTCGGCGAGTGCGCGAGATCCGTGGGCGACATCCCCGGAACACCGCCCGGATCCATCGCCTTCGCCAGCCCGAAGTCCAGGACTTTTACCTTCCCTTCAATGGAAGCCTTTACGTTTTGAGGTTTGAGGTCTCTGTGGACGATTCCTTTTTCGTGCGCCTCTTCCAGCGCCTGAGCAATCTGCAAAGAAACGGAAAGGCTTTCATTGAGGGGTAAGGCTCCGGACTCAATACGCTCTGCCAGGGTCGGGCCCTCGACCAGCTCCATGACGAGCGCGCGAATACCTTCGCTCTCTTCGAGACCGAAGATCGAGGCGATGTTGGGGTGATGGAGCTGGGCGAGGAGCTGCGCTTCGCGCTCGAATCTCGCGAGGCGCTCATTGTCTTCGGTGAAGGCCGCCGGCAGGATCTTGATCGCGACGTCGCGCTTCAGTTTGCTGTCGGTCGCACGGTAAACCTCCCCCATCCCGCCCTCGCCGAGCTTGGCGGTGATCTGGTAAGGGCCGAGCCTCCTTCCGATCATTGGGATCCGATCATCGGCTGCACGCGGCGAGCGTCATGGCGCGAGCTCTACTTGCGAAACGCCGCGCTCCAGTGGAGCGCCACGGTGGTCGGCGCCGCCTCTTCGGTGCCCGAAGCAGTCACGGCGAGGAGGCGCTGGTCGTCCGGCGTGAGCAAGAGCTGGTTGCGCGCCTGGATCGCGGCGAGCGGCACGGTCGCGCCGGGTGCGGGGATGCCGGCGTCGAAAGTCGGCGCCGTGCGGACGGCGACCTTCATGAGCTTCCGGTCGGCAGCGATGTAGTAGATCTCGGCGCCCTTGCGCGTCCAGATCGGATGGGCTCCGCCCTGGGTCGAGATCTGCCACTTCCTTCCCGCGTCGGGAAAGGCCTGGACGTAGATTTCCGCGCGGCCGGATTCGTTCGACTGATAGGCCAGCCAGCGGCCGTCCGGCGAAAAGGCGCCGCGGTTCTCGCTGAAGTTCGAAGCCGCGTACGGCTTGCCCGCCCCGCCGGACTCGAGGTCGGTCACCAGGAGGTCGAACCGCTTCACACTGTCGAAGAGGGCATAGAGCAGGCTCCGCCCATCGGGCGTCATGGCGATCGCGATCTGCCTGTCTCCCGGCGGAACGAGGATGCGCTCGGCCGGCGATTCGAGCGAGCGCTCGACGAGTGCCCAACCGGCCTCGCCTTCGTCGCGTGAGAAGACCACGCTCTTTCCGTCGGGAGTGAAGAGGGGAGCGAACTCGTTTTTCGGGTCGGTGGTGAACCGGGAGCTCACGCCGCGCTTGAGGTCGCGTAGCCAGACGTCACTGTTCTTGCCGTCGTTCCGGTCGACCGCCAGCCAGCGGCCGTCGGGCGAGAAGGCGGGATTCCGCCCGGCGTCCGGATCCGGCGCCGAGGTGAGCGCCGCTCCCTCGAGATCGTGCCAGGAGAGCCGGTCCGACTCGGTGCTCCCCGCGCGATAGACCAGCACGTCGTTGCGTGAAGCCGAGAAGTCCGCGAGACCGACGTTGCTGACGCCCAGACCCTCCGCGATCGGCACTGGCTCGCCCACGAGCTTGGCGTTCGACTCGTCGAAACGCTGCGCCACGAGCGTCGATTCGCGCACGAAGAGAAGCGAGTCGGGCGGCGCGAGCTCGACGCGAGACAGACCGTCGACGACCTTCTTCGGCTCGCCGCCGTCGAGGTTCGCGAGCCAGACGCCGTTCTCCTCCGCTTTGCCGCCAAAGGCGATGTAGAGGTACCGGTTGCTCCCGGGAAGGAACTGTGGCCAGGCGACCTCGTAAACACGCTCCGCCGTGCCGCTGGCGCGCTCGACGCGAGGCACACCTCCGGCGGCCTCGACTCGATGGATCGGATCGCTGGCGCTGCCGTCGAAGAGGATCACGCCCTCCTCGTTCCAACTGCCGTCGCCGGCGTTGATCGTGGTGTCGCAGATCTTCTGCGGCGGACCGCCGTCGACGGGGATCTTCATCAGCTTCCCGCCGACGAAGTAAGCGAGATGACGGCTGTCCGGCGACCAGAACGGGCGCACCGTGGCGGCGACGCCCTCGGTGCCGGCGAGCGGCCGCGCCTCGAGCGCCGCGAGGGCGCGGAGCCAGATCTGGTTCTTCCCCGAGACATCGGTGCCGACGAAGGCGATCTGGCTGCCGTCGGGGGAGATCTTCGGCGCACCCATCTGGGCGAGCGCCGCCGGCTGCGCGATGTCGAAACGAACGAGCTGCGGAGCCTCGGGAGCGCGGCGGACGAAGCCCACCGTGAGAGCGGCGGTCGCGAACGCCAGCGCCGCTGTGAGCCCCCACGCGAGCCGCTCGCGGTTCCTGCGATGGTGCGCGACCGGCGCCGGCACGCCGAGGAGCGAGCCGCCCTCGGCGATCCAGGCGAGCTGCAGGCGGACGTCGTGCGCGGTCTGCCAGCGGTCGCGCGGCTCTTTGGCGAGGCAGGTCGCGACGACGCGGTCGAAAGCGGGCGTCGAGAGCGGCGCGAGCACCGAGACCGGCGGCGGCGCCGAGTGCATGATGGCGCCGATCAGGCTCGCCTGGCTCTTGCCCGAGAACGCCTTCTTCGCGGTCGCCATCTCGTAGAGCACCGCGCCCAGGGCGAAGATGTCGCACGCGGCGTCGGCTTCGCGCCCTTCGAGCTGCTCCGGCGACATGTACTGGAAGGTTCCGAGGAGCATGCCCTCGGTGGTGAGCGGCGCGGTGCCGGCCGCGGTCGGGAGCGCGCCCATCACCGTGACGCTCGACTGCGAGGCGGGCTCGTGGAGCTTGGCGAGTCCGAAGTCGAGGAGCTTGACGCCGCGCTCGGTCAGCATGATGTTACCGGGCTTGAGGTCGCGGTGAATCACACCCGAGGCGTGCGCCTTCTCGAGCGCGTCGGCGATCTGGATGCCGAGCTTGAGCACCTCCTCGATCGGCAGCGGGCCGCTCTCGAGCTTCTGCGCGAGCGACTGCCCGTCGAGGAGCTCCATGACGAGGTAGTCGGTCTCGCCCTCGCGGCCGACGTCGAAGAGCGTGCAGATGTTGGGGTGCGAAAGCGAGGAGATGGTGCGCGCTTCGCGCTCGAAGCGCTGGCGGACCTCCGTCGAGAGCGCCAGGTGCCCGGCAAGCACCTTGACCGCGACGTCGCGGTCGAGTCGCGTGTCGCGCGCCCGGTAGACCTCCCCCATCCCGCCCGCGCCGAGCGCGGACAGAATTTCGTACGGCCCGAGCCGTGCTCCCGCGGCAAGATTCATCGAGTGCGAGGAAGATATCCGAAAAGAGCTAGCCCGGCGGGTTTTCGGGAGAGGCGCGCCGCAGTTCCCTCATCGAGCGCCTGCCGGCGCGAGGCGCTCGAGCTCGGTGAACCAGTCGAAGACGACGCGGAGTGTGCTCGTCGCGGGCGTCCCCGAGCCGCGGCGCACGATGACGAAGCCGCTGCCGTCGGGCAGCACGTCGTAGTTGCGCACCCGCTCCCAGACGAAATCCGGGATCTCGAAGAGGATCTGCGGTGCGCTCGCCGCGAAGCGCGGCGCGCGCTCGATCGCGACCCGCATCAGCTTGTCGCCTTCGGAATAGAACAGCTCCCGCCCGTCTCGCGACCAGACCGGACCGGTGCCGCCGTGGTTCGAGACCGCGTACTTCCCGCCGGTCCCGGGGAACGGGCGCACGTAGACCTCGCTTCTGCCGGAGTCGTTCGCGGCGTACGCGATGAGGCTGCCGTCCGGCGAGAAGGCGGGGTGATCCTCGTCGTACTCGGTGGCGAGGAAGGATCGGGTCGCGCCGCTCTCGCGGTCGAAGACGAGGATGTCGTTGCGGTCGCGCCGGTCGTCGTGGGTGAGCGCGAGGTACCTGCCATCCGCCGAGACGGACTCGGCGAGGGCGCCGAAGTCGGTCCGGACCACGCGTTGCGGAGCGTCGCCGCCGTCGATCCCCTGCTCGAAAACCTGGCGAGGGATGCCGTCCGAAGCGTCGCGGGCGATCAGGAAGCGTTCGCCGCCCGCGAGCCAGAGCGGATTGTGGAGGTCGCCGTCGAGACCGAGGCGGGAGAGCGAGCGCCGGTCGAAGTCGAAGAGCCAGAGCGAGCAATCGGGCTGCGCCGACCGCCGCAGCAGGAGCTGCCGGCCGTTCGGCGATACCCGCGGCTGGCCCCACGAGGCGCGCTCTTCGACGACCGGCGTCCGCTGGCCGTGGCGATCGACGACATCGACGGTGAAGTCGCCGCCGAACATCCCGCCATAGGAGTAAATGAGCGTGCCGCTATCGGAGACGTCGAACGACACGATCGTGTCGCCCGTGGTGTTGAGCTCGAAGCCCAGCTCGACCGGCGCGCCCGCGAGGGCCAGCTTCTCGGGATCGAAGCGCGCCGCGACGAGCCGCCCGCCGGGCTCGTCCCAGTAGACGAGATGCCCCGAGCGCACATAGCGGCCGCGACCGGCGTTGGCGAGCACGACGCGCGGAGCGCCGCCGGCGAGCGGCACGGCGGCGCCCGCCATTCCGGTTTCGCTCACTATGGTGTAGAGCACCGTGCGGCCGCCGGGCAGGATCTGGGGATAAACATGGCCGCGCTCGCCCTTCGCGAGATCGACGGTGGTCAGCCGCGTCGCTTCGCCGCCCGCGCCCTGCACGCGCCAGAGGCCGCCGGGGATTCCGCCGGCGGGCGGCTGGCTCGAGAAGACGATCTCGCCGTCCACACCCCAGCTGCCGGCGGCGAAGCCGTGCGCCGGCGCGAGGCAGCGGCGCGTCGACCCGCTGAGATCCAGGACGCAGACCTGCCCGTTGCTGAAGAATCCGATGGCGCGGCCGTCGGGAGAGTAGAACGGGTTGAAGGCGCTCTCGGAACCGGGTATCGCTCGCACCTCGAAGCCGTCGACGGCCCGGCGCAGAAGCGCCGGCTTCGACGGTGTCATGTCGTAGCCGATGACTTCGCTGCCGTCGGGCGAGATGGCGGCGTTCGAGGAGTCGACGACGGAGAGGCCCAGGATCTCGGCGCGGTGCGTCGTGGCCCCGGTGCCCGGCGCCATGGAGTCCGCTCTTCCGCCGCGCCGCCAGCCGCCGAGCGCGAGGATGCCGACGGTAGCGGCGATACCAGCGGCGACCGCGCCGGCGAGGGCGAGCGCTGAAGCTCCGCGACGCGACGTCTCCTTCTGCGGTTCCGCCTCCGGCCGCGCCACGATCTCCTCGAGCGCGATGCGCGCGTCGCCGATCGCCTGCAACCGATGGCGCGGATCGCGCACCAGGCAGCGCGCGACGAGCGCGCGCAGGGCGGCGGGCGTCTTCGGCGGCAGGAGTGCCGGATCGGGCTCGCGTGTCATCACGTGGCCGAGGGTCTCGGCGACGGTGTCGGCGGCGAACAGCTGTCTGCCGCTCAGCATCTCCCAGAGGAGGACGCCGAACGCCCAGATGTCGGCGCGCCGGTCGACCGCTTTCCCCTTCGCCTGTTCGGGCGCCATGTAGGCCGCGGTGCCGAGAATCACGCCGAGCGCTGTCCCTGCGGCGGTCAACGTCGGCGAGTTCATCAGCGTCGGCGAGCGCGCGAGGTCGGCCACCGAGGCCGAGCCCGCGACCGGATCCATCGCTTTCGCGAGACCGAAGTCGAGCACCTTCACCGTGCCGTCGTGCGCCGCCTTGATGTTTTGCGGCTTCAAATCGCGGTGGACGATCCCCTTCTCGTGCGCCGCCTCCAGCGCCTCGGCGATCCGGCGGGCAATCGCCAGCGCCTCGTCGACCGGCAGCGCGCCCTGCGCCAGCCGGTCCGCGAGCGTCGGCCCCTCGACCAGCTCCATCACCAGCGCGCGCGTGCCGCCCGACGTTTCCAGGCCGAAGATCGACGCGATGTTCGGATGGTGGAGCTGCGCCAGGAGCTGCGCCTCGCGCTCGAACCGCGCCAGGCGCTCCCGGTCGTCGGTAAACGCCGCGGGCAGCACCTTGATCGCCACCTCGCGCCGGAGCTGGGTGTCGGTGGCGCGATAGACCTCGCCCATGCCGCCCTCGCCCAGCTTGGCGGTGATCTCGTACACGCCGAGGCGCTGACCTGGCGCGATCGTCACGGAGCCTGCTTCTCCTGCGTCAAGGCGGCGATCCTACGGGACTCGCCGCGGTGGCGAGCGCGGCCTGCCAGTTCACCACCAGGGTGATCGGCGGCTGGGACTCGCTGCGGCTCGCGGCGACGAGGAAGCGCTGGCCGTCGTCGGCGGGAGAGTACGTGAAAATCGGCGTGTTTCCGGACGAAGGGATGCCGACGAAGAGCGGCCGGGGCGCTTCGCGCCCGTCGATCCCGGCGCCAAGCGCGATCGCCATCAGCGTTCCGTCGGGGGCGCGGAAGTAGAGCTCGCGGCCGTCGCGGCGCCAGCGCGGCATCGTCCCGCCGCCGGCCGAGAGCTGCCAGAGAGCGCCGCTCGGCGGAACCGTCCCGACGAAGACCTCGAGTTGCCCCTGCTCGTCGCTGGCGTAAGCGACGAGGCGCCCGTCGGGCGAGAACTGCGCGTAGACCTGACGGCCGGGAGCCGCAAGAAAGGCGACCGCTTTGCGATCGCCCGCGAGCGGCAGCAGCCAGAGGTCGCTCTTCTCGTCGCCGTACAGAAGAGACCGGCCGTCCGGCGACCAGTCCCAAGGGTAGATCGTCGTCGGCGCGCTGACCAGCGTCTCTTCGACGCCGGCGCGGTCCGCCCGCCGCCGGCGGATCTCGTACCGCGGCATCCCGACCAGATCGAAGGTCGTATAGGCGAGCTCGCTGCCGTCCGGGGACCAGAGCGGATAGCCCCAGCCCGGCGCGGGACCGAAAGTGAACCGGGACGGCTCGCCGCCCGGCAGGGCCTGGATCCAGATGTCGGATTGATTCCCCGTGCCCATGGCTCCGAAGGCCACGTGCCGCTCGCCGCGCGCCAGCGCGATCCCCACCAGTTCGCGCGTCTCCGAGTTCACGGCGTCAAGCCGCTTCCCCGAGCGGTCGCTCCAGACCAGCTCGCCGCTGCGCTCCACGGTGTCGCTGTGGGCGAGAACTCCGTTCGCGGAGGCCGAGAAAGCACCTGAGCCGGTGTTGGGACCGCCGCCGACACTGTCAGCCACCGCAGTCGCCCCGCCCTCTGTCCGTCGCTTGCCGGGACTGAACGGCTGCGCCATGAGCGTCTCATCGCGGCGGAAGAGAAGGTGTCCGCTCTCGGCCCCGGCCGCTCTTGGAACGTAGATGGCTTGATCGGCGCCTTCGAGCACGCGCTTCGGCGGGCCGCCATCCAGCGTCGCGACGTAGATCCCGGCGAGCTCCGGCGACGCCGCGAGATGCTGGTACAGGAAGCTCCGTCCGTCCGGCAGAAACTGCGGATAGCGGTGATACTGATTGCTCTCCGGACCGGGCGTGCGCGTCAGCGCTACCGGCTGTCCGCCCTGGGCGCTGACGCGCGACAGCCCCGGACTTCCGAAGCGGTCGCTGAAAATGATCTCGCCGTCGGGCCCCCAGCTGGCGCCGCGTCCCTCGGGCGCGTCGCAGATCTTCAGCGGCCGGCCGCCGTCGCGGGAGATTTTCATGAGCTCGCCGTCCGCAAAGAACCCGAGCCACCCTCCATCGGGCGACCAGAACGGATAGGTCGCGTCTTCGATTCCCTCGAGGCGCCGCGCCGAGACCGCGTCGAGCGGGCGGACCCAGAGCTCCCCGGCCGCCGTGATCGCCAGGAAGCGGCCGTCAGGCGACAGCTCGAAGCTGCTTCCGCGGCGCGTCGGCGTCGACGATTCGGGAGGCGCCACGTGGAAGCGGAGCGCACGAGGTGGCGCGGCGCTCGCGCCCCGCCGGTTGAGAACGACTACGGCGGCCGCCGCCAGCGCAGCCAGCGCGGCGAGCGACCACGGCAGCCAGTGCAACGCTCCCGGTCGCTGCGGAGTCCGTGCGGCGGCCGTGGATTCCGCCCCGTCCTCTTCCATCCTGCCCGCGACGAGATCTTCGAGCACGATCCGCGCGTCGGCGATGTCGTGCAGACGCCGCCCCGGATTGCGCTCGAGGAGGCGACGCAAGAGTCTCCGCAGCGCGGGCGGCGTTGACGCGGGGAGCACCGAGAAATCGATCTCGCGCTGCAGCACGCGGGCAAGCGTGTCGGGGACCGAGTCGCCGACGAACAGCGATTGTCCGGTCAGCATCTCGACCAGCACGACTCCGAAGGCCCAGACGTCGGCGCGCTTGTCGACCGCCATCCCCTTCGCCTGCTCCGGCGCCATGTAGGCCGCCGTGCCGAGGATCATCCCCATCTGCGTCGCGCCCAGCGTCAGCGTCGGCGACAGCGCGAGCGGCGAGGTCGAGCCCGTAGCCACTCCTCCCGGATCCATCGCCTTCGCCAGCCCGAAGTCCAGGACTTTTGTTTTTCCTTCACTGGGAGCTTTTATGTTTTGCGGCTTGAGATCGCGATGAACGATGCCCTTCTCGTGCGCCTCTTCGAGGGCCTGCGTGATCTGCAGTCCAATAGAAAGGCTTTCAGTGAAGGAAAGAGGCCCAGCCTCGAGCCGCTCCGCCAAGGTCGGGCCTTCGACCAGCTCCATGACCAGCGCCCGCGAGTCTCCGCTCGTTTCAAGCCCGTAGATCTGGGCGATGTTCGGATGGTTCAGTTGCGCGAGGAGCTTCGCCTCACGCTCGAAGCGCTGCAGGCGCTCCGGATCCGAGGTCAGGCCCGCGGGCAGAACTTTGAGGGCGACCTCTCTTCCCAGCTGAGAGTCCGTAGCTCGGAAGACGACACCCATGCCGCCCTCGCCCAGCTTGGCGGTGATCTCGTAAGGGCCGAGACGAGTGCCGGGAACGAGGCTCACGCGGACGCCGTCGCGTCGAGATGGTCGACGAGGATCTGTTCCACGGCGAGGAAGCGTCGCGTCACTTCCATGGCTCGCGATCTCTCCTCTGAGCCGCCATCAACGCACGCCACCCGCGGCGATCAGACGCTCGAGCTCCGGGAGCCAGTCGAGGACCACGCGGACGCGACCGGAGGCCGGCGTGCGACGCAGGAAGATGAAACGGCCGTCTGGCGTCACGTCGTAGTTCGGAGCCGTGATGCCCGGTCCGAAGTCGTATTCGTCCGCGAACAGCGCCGTCGGTCGGCCGAGGCGCGGCTCGGTCGACTTGCCGTCGAAGCTCGCCGCCAAGATCCGACCGGCGCCGCGGTAGTAGATCTCCCTCCCGTCGCGGCTCCAGCGCGTCTGCACGCCGCCGCCCTCGGAGATCTGCCACGCGCGCTCGAGCCCCGGATAGGCGCGGACGTAGATCTCGGGCTCGCCCGATTCGTTCGACTGGTAGAGGAGCCAGCGCCGGTCGGGCGAGAGCTCTGGTCCGCCCTCGTAGGCCGGCGTCGCGACCAGGGACTTCATCGGAAACGCGCCGCTGATCGACGCAAGAAAGATGTCGCCGGCCGTCTCGGACGAGATCCGTACCATCAGCATCGAATCCGCGTCGGGACCGGCAAACGATGAATAGTCGTTGATCGTCGCACCCGGCACGATGCCGCCGCGTCCGCTGCCGTCGGCCGCCACCCAGACCGGCACCGTGTGGCGGCGGAAAACGATGCGCCGATCGTCGGCGCTCCAGTTCGCGAAGCTGGTGCCGAACGACGAGGCGGCGATGCGCGTGCGCGTGCCGCGCTCGAAGTCGAGCGCCGCGAGTACCTGCCCCTCTTCGAGCAGCAGCCGCCGGCCGTCGCCCGAGACCCGCGGCGTTCCGTAGGAGCCGGGCGGGAGATCGAGCGCCCGCTCGCTGCCGTCGCGCGCGACCGCGAGAACGCGCTTCTCGTCGAACTCGTGCGGCATGTAGGCGAGCGTGCCGGTGGGCGACAGCCGGTAGGCGAGCGAGCCGTAGAGCGGCGAGGCGAGCGCGGTCGCGGCCATCAGCTGCGTGGCGTGACCCGAGACGGCCACGCGCGCGGGGTCGAACGCCATCGCCCACAGCGCGCCGTCGCGCTCGAACAGAAGATGTCCGGTCGGCGAGACGACGGGAGTCGTCGCGTTGTCGACCACCACCGTGCGCTTGCCGTCGCCGAGCGAGAGCGCCTCGATCCGCGACGTTTCGGCGACCTCCGTCTGGTTCGCGAACAGCAGGTGGTCGGCGCCCGGCAGCTCGAGCGGGTCAATGTGCAGTACCTCGCGCCGAGCGGCGTCGAGTCGGGTCAGCTGCACTGGCTCGCCGCCGGTGGCGGGAACTCGCCAGATCTCGCCGGCGCACAGGTAGTAAATCCCGCGCTCCCCCCAGGCCAAACTGTTGCGCAGATCGGCGCAAGTCGCGAGCACGGCGTTCTGCTGGTCGGCGAGCGCGGCGCGCACGACCCGCGAGCCGCCCGGCACGAAGGCGACGCTGCGGCCGTCCGGCGAGAAGGTCAGCGCGTTGACACCCGAGGAGGCCTTGATCTCGATCGCCTCGGAATCGTCGAGCCGGCGAACGTAGAGCCGCCGCTGTCCCTCCCGGAAGCCGATCATGGCGATGGTCCGGCCGTCGGGCGAAACGGCGAGGCCGGCGGGAACCCGCGTCACCAGGTCGACGCCGGCGGGCAACGAGAGCTCGACCCGGGTGACCGCACGGGCGCCGCTTCCGGCCCCGGGAGCGCGGGGCGCTCGCCACAGCGTCCACGCCGCGGTGGGGAGCGCCGCGATCGCGATTGCCCAAGGCACGGCGCGCCTCCACTTCGAAACGGGCGCCGGTGAGGCGCTCGTCGTGCCTTCCGCGGGCTCGATGACCGGCGCCCGCGCCTCCTCGATCGCGAGACGCGCGTCGCCGATGTCGCGCAGGCGACTCTTCGGATCGCGCTCGAGACAGCGCCGGAGAAGCTGGCGGATCGCCGGCGGCGTCGACCTGGGCAACGCGCTCCAGTCGAGTGGACGCGTCAACACCGCGGCAAGCGTGTCGGGGACCGTCGGCGCCGAGAACGCCATGCTGCCGGTGAGCATCTCGTAGAGCACCGCGCCGAACGCCCAGATGTCGGCCCGCTTGTCGACCGCGCCGCCGCGCGCCTGCTCCGGCGCCATATAGGCAGCCGTGCCCAGGATCACGCCGAGCTCCGTGCCCCCGGCGAACGCCGCCGCGGTCAGCGTCGGCGACTGCAACAACGCCGGCGATCGCGCCACGTCCGCGCTCGTCGGCTCCATTGCCTTCGCCAGCCCGAAGTCGAGTACTTTGACTTTCCCTTCAATGGAAGCCTTGATGTTTTGTGGCTTCAAATCTCGGTGAACGATTCCCTTCTCGTGCGCCTCTTCCAGCGCCTGCGCGATCTGTAGGGTAATGGAAAGGCTTTCAGTAAGGGGTAAGGCTCCAGACTCCAGACGTTCTGCGAGGGTCGGGCCCTCGACGAGCTCCATGACCAGGGCGCGCACGCCGTCGGATTCCTCGAGTCCGAAGATGGAGGCGATGTTCGGATGATGGAGCTGCGCCAGGAGCTGCGCTTCGCGCTCGAAGCGCGCCAGGCGCTCCCTGTCCGCCGTGAACGCCGCCGGAAGAACCTTGATCGCGACGTCGCGCTTCAGCCTGATGTCGGTGGCGCGCCAGACCTCCCCCATGCCGCCCTCGCCGAGTTTGGCGGTGATTTCGTAAGGACCGAGGCGCGCGCCAGGAGCCAGGCTCATCGCGGCAGGAGCTCCGTCCAGTTCTCGATCAGGCGCAGCGGCTCGCCCTGCTCTTCGCCGAACTGCACCATCCAGATCCGCCCGTCCGGCCCCACGGCGAGCGAGTCCGTGTCGAGGAGCGCGGTGGTCGAGTAGAGCCCGGCCGGCTTGCCGAAGCGCACGTCTCCGCCGGTGCGGTCGATGGCGACCCGAATCAGGTTGGCGCGCTCGTCGAGGAAGAGGAGCGCCTTGCCGTCGGGCGTCCAGACCGGCCGCCGACCGCCCTCGACCGACACCTGCCACCGTTCGGCGATCCTGCCATCCGCGCCGAGCTCGCCGACGTAGATCTGCATACGGCCGCTCTCGAGCGAGACGTAGGCGATCATCGAGCCGTCGGGCGAGAAGAAGGCGTCGGCCTCGGCCGCCGCGCCGTCGAGGATCGGTTGGAGCGTCCGCGAGCCGTTGAGCGGCAGGAGCTGGACGTCGGCATCGACGCCGAACGGCACTACACCGGTGACGAGGAGGAGAGACCGTCCGTCGGGCGACAGATTGCGCGGCCAGAGGTCGAGGTCCGCGCTCGATTCGTAGAGCAGCTCGGGCGGCCCGACGCCGTCCGCAGGCTTGCGGAAGATCCGGTCCTTCAGGTCGCTGTGCCCCCGCGAGCCGTAGTAGATCCACTTCCCGTCGGGCGACCAGGACGGGGCCCACTCGGTCTCCGGTTCGAGGGTGAAGCGGGTCTCGGTGCTGCGCTCGAGGTCGAGGATCCAGAGGTCGCTCGACGAACTGCTCGTCGTCTCGCCGCGCGTGGCCACCAGCCGCCGGCCGTCGGGCGAGACCGCGACATCGCTGTAGCCGCCGCTCCCGGTCACGTCCTGCCGCTCGCGCTGTTCGATACCCGAAAACGCCGAGACGCGCGTCTCTCCTGTCGCGCCGATGGCGTGCACGAGATGCCTCTCCCCGGCGGCGACCACCGCCCGCCAGGTCGTCCAATCGAACATCACCTGCTGCACCACGACCACCGGCTTCCCTTCGAGTCTCCCCTTCCGGGAATCGAACCGCTGGGCGAGAAGTGTCGAACCGCGCACGAACAGCAGCCGTCCTGCCGCGAGAAACCCGTTCGCCCGCGCGGAGGCGAGCGGATGGTCGTCGCGGCCGTCGAGGCGTGCGAAACGCAGGCCGTTCTCGGCGTCGAGCTCCGGCGCATGACTCACCGCGAGGTAGACGACGGCGCCGCCGTCCGGCGTCAGGATCGGCCATCGATGGCTCGAGTGCTTCGTCGGGTCCACCGTCGTCACGGGCTCCGGCCTTCCGCCGACCGCCGGGACTCTCCAGAGCCGGTCGCGGAAGTTCGGCGAGTAGATGATCGTCCCGTCACTCGCCCAGGCGCCGCCTCGCCCCGCCTGGGCGGGAGCGACGTCGAACGCCGGCCCGCCGGAGACCGCCACGGTGCGCAGCCGGCCGCCGCTGAAGAAGCCGAGCGACCGGCCGTCGGGCGAGAAGAACGGTGCGTAAGCGCCGTCGGTGCCCGCGATCTCCCGCGCCTCGCCGGTGACCAGCGAGCGCGACCAGAGCCGCGCCGAGAGCACGTCGCTCTTCCGGCTCCTGGTTCCGAACACGATCGTCGTGCCATCGGGCGAGAGGAGAACGGGAGAGCCGAAGTCGCCCTGAAAGAAGTAGAACTTCTCCGCCGGCGGCGCCAGATCCGAGCGCACCACGCCGGCCGTGGGCGCCGTGCGCGACGAGCCCGCCGCCCAGAGAGCGGCCACCAGCGCGGACACCGCGACGGTCCAGGGCAACCAGCGGCTCCAGCTCGGAACCGGCGTCGGCGGCGCGGCCGCGATCCCGGCGCCCGTCGCCTCGTCGCCGCCACGCCCGGCCAGGAGATCCTCGAGCACGATCCGCGCGTCGGCGATGTCGTGCAGGCGATTCTTCGGATTGCGTTCGAGGCAGCGGCGCAGGAGCTGGCGCATCGCCGAGGGCGTCTCCCCCGGCAGCGTTTTCCAGTCGATCTCCGTCTTGAGAACACCGGCGAGCGTGTCTGAGACGGTCGGTCCGGCGAAGGGCGACCGGCCGCTCAACATCTCGAGCAGCACGACGCCGAACGCCCAGATGTCGGCGCGCTTGTCGACTGCGACGCCGCGCGCCTGCTCCGGCGACATGTACGCCGCCGTGCCGAGGATGACGCCCATCTGCGTGCCTTGAATGGCGGTAAGCGTCGGCGAGTTCATGAGCGTCGGCGAGCGCGCGAGGTCCGCGGATGCCGAGCTCGCGCCCGGATCCATCGCCTTCGCCAGGCCGAAGTCGAGAACCTTGACTTTCCCTTCTATGGAAGCCTTTACGTTTTGAGGCTTGAGGTCTCTGTGGACGATCCCCTTCTCGTGCGCCTCTTCGAGAGCCTGCGCAATCTGCAAAGAGACGGAAAGGCTTTCGGAGAGGGAAAAGGCCCCATGCTCGAGGCGCTCCGCGAGAGTGGGGCCCTCGACGAGCTCCATGACCAGGGCGCGGGTGCCGTCGCTCTCCTCCATGCCGAATATCGAGGCGATGTTCGGATGGTGGAGCTGCGCGAGAAGCTGCGCTTCGCGCTCGAAGCGGGCGAGTCGCTCCTTGTCCTCGGTGAACGCGGCGGGGAGGACCTTGATCGCGACGTCGCGCTTGAGCTTGGTGTCGTGCGCGCGCCAGACCTCTCCCATGCCGCCTTCGCCGAGCTTGGCGGTGATCTCGTAGGAGCCGAGCCGCTGGCCGATCATGAAGTACCTATCAACGGGTTCCGATCATCCAACCGTTCAGCGCGAGCCCGGCTGGAACAGCTTTTCCATTTCCGTGAACCAGTTCTGCACCACGATCAGCTCTAGCCTCCGGTTCGGGTCCTCGGCCTGCTGCATCATCGCGAACTTCCTGCCGTCGGCGGAGACTCCGAACGAGGGGCCGGTGCCCGATTCCGACCGGAAGGTGCCGCCGAAGAGCTCGTGGGGCGGTCCCAGCTCCAGCTTCGGTTCGCTCTTCACGGCCACCGCTATCACTCCCGCGCCGTTCTCGGCGAGGAAGAACAGCTCGCGGCCGTCCGGAGACCATCTCGGCGTCTCTCCGCCGCCCGACGAGACGCGAACCTTCGACTCGCCGGCCGGAAAACTCTGGAGAAAGATCTCGTGTCTACCCGTATCGTCCGCGGCGTAGGCGAGCCACCGGCCGTCCGGAGAAAGGGCCGGGGCCATTTGCTCCCCCGTCGCGGCGACGACTCGCGCGGCGCGCTCGGGATCGCCGGCCGTGAGATCGAGAATCCAGAGGTCGCTCTGGCTCTTCGGATCGTAGAGCGCGCCCACCAGCCAGTGGCCGTCCCGGGAGACCGAGTAGGGCGCGATCCAGGTACCTTCGAGATGGCCGAGGAGGCGCGGCTCGCCCCCTTCGAGCCTCTGCGCCAGGATCTCGCCCCGGTGCGTGCCGTAGCGCGCGAAGTAGATCTCGCGGCCGTCGGCCGAAAAGACCGGGGTGGTCGGGATGTCGACCCGCTCGTCGCGCAGGGGAGTCAGGGTCCGGCGCGCGAGGTCGAAGAGCGCGAGACGCGCCCGATTCCCTTCGCGCACGGCGAGCGTGAGCTGTCCGCCGTCAGGCGACAGGTCGAAGGACGGGTACGGGTACGGGACGGTGGCGAGCGGCTCGCTCCTGCCCTGGCGATCGATCCAGACGAGCTCGCTCCCCGCCTTCGCCGCCTGCTGCCGGGGCGCGTAGACCAGCGTGCCGTTGGTGGCGACCGCGAGCTGCGGATTCGGGGTCGCCGTGCGTTCGTCGTCGACCATAGTCTCGAGCGCGAGCGGCAGCGCCGGGCCGGTCACCTGCGCGCTCTCGGCGTCGAAGGGCGCCACGAAGAGACCGCCGTCGCGCTGGAAGAGGAGGTGGCCGGAGGCGAGGAAGTGCGGCTGGCTGGCGTCGTCGAGCACTGTCCGGCGGCCGCTGCCGTCGAGCCCGATCGCCTCGATCCGGAAGCTCGCCGCCGACTGCGCGAAGTAGAGCACGGTCGCGGTTCCCGGAATGACCTCGGGACCGAGATGCCACTCCTCCTCCGGCTCGGTCAGGACGCGCACCTCGCCGCCGTCGGCCGAGACGACCCGCAGGCCGGCGTTCCAGGTGTCGTAGGCGATCCGCTGGTCGTCGCTCCAGCTGCCGCGCACCCAGGGGGAGTTCGAGAGCTCGGCGACGAGTGTGACCGGCCGGCCGCCCTCGAGCGAGATCTTCCGCAACGAAGAATCTCCGAAGTAGCCGATCCACCTTCCGTCGGGGGAGAAGAACGGCTGGCGCACGGTCTCCCCGGTCACGATCGCCCGCGGCACGATCTCGCCGAGCGCGCGGACGACGAGCTGGCTCTGGCCGCCGAGGATGGCGACGTAAGCGACGCGCGCTCCGTCCCTCGAGATCGCGATCGAGAGACCGGGGATGCCGCGCACCACGTACGGCATCTCCGCCGGTAGCCGCATCGAGAGGCGCGTGGCGGGCGCCGTGGCGGCCGGCGAAGGGCGGCGGGCGAGCCAGCCACCGGCCGCGCCGAGCGCGACGAGCAGCGCCACGCCGGCCGCCAGTGCGGCGCGCCGTGTCGCAGAGATCGGACGCCCCTCGGTCGCCGCCGGCGCGACGCTTTCGACCAGCCGCCCTGAGAGCTGCTCGTCGATCACGATGCGCGCGTCGGCGATGTCGTGCAGCCGGTTCTTCGGGCTGCGCTCCAGGCACCG
>ERZ1292633.2792-Hain-H41-02um-R1-2792-length-17537-cov-5_pt1 | contig 17537 bp, 20 predicted proteins | sample MGYA00564406_ERZ1292633 | MGnify/ENA primary metagenome ERZ1292633 (study PRJEB36523, sample SAMEA6512639) | groundwater metagenome | collected 2019-01-08 | study: AquaDiva: Metagenomics assemblies of 32 groundwater samples | reverse complement strand
CAGAGGATTGAAAATCCTTGTGTCGGCGGTTCAATTCCGTCCCGAGCCACCATTACTTATCTCCGACTTTCTGCCAATTTTCTTTTAGTTGCGTGTTTTAAAACCAACCTTACTTGCACTGATTGCTTTGGCTTAACAATAAGCCGCTGTTCGGCATATTTTTTTGTCACAACATTATAAGCAGAAATAACATTTTGTGTATTTGATATAAGCGGAAATTTAAAAACCGGCGGTCTGTCTAAAAGTTCAATTCCATTAATGTAAACCCTAACATGTGGGCTTGGTTCCGAAACTGTAATGTTGGCATAGCCAACGATAATGGGTTTTATTTGTTCTACAGGTTTAGATGTTGCTTTTGTTGGGGCGGCGCTTTGCGAAGATTGCTCTGTAAGATCAACATTTTTAGTCGTATTAATATTGAAGAGTCTAAATAATTTTGAAAAATGTGGAGAGCGTTTAAGGGATTTATTAAAGTCGTCATCGGCAATAAAAATAAAAAGCGCCAGGGCACTAACAACAGCCGTAAGTTTAAAAAGAGAACCAAATCGCGAGTCGTCTTCTTGATAACCTACAGGGTCATCCACGGGCACAGCTTTTTTGCTAAAGTGGGTATGGTTATACCGAGCCGCTTTAATATAAATTTCTTCGTTTTCATGATTTCGCAATGGTTTGGTGAGAGCCGTTTTTTGTAAAGCCTCAAAGTTTAATTCATTGCTGGGCTGAGCTGGCAAGTCTGGCTCAGAGTTTGCTGCGGAATCTGTATTTGAGATAAACCCATCAGGTATACTTTTTGTTTGGGCATCATGTGCAGCTATCGCAGTAGAGGGTGCAGTCTCGTAATCATTTATAGGTTCGAAGGCCACAGCCTTGCTTGATTTGGCCGCACTTTTATTCTTTGGGTGTGATTCGGCAAAAAATATTTTGATAAAATTTCCAAACTGCTGCGCTGAAAAGTCCGGGTACTCTAAATTTAATAATTCAGTTAGCTCTTGGCACAAGACTGTGGCTGATTGGTAGCGATGATTTTTATCATTCGCTAAAGCCTTGATAATGATGTGATTTAAATTCATAGGTATTTCAGTACTTGCTGTCTTAGATAATAACTCGCTAAGAATTGTACCGAGTGCTGTAATACTATTTGTAGCGCTGGCGGCTGAGTTGATAATTTTAATATGGCCTGCGGATGAAATCAGTATGTTTTGCGGGCTTAAGTTATGGTGAGATTGATCAAGGCCCGCACCGGCCTCTCTTACTAAATAAATAATATGCGCCACAGAAAGCACGGCACTTTTATTATTTAAGAGCTCTTCAAGTAAAATATATTTTTCAAATTTCCCGGGTTGTGCCATTAAGCAGTTTATCGGCTGCATAGGGGGAGAACTAAACTATAATATGGGACCTAGGTCGATTTAATCTCGTAAAAACTTTTTAAGCTTGGCTGAATAGAATCAAAGTTTGTTTGTTTAAAATCAAAACCATCAGGATTAATCAGCTGGCCTAGACTTTCGGCTGATATCGTTAGAAGTATATTTTTTGGAAATGTTCTTATGACTCTAAAATCGATTAGAGTGTTCTTTTTTTCAAGCGCCCTTTGGGCTAAAACAAATCCATTAGCGATAGAAGGCCCCTCCAAAATCGCAAGTGTTTTCCGAAGTGTGGATTTGTTTTGGCTTAAATAAGTTGGTAGCAGATCTTCGTGAATATTTTCAATTAATGCGCAGGAAAGCACCTGCGAACCAAAAATTGAGGCTACTTCGGATTTTATAATTTGCAGCGAAATGGTTTCATTTGATAAAAGTATTAAAATAGCCGTCTGTCCGCAGGGGCTGACCTCAAAAACTTTAACTACTTTATCATCAACAAATTGATTTATAATAGCAAAGGCGGCACCGTAAGACGAAAGATCATACGCAATTAAATGTTTGTACTGATTCACTGCGCTCACTGTAAAACATCACTTGCACCAAGAATATGACCAATAAGATCATACTCCATACTACCTGTGATTTTAACTTTAACAAATTCGCCGATCTTCGCCTGGCCATCATTAATTAATACCACACCATCTATGTCTGGCGCCTGCTGAGAGGTTCGTCCCTGAAGCAACAAGTCTGTTTCCTCGCTGAGCCCTTCAACCACAACTTCTATAGTTTTACCAATAAAGGCCTTATGTTTTTCGCGCGAAATATTCTGTTGTACTTCCATAATTGCATCATGGCGTTTTTGTTTTGTCTCATCATCAACCTGATGCTCCATTTTGCCACCAGGCGTGTTTTCTTCCGGCGAGTACTGAAAGCAACCAACGCGGTCAAATTTTTGTTCTGCGATAAATTGCAATAATTCTTCAAGGTTTTCCTGAGTTTCGCCAGGGAACCCCACAATGAATTGTGTTCTAATTACAGCCTCTGGTATTTCAGTACGGATAAGATTTAAGGCGGAGGAAATTTCTTCACGTGTCATTTTGCGGTTCATATTTTTTAATACCGCATTGTTGATATGTTGTAATGGCATATCAAAATATTTAACGAACTTATCATTACTTTTAATCAACTGAATCATTTCAGGAGTGATTCCATCCGGATAGAGGTACAGTAAACGAATCCATTTAATGCCATCAACTTCTGCCAAGCGACGAAGTAATTCAACGGGAGCCTCTTTTGCTAATGGATCTTTGCGTTTCAAGTCCAAACCATAATCTGTAAAATCATGACTAATAATAATAAGTTCCTTAACCCCGCCAGAGGCGAGTAATTTTGCTTCGCTAACAATATTATCCAGTTTTCGCGATTGCAAATTTCCTCTGATCAATGGAATTGCACAAAACGCACAGCGTTTCATACAGCCCTCAGAAATCTTTAGATAGGCGCGGTGTCTGGGCTGTGAGTTCACGCGGGGAGTAGTCTCTTCTTGCAGATAAGTCGGTAAATTAAAAAAGGTATTCTTTTTTTCGCCTTGATCATGATTTTTAAGAATCTTAGAAATATTTTGAAACTCACCTGAGCCTACAAATAAATCTGCTTCAGGAAGGCCTTCAACAAGATCCGTTTTATATCTTTGAGTTAAGCAACCAGCCACGACAATTTTTTTTATTTTTCCTTCTTTTTTAAGCGACGCCATGTCTAAAATTTTCTGAATAGATTCTTTTTTTGAATCTTCAATAAAACCGCAAGTGTTAACAATTACAGTATCTGCGTCTTCCGCCTCAGATACCACGTTATAACCGTCTTTCATCAAAGTGCCGGCCATAATCTCGCTATCAACTAAATTTTTAGGACAGCCCAAGCTTATAAAGTGAACTTTTTTATTATTTTGAATCTCACTTGCAGGTTGTGTTTTCATTGAATCATGACCTCGTCTGTTTTAAGCTGTTTATACTGAAATTCACTGCGCAGCATCTTTGCATTGTGCTTTGAGTTTTCAAAATGAAGTGTTGTTTTTGTATCAACATCATCAATAAAAGATAATTCTATTAATTCCAAAGTTTTTTTATTAATTTTAAGACTTAAGTTTTTTATGTTATTCAGTTTAGGCTTAAGTTCAGCTGTAAATACATCATTATGGACATTTTCTGAAATCGTAGAAAACTGTTTATTAAATTCTTTGGGGTTCGAAAATAAATTCAGTAGACTAGTAATAAGCGGAGAGCTGGCATTTTTTATTACGGTAACTTTTCTTTTTTCGGTTTCGTCAAAATCAGCATCAGGATATTCAACCAGAGTTAGGGCTTTATTAAGATAAAAAATCTCAACTTTTTTGTCGCCATTCTGCAGTATGTACATTTTGTTTTTTTGATACTTTAAGATACCATGAGATTCTGATTTGGTTCCTAAAGCGACCTTCTCATCTACTTTTTTGATATCGAATTTCAGGGATGTCGCTTTAGAGTACTTTTCCAGCGTCTTTCGTAAGGTATGGGCCTCAGCAAATAAAGCTATAAAAATGCTAAAAACGAATACAACAAATTTCATTTTCTGTTTATATCAAATGCCCCTTAAAACAACAATTAAAAACAGGAAAAAGACCCACAACGGTGGCTCAATGCTTCGGACGGTAGAATAAACTAAAAATTGGATTTTGAGCGCTGCCCCCAATGGCGCCATTACATTGTAAAAAACTTTCACCGGTTGTAACGACATCATCAACAAAGATGCAATTTGTAAAATGTTCAATTTGGGGGTTTTTAAGTCGAAAAGTGGTCCTTAGTTTTCGTTGTTCTGCTGATAGGGACTTTTGCTCCAGGGAATGGGCTTCTTTTGCTAATAGATCATAAACCGGCAGGCCTGTTAAACTTGAAAGCTCGTTTGCAAACAAACGCGAATGGGTCGAGCTTTGTTTAGAGCCCGGAATGGGAATCAAAGACTGATATTTTTTAAAATCAAATTTTTTAACTGCGCAGATGCGGTTAAAAAAAATTTTCGCATAAAAAACCCAGGCTTGCTTTGAGTTGTTAGATTTCAATCGATAAATCATTTGGCTTAAAGCATCGCTTTCGTCTTTATTCCAACACAAGAGGTAGTGATGCTGAAAATCAATAAGATGGCTGGGTGTATTTGAATTGAGTCGTTGCTGAATTTCTGTTTCAAAACAGATTTTGCAAAAAAGAGTATCGTTACAAAAAAACGAGCCACATTTAAGACAGGTTGGTGTCAGCAGATATTGTTTTAGCATGTTGTACTCCTTCTAAAAAGAGCTTTCCCCGCCGCTTGTCCATAACATCAAAGACCCTAGGATTTAAAGTCCCCTCCTAGAACCTGTACACGCTGGCGAACTAGCGAAGTTCAAGGATACTAAAAACTAAAGACCTAAAATTTTCTTAATGATTTCAAGTACTAGCAAAACTAGACTTAAAATCACTTTAGTCCATCTCAAGAAATGTCGAAATCTTCTGTAGGTAGTGAACCTTAAAAAATCCGGCATTTGGAACCTCCGTTCAAAGTGAGGATCTGAGATGTCAATAAAGCGAAGGTGGGAAAAGCCCACTTCGCTTTATGCATTTTTTAGACCGGCATTTTTAATGTCAGAAAACTTGAAAACTATTTATTATGGTACGGAATTCGGTTTATTATTGTCAGTGCTCGGTAAAATTGCTCAAGTAGCATTAGCTCAGCCACTAAGTGATTCATGGTCATGTCGCTTAGGCAGATTGTTTTTTGACAGCATTTTTTTATTTCATCATTTACGCCATAAGCTCCGCCAATAATAAAAACACCACGCTTTTTTCCCGACTCTTGAATGGTGCTAACTAATTTTGAAAACTCAATTGAATTATATTTCTTACCTTTTTCATCCAGTAAAATTATATAGTCATCTGAACTGAGTTTTTCTAAAAGAACTTTGGCTTCAAAATTTTTTTTAAGAACGGCTTCGTCTCTGCCTGCCGTTAAGGTTTTAAGGTGAATCAGTTCAAAGCCAGCATACGGCTTTATTTTTTTTTGATAAATTTTCTCGGCTTCGTCAAACCAGGGCTCTTTTGCGGTTTTAAAATCGTATAAAGCCCACTTCATATCAAAAATTACTTAAGGGCCTTGTCGGACAACTTAATTTCAGTTCCATTTTTCCATAGATCTTCAAGGCGGTACTCCTGTCGAACAAAATCATAAAACACATGAACAATTAAGGCTCCATAATCCACCACCACCCAGCGGCCTTCGTCCACGCCTTCAACACCCAGCGGGTAAACATTGAATTCATCTTTAACAGCTTTTACTAAGTTTTCAGCCATCGAGGTTGTATGTCTTGTGCTGGTGCCCGAGGCAATCAAAGTATAATCACTACTGGATGAAACGGATTGAATATCAAAAGCTTTAACGGCGATGCCTTTTTTATCAAATAAAATCTGGGCACAGAAATCGGTAAAATTTTTAAAGTTAGAAATTTTACTACTACCGGTTCTGTAAAGGCCATGTTCTTTGATATAGCCCTCAACTGCCAAAGGTAAAAACTTTTCAGCCGGGCGCCCGATACGCAGTTTTTTCCTGAGTTCTGATGACGAGATATCGAGATCGTTTAGGGTAATAAATTCAACCGATCGCCCTGTGTTTAGCTCTAAAGTGCCAAAATCACTTTCTGCCACATACGAAGTTAAATAATCCGGCCACTCGGACTCGCTTTCTGGTATTTGATAACCTAGACAAATAATAACGACGATGTTAACAAGTTCTAATAATTTTTTATAGTCTTTCCACTGAGAGAAGCTTTCAAAATTATCAGCTCCGATAATCAGATAAAGTTCGCTGGATTTATACTCTTTTAAAAGTTCTTTAACTGTATCAATCGTATAACTTTTTCCACCGCGGTTCAGTTCGCATGCATTTACCTGAAAAGATTTGCCATAGGTGCTGAAGGCTTGCCGTACTAGTTCCAAGCGGTGCTCATTGCTAGGCCCTTCCATCGGAATTTTGAGTGGATTTTGGCTGTTCGGAATTATGTGAATTAAATCAAAGCCCATTTTTTTCTGAACTGTGGTTAAGCTGTTTACGTGACCATTATGTGGGGGGTTAAAACTACCGCCGAATATTCCAATTTTCATACTTTACCTGCTTCTTATTTAGCGTCTTTAGCTTTTAATACTTTATCTGCAACGGTAACAAGTAACTCTTGCGTTAGTTTTCCTGTCGCCGCAGATACCGTTTGGCAATCAATGCCGAATTTCTTTTTAAACCGCTGCTTGGTTTTTTCAAGTTGCTCTTTTGAAATTAAATCGATTTTATTAAGCACGACAATTTGTTCACGTTCCATTAAAGGAAAAAACCCATCTTTGTCTAAGTTCATTTCGTCGTACATTTTAAGTTCATATTGAAGGTCTTCATAATCTTGTAAAGGGTCTCGGCCGCTCATGCCTGAAACATCAATCAGATGCAAAAACAAACTGGTGCGCTCAATGTGTTTTAAAAACATAATTCCCAGGCCCACACCTTGGTGTGCGCCTTTGATTAGGCCGGGAATGTCGGCCACGACAAAGTTACTATAATCACCAACCTTAACTACACCGAGATTGGGAGTTAATGTCGTAAACGGATAATCTGCAATTTTAGGTTTTGCTGCGGATATTCTAGAAATCAGTGTGGATTTACCTGCGTTTGGAAATCCGATAATGCCTACATCGGCAATTAGTTTTAGCTCTAAGATTATATCAAGTTCTTGGCATTCTTCGCCGGGTTGGGCATGTTCAGGAGCCTGATTAACGCTATTTTTAAAAAATGCATTACCTTTGCCGCCGCGACCACCAGATAAAACCTTTACCTCTTCCAGACCGGCTAAATCATAAAGAACTTCGCCCTCAGCACTTCTGATAACCGAACCTTCTGGAACAACCATGATCAAATCATTACCATCAGAACCAGAGCAATCGACCGATTGGCCGGGCTTGCCGCTTTCGGCAGAGTAAGTTCTTAAGTTTTTATATTCCATAAGCGAATTAATATGGCGGGAAACTTTAAAAATAACGTCTCCGCCCTTACCGCCATTGCCGCCATCGGGTCCACCACGGGGAGCAAAGGATTCTCTACGAAAACTAATCGAGCCCGGCCCGCCGCGGCCTGATTTTATAGTTATTTTTACTTCATCAACAAATTTCATATATCGCTTTCAGGGATCAAATCACAAAAACAAAATAAAAGGAGCCCTAGTGGCTCCTTTTATAGTAATTACTTAAAAAGTTAAAGCAGATTATGCAGCTTTTGGATAAACGCTTATTTTAAATTTATCTTTAGAAAATCTTTCAAATTTAACGTGGCCTTCAATCACCGCATAAATAGTGTGATCGCGCCCAATTTTTACATTGTTGCCTGTGTGAAACTTGGTTCCACGCTGACGCACGATAATTGTTCCGGACTTTACTAATTGTCCGCCGAATCTCTTCACGCCTAATCTTTTCGACTGTGAATCCCGACCATTCTTGGTACTACCACCAGCTTTTTTACTTGCCATTGTTTACTCCGTTTTAAAAGTTAAAATTATTATTTATTAGTTAGCCTATTTTTTCTTTTTCTTTGTTGCCTTGGTCGCTGCCTTTTTAGCAGAACGCTTAGAAGCTGCTTTAGCTTTTTTTGGCGCCGCTTTTTTAGCAGTTTTCTTAGCGGCAGCTTTTTTTGCCGGCTTAGTTTCAACAGCCTCATCAACATCAGAGTTTCTTACTGAAACGCGTGCTTGATGATCAGCGATTTTATCTTCAATTCGCTGAATGCGAAGTGCCGCCATGTCTTTAACTAGTGGTTCTGCGTCTGTTTTAGAAACTTGACCATCCGGTGACGTAATAGATTTAATAAACAACTCAGTAAAGTTCTGTTTATGAGTGCCGAATTTTCTGTAGCCTTGACGACGCTTCTTTTTAAAAACGATAACTTTTTTTGTTTTCGCTTGCTTAGTAACTACAACAGTGACTTTTGCATTTTTAACGAGTGGGGTGCCTACATGAGCTTTGTCGCCACCAATCATTAAAATTTCAGAAATATTGAACTCAGAACCTAAATCCTGCTCTAATTTTTCAACTTGTAAAATGTCTCCGGCTTGAACTTTATATTGTTTGCCGCCAGTTTTGATAATTGCATACATTTGAACCTCGCTTTGTCATAAGTATTACTTTTAATGAACTACAGTTTGTGCCATTTGGGTGTATAGGCTGTCAATTTGATTCAGAAAGATAGCTGAAAAGTCTTGATATTGACCCGATTACGTATAATAAATGGGTCATTATATGACTTATTTGTGGCAAAAAGCCAATTGGCCATCATTTAATTGGAGTAGTTCGGCTCTATTTGATCTATTGGTCAAAGCCCGTTTTGAGCAGGGTGGTCTGTTATCAATGGCTTCAAGCTTTGTACATTCCTATGAAATATCTGAAAACAAGGCTCCCCTTTATAAAGATCTTCAAAATATAAACTTGAACGCCGAAAGACTACATGGCTGGCAAGCCTCTTTGTACCCGACAGGTTACTCAGGTGTAAAAAAAATTAAAATTGCCGCATTCCGTAGTAAAGACCTTACAAAACTCAGTCTTTCTCATCTAAGACTTAACGAAGAATTGCAAAAATTTTTAAACTGGTGGAGCGAACCACCAGTAGAGTTAGATCCTGTACTCAGATCGGCGCTGGCATTTTTTTGGTTTTTGTTGATCTCTCCTTATGAAGATGGAAATTATGATTTAGCCTGCGCTCTAAGTGAGCTGGCTCTACAAGAGCAAGAAAAAACCTCAGCACGAACGTATGATATTTCACTGCAGCTTTTTGAAAATTCAGATGAGGTTTGGAAAAAGCTTGAGCATGCCGCACATGGTTCTGGAGATCTAACAGAGTGGTTGGTTTATTATCTTGAGTTGTATTTGGTGGCGATCAGATCTGCGCATGCCATTGCCGACAAAAATCAAAGTGTAGATTTATTTTGGAAAAAACTTTCAACTTTAGATTTAAACGTTCGTCAGCGCAAAGTCTTAAATGTTATGTTTGATGGGCAGACGACTATGACGAATCGAGAATACGTGGAAATTTGCAAAACTAGCCGCGAGTCTGCCAAGCGTGATTTAGTGGAACTCGTCACGCTTGGGGTTTTGAACTTAGGCGAAAAAAAAGGTCGGTCGGCGAGTTATTGGTTAGAAACTACTTACACTTTTTACAGATGAAAGTATCCAGCGCGTATTTTCCGCCGCCAGTGAAAACTAAGAGTACACAGGCCGCTAAATACAATAAGGCCATCTCTTTAACATTAAACGGGTCCGCCGCGTGAGCCATAAAGGCCGCAACACTCATAGTTGCACCTAAGAAGAGTGAAGCCCCGCGAGTGCAGAGTCCAAGAGCTATTAATAGTCCACCAGCAAACTCACTTAGACTTGCGGCCCAGGCGAATGCAACTGGTAGCGGAAATCCTAAACCCGTAATGCCGTCAAGGAACTGCTGTGGGGGCGGAAGCTTTCCTAAGCCGTGAGCAAAAGCCATTGTTAACCCGATAAACAATCGAAAAAATAATAAGCCAAGGTCTGTGTTGTGAAGGCACTTTTTGCATTGATCTAAAGTTATTTTCATGTTGAGTCTCCTCTGGTGTTTTGTTTAAAGTGTAAATTATTTTTCAGGTATTACAATGTCAAAATCTCGCCTGCTGGACTTTAAATTGAATCAGTTCATAAATGATTGTGTATTTTTGGTCGCTATGATTTGATTTAAAAATGAAAAAAAAGCATTTGATTTTATTTTTGATTTCTCTTGGTTTCGCCACTGACAGTTTTGCAAAAAAAGAAGATTGGTATTGGGGACTAAGCGTAGGAACTGGCACTCCTACTTTTACAGGAGCTCATGCCTCTACGATTTCAACTCTTTCTGCGGATCCGGCATTTTCATCGAGCACTTCGGCCTCAGAATTTTTCTTGTATTTTCCAAGCTATGGCGAGGGAGTTTTGGGTGTAGCAGCGGGAGGCATCAGTAAAGCTTTTAAACATACTACCGATGCTTCACAAAATCAGTTTTTTGGCCAAAGTCTTTTAACAGCAAGTTGGTTGCACAGCTCAGGCAAAGAGCCGGGCAATGGTCTTTTATTAAGAGCTGATGTGGGATATGGCTCTGTTTTTCAAACTAGTGGTACGTCACTTCTTCCAACCGCCGGAGGAACCAATGCGGGATTGGCTGTACGTGCCGGTCTTGGATATGGATTCACTTTAGGGGAAAACACTCGTATTATGTTTTTAGCTACGGTGGCTACAGTTAGTTCAAGCGGCAATCCAAATTATTATGCGCTATCGGTCGGGCCACTTTTTTAATTAAGACAATTTTTTTGAATTTCTTTTGTTAGTTTTTCTCTAAGCTCAGTCTTTCGAAAGAAGGCATCAGCGTGATATCCGGTATCAACTTCCCAAAATTGCTTTTTTTGAGGCAATTTTTCAAAAACCTCAACACCGAAATTATAAGGAACAATTGCATCTGTCTTGCTGTGAATGATGATATAATTTGATTCCGTAAGACGACTCAAGTTTGTAGCAGCGGCTTTGGTATCACTCATAACCAGGTAGGGCAGGAATTGAAATGGCCATGTTAACCAACGCTTTCGCATCATCGCTTGAGCAATATTTTGATATGATAAAAAGCTCGACTCGATTACTGAAACACAGGAGTAAAAGTTGTCCAATTCACTCATCGTGCGCAATGCAACATTACCACCCAAACTTTGGCCAAAGATGCCTATAGCATCATGAGGACGATTGGTTTTAACCCAGTTAATCGCAATTTTTCCGGATTCAACGGTATTCTCTGGAGAAGGCTGACCAGGGTTAGGGCCATACCCGAGATAATCAAAGATCAAAAAATTATATCCGTAATCTAGAATCCAATACAGACTCTGAAAATGCGATGAAATATTCTGACCATTTCCATGAAAAAAAACAAAAGTAAAATTTTTGCGTTTTTCTTTCGGGGCTTCAAAATACCACGCCACAAGCTCTGTTTGCTCATCATACTTTAAAAAAATTTCCGCCGGAGTGTGTTTAAGTTCGGCCTCATTAACATATTTAATCGTTGTCGGATAATACAGCAAACCGCTGCAGCTGGATAAACCCAAAAAAGAAAATAATAATAAAATCCACAAACTGGGCGGTGTCCTTAATATGTGCATATTTTTATAATTCAAATTTACCCACTATGGTCCTGTTTGTATAGTGAAAGGACGGAGCTCTTGACTATGTCCTATTCAAAATTGAAGATACTGCTTGGTCCAGAACATTCAACAACCTTATTAGGGGATATCATGAAAAAAGTCATCGTTATATTAGTCGCGACAATCGTTACTTTAGCAACTTCTTCTGCTTTTGCCAGAAACGTGTGGAGAGATTGCGGCATTGGCGCAATGTTATTTAAAAATACTGGTTGGGCAGCCATTACTTCGAATATTATTTGGGACTGGGGCACAACTGCTACGTCTTCAAATGTTTCATCTTCTGAGTTATGTGAGGGCAGCGGTAAGGCTTCAACTGCAAAATTTATTAACGAAAACTTTGCTAATTTAGAAGAGCAAACAGCAACTGGTTCGGGTGAACATGTTTCCTCAATGCTTAATAACCTAGGTTGCGAAACACAAAGCCATGGTGCAATCATCGACACAGTAAGAGCTGATTTGAAAAACACCGTTACAACAGCAGCATATGCTGAAAAAACGACGACGCAAAAAGCTGAAGTATACTACAACACTGTTGTTCAAACTGTTGACAACAAATTTGCACAAAGCTGCCAAAACATTCAATAAACTGTGCTGAATTTCTCTAAAAAAGGCTTACGAATTATTTCGGTAAGCCTTTTTTTTTGTTTTTTTACGACATTCGATTCTAAAGCTCAAGCCGACCTGGTTGCAGAGGCTAAAAAGCTCAATCTTGCGCAAGATAATTTCTGGCTAAAAATTCTTAAATACGAAAAAAAATGGGGTGGTCTGGCCAAGCCCCAAAGCGCCATAAACAATGAGGAATATTTTTTATCCAAAGAAGGTAGAACCAATTCAGAAGCGGAACTGAGCGCAAGCATCGAGGGGTTTCAAGCCAATATAGATGAACGAACTATTGATAAACATCCGATATGCCGCTTCCCTGCCCGTTATAAGTGGATCAAAAAAAAATTAAACTGGGCCGGCAGAGAAGACGTTTTTAAAAAATGTAGTAATTATAATAAGTGGTCAAGGCAGGGCGAAATCAAATCCATCAGTTTATTTTTCGCTACGGGGTATTTCGGCAATCCCGCATCCTATTTTGGCCACGCTTTAGTGCGCTTTAATACGGACAAACCCCATGAAGCCTTACTAGACAATGCGGTCAATTATGGCGCCTTAACGGGACACGATGAAAATCCAGTGGCTTACATACTCAAAGGGCTTTTTGGTGGATTCAACGCCGCATTTACAAACCAAATATTTCACCAACATAGTCATAATTATTCAGAAACTGAACTCAGGGACCTGTGGGAGTATCGTCTTAATTTGAGCTCTGAAGAAGTTATGTTTGTTGTCGATCATACTTGGGAGCTACTGTCGCATAAGTTTTCATATTTATTTTTATCAGATAATTGCGCATATCGAATCGCGGAGTTATTGGAAATGGTTTACGAAACGCCACTAATTCCCCGTAACCCACTTTACAGCATGCCTGTTACATTGTTTGAAGGTTTAGGAAACGAAAGTCGAAGCGATGGCCGCGCGTTGGTTACAGAAGTTAAAAGAGTTCCTTCTCGCCAATCTAAAATGAATGATAAATATCTGAAATTATCAGAAGTAGAACGTAGACTTGTTAAAAACATAATTAGTAACAGTCAAACACTAAAGAACAATGATTTTGCTCAGCTTAACAGTATCGAGAAATCTAATATTCTTGAAGCACTGATGGATTATTATTCATATCAAATCATAAGCAGGCCTGAGGACCAAGAAATCAAAAAACTCAGGCATGAAATCATTATGGAAAGATTTAAACTGCCGACAAAAACTGAACCTGAAAATAATTTAACGGACGGGCCTTCGCCGCATCAAGCTCAGAATAGTTTCATGCTACGTACCGGATACGTTGATAATATCGCACTAGGGCCGATAACCGAACTTACATTGCGGCCGGCACTTTATGACTTACTTTCACCGGCAATCGCCCGCCCAGAAAATACAGGGCTCGAAATTGCTGCCTTGAAAGTCAGAATGAAAAATTCAGTATTAGAAATTAATGAACTTAATTTTTTCAAAGTATACAACTTTAATATTCCTAAAACAGATCTGCCGGGAGTCAAACAGCTGTCGTGGAAAATTAACCTGGGCCTTATACCCCAAAGACAAAATTGCTTCGATTGCTCGGTTCTGGGCTTCCAAGGCGGCGTTGGCACGGCCTTTCAGCTATTCCCCCACATCAGCACTTACATGCTAATAGGCGGAACGGCGCAAACTGAACGAGATCAATACGGAACTTTTGCCGCTAACCCTGAACTGGGAGTGCTTGCTGAGTTATTTCCCAAATGGAAAATTCATTTTAATTTAGGCTATAAAAAATTTATTAATGGTCAGAAACCTGAAAGCAGCATTTTTCAAGTCGAGAACAGATTTGGTAACAGCAAAAGTTGGGATCTACGATTATCCTATAAAAAAATAGAAACAACTGAGGTTTCACTTTCAGCCGCCGCCTATTTTTAATAAGTCATGATTTTCTAAAAACATTCCAGTTGAAATTTTTTTGCTTGCGAGCAGCAGCATGGCTTGTGCCACTTTTTCGGCGCTAACGGGGCGATACTTACGCAAAGAGCCCATCAGCAGTGGGGAGTAAATCGGCGCCAGTAAAACAGCAATGCGCTCTATCAACCGAAAATCTTTTCGCTCGCCTAAAAGTAAACTCGGTCGTAAAAAATGCAAGGCGCCTGAAAACTCACGCTGAACAGCTTCTTCCATTTCTCCCTTGGTTTTATTGTAAAAATTTTTAGAATTTTTATTTGCACCCAGCGCTGATACAATCAAAAGCTGCTGGGCTCTACAGCTTTTTGCAAGTTTAGCAAAAGTCACAACGTAGCCATAATCAACTTTTTTAAAAGCCTCTTGGCTACCAGCTTGCGTAATGCTTGTGCCTAAACAGCAAAAGAAGCTGGCTTCAGAGGTTCCAATATTCGAGCTGACTTGAACTTCGAGTTCGGGCCAATTTTTAAAATCAAACTGCAAAAGTCGCACTTTAGGATTACTAAAAGCAATGTCTGTTAACGAGGCTTTGTTTCTGACAATCGCGATAATTTGGCTGAACACGCTGTCTCGGGCCAGTTTTTTTACAACTAGCGAGCCAATCAAACCCGTCGAACCAATAACCACAGCTGTCTTCATAAACCGCCTAAATAGCCTGAATTATTAAATTAAATGCAAACTTAAATAAAAAATCACTAAATCTAAATTTAATATCAGGCTTAATATTTTACTTGAGCCCTGACCCAGCGCCATGCTATCACCTTAAGACTTAAAACTAAGATGTAAAGACCAAGACGTAAAGGATAAACTTATGAAAGACGGATTACACCCTAAAACCAGAACAGTCGTTTTTAAAGATATTTCATGTGACTTTTCATTTTTAGGAACGACAACAATTGATTCTAAAGAAACAGTTAAATGGACTGATGGCAAAGATTACCCACTAGTAAAAGTAGAGATTTCTTCTGCTTCTCACCCATTTTACACAGGCAAGCAACGGGTAATGGATACCGAAGGCCGTATTGATCGATTTAAGAAAAAATACGCGAAGCCAGCACCAACGACTAAGTAGCTACTACATTATTCGCTCTCACAAAAGAGGGCACCAAACTAAGCGGCCCTTTATAGCGCCGCTTTTGTTTTTTAAAATGAATAACCGGTAGGAGTTTCAGATATGTTTTCTAAATTGGACCAAGTTGAATCAAGATATGAAGAAGTCAGTATGTCGCTTCAGCGGCCTGATGTGGCATCGAATCAAAAACAATATCGTGCGCTCATGAAAGAGCTTTCCGATCTGGAAAAAATCGTCGGGATTTATCGCGACTTTAAAAAGAAAACTGTAAACCTTAAAGAAAGCAAAGAGCTTCTAACATCTGAATCTGATGCTGAAATGAAGGAAATGATTCGCGAAGAAATAAAAGAACTAGAAGCGGAACTGCCAAAGCTAGAAGCGGAATTAAAAATTGCCTTGATACCCAAGGATCCCAACGACAGTAAAAATATCTTACTTGAAATTCGCGCCGGAGCCGGAGGAGACGAAGCCTCTTTGTTTGCAGACGAATTATTCAGAGGTTATGCTTACTACGCCGGAACCCAGGGCTGGAAAGCCGAATTGACATCTTATGTCGACGGAAACGTCGGCGGAGCCAAAGAAATTATCGCGATGATTTCAGGTGATGCGGTTTATTCTAAAATGAAATATGAATCTGGAGTGCACCGCGTGCAGCGTGTTCCTAAAACTGAGTCTGCAGGCAGAATTCACACCTCAACCGTTACGGTGGCGGTTATTCCAGAAGCCGAAATTAACGAAGTTAAAATTGATATGAAAGATATTACGATTGATGTTATGCGAGCCAGCGGTGCGGGCGGTCAGTCGGTGAACAGAACGGAATCTGCGGTGCGCTTACATCATAACCCGACGGGTATTCTGGTGCATTGCCAAGAAGGAAAGTCGCAATTGGCTAATAAAGAGCGCGCTTTTCAGATTTTAGCGACTAAGTTGCAACAAATTGAAGATGAAAAAGTTTTGAAAGCCGCTTCTGATGCAAGGCTTGATCAAATTGGTACCGGAGATAGATCCGAGCGCATTCGCACCTATAACTTTCCGCAGACGCGGATTACGGATCACCGCATAGGATTGACTATTCATCAGCTGGATCAAGTGATGAGCGGCCAGTTTGAATATTTAGTCGATCCCTTAGTGGCACACTTTCAAGCTGAAGCTCTTAAAAAACAAGCTACAACCTACTAATGAAGCTCAAAGAAGTTTTTGAAAAATCAGTTCAGTTTTTTAAAGATAAAAAAATCGATAATGCTAGGCTTGATGCCGAGCTGCTCATCTCCCACGCCTTAAAAATTGAACGTGTACATATTTATGTAAAATACGAACAACCATTAAGTGAAACAGAAATTACAAATTGCCGCGAAGCCATTCGCCGTAGGGTTCAGGGCGAACCGGTGGCCTACATTACTGGCGAAAAAGGTTTTTACGGCGAAATGTTTTCAGTTGGCGAAGGAGTTTTAATTCCCCGTCCTGAAACGGAATTAATAGTTGAAGAGGCGCTGGCCTTTATTAAACTTAAAGATATAAAAGAACCCAAAATTTTAGATTTAGGTGCCGGTTCTGGCTGTATTGGTTTTTCTATACTAAAAAATTGCAAAACAGCAAGCTTGATCAGTATCGAAAAATCAGAGGCGGCTTATAAATATTTAGCGAATAATCAAGAGCGCCTAAAGCTAACAGAGCGAAGCCAAATTGTTTTGGGCGACGTATTGGACGTCAAACTAAGCATACAAAAATTTGATATCATTGTAGCAAATCCACCTTATATTGCTGAAAATGACCCGCAAACCGAATTGAATGTAAAAAAATTCGAACCACACGCGGCGCTTTTTTGCGAAAGAAATGGTTATGCCGCCAGTTTTGACTGGTCTGCAAAATTTAAAGACACACTTAATAGCCCCGGAATGATGTTGTTTGAGATGGGTCATCAGCAAGGTGCTGAATTAAAACAACATTTTGAAAAATTAGCCTCTGATATTAAAATATTAAAAGATTTATCAGGACTAGATAGAGTTATCAAATGCACTCAATAATTAGAAGTTAAAAAAGGAAACGATATGGATAAAATTTTAATTAAAAGCGGTTATCAACTTAATGGTCAAGCGGCAGTTAGTGGTGCAAAAAATGCAGCCCTCCCTATTTTGTTTTCAACTCTTTTGGCCGAGGGCGAACATCATTTTGATAATGTTCCGGTTTTAAAAGATATTGAATCCACCGCGGAGTTACTTAAAAGTTTAGGTTGTAGTTCTCAACGTGATGGACACTCGTTTAAAGTGCAGGTGGCGAAGTTAAAATCATTTGAAGCCCATTA
>ERZ1292633.2791-Hain-H41-02um-R1-2791-length-17538-cov-7_pt1 | contig 17538 bp, 5 predicted proteins | sample MGYA00564406_ERZ1292633 | MGnify/ENA primary metagenome ERZ1292633 (study PRJEB36523, sample SAMEA6512639) | groundwater metagenome | collected 2019-01-08 | study: AquaDiva: Metagenomics assemblies of 32 groundwater samples | reverse complement strand
ACTTCACGTTCATCTGCCGCTCGTCGAATCCTCAGCTGCCACTCGTCGCCCCAGATGTTGAGCTCGCGACTCTGGGAAGCGGTGGTTCACTGGCTTGCAGCACCGATGGCCGCGGCAAGGCTGTGATGGGTACTGCCGTCGCTCTTTGGAAATTCAGCGCGCAGCCGACGATGCCGGGTGGTACGATTTACGACGGATCCCCCATGCGCCGTAACAATCTGCAGTTTGCGTGCTCCTTTTTCTGCAACCAGACATTGACCATCGTCGCGCCAGTAGCGACGGCTGCTCAGTCACTCGTGCCACCTGCCGCCGTCATCACTCAGCCAGGTCAGTACTTCCGCACAGCGGCGGCGTTCAATTTCCCGTACAACACCGCGTCCGTTTGCACGTGGGTGAACATCGCGACGTCCACTCCGTTCCAAGTCATCTTCGAAAAGCCGTATAATTCAAGTCAACTGCAATTCTTCGAGAAGTCCACACCCATCCTGTCGCTCACCTATCAGTACAACAGCTTTTGCATCGGCATTGACTTCGGCTCTTGGTGCTCTGCGACTCGCATCCGGCCGGCGACGTGGCACCACGTGTGCGTCGTGGTCGACCCGACGGCCACCTCGCTCTACATCAACGGCAACTTGGACAACTCGCATCGGCAATACTCGTCGTTCAGCTTCGACACCAACTCACTGCCGTTTTACATTGGCATTCCAACTTTCAATGGTACGCTGGTCACATCGCCCACAGCTTCATCTACGTACGTTCCGTTATCCGTCGGTTCCGGAATCGCCGATTTCCGCATTTTTGGATCCGTCTTGTCCAACGCGGATGTTTTACAGCTGGCCACTTGCACATCCGCCAACCCGCCGTCCAACTCGCTCTGGGCTCTCGCTGGGGCGCCGACGTCTCTGACTCTGCTGGGGCATGGTCTCTACCCCTTGCCTCAACTCCAGGTCACGCAGGCCGCCTTCTGCGGCGCGTCGGCGGCCACGGAAGCCCCGGTGCCCTTGACTCCGTCCATCCTTCAATCGACGACCGCCGCCATTCCTGGCGTGCGGATGCAATCCACGAGCGGCGTGCTGCAGGTGTGTCTCCCCGGCACCGCGGCCGCGTTTGTTCCTGTGTTCCCCACCTCTGCGGGCGTGAACATCCAGCTCGTGACGGTGAACGCCGCCAACGGACAGACGTCGCTGACCATCAACGCGACGCAGTTCCCAGTCACGCTCAACATCACTGGTGCCCGGCTCGCCGCGGGTCAAGCCATGGTCGCGTCGGTGTCGCCCCTCTGCTCTTCCGCCGCCGCGGTCTATCCCTTTGTCAACGTGGCTGCGAATGGCATGTGGGCGACCACCGTGATGACGTCGCCGTACGGTATCAGTGACCGCGTCTTTTTGTGCTGGACGGCGTCAGCGGCGTCGGCGTCGGTCACGTCCGCATTTACGGGAATTGTCGTCACCGTCGGTCAGTACCCGAACACCACGCGCATCGCGAGTGTCGATGGGACGCAAAGCTACACGGCGACAGCCTTCCAGCAAGGGTACACCAACGGCGCCTCGTTCATCCGGGCTTGCGGTGACTTTGACAACTTTGCGAATACCACGTACGTCATTTCCATGTCGATTGGCTCGTTCACCGATTACTGGGTTCCCAAGGCACCCGGCGTGCGGCCTTGTGACGTGCTGCTCGGCGACACTATGAAGCGTCGGTACAGCCCCGTCAGCCCGCTGGCTTCGTACTTCGACGGCACGTACTATGATGTTCCCGCAGGCCCGGCGTACATGCTGGGCGGGTCGGCGCAGTTTTGGCCGCAGGACGGGCGCGAGTATTTAAGCGTCTGGGGCAGCCGCACGACGGACAACGTCGGTGGGTGCTGCTCGGCCTCCTACGGTCAAGCAACCGCCTGGTACCGCGGTTACTTCATGACCATCTCGCAGCTCAACCCGCTCAACCGCTACCTGCGCATCGTGCGACCGCCGCTGGTTTTCTATTCCACAGGCTTCGTACTTGTCAATGCGAGCATCGTGAACGAGGTTGGTATGTCCGTGACCGTTCCCGTCCAGTTCACGCTCACGCTCGCCTACAATTCGTCTCTGACAGGCAAGTGGGCGTCTACGGTGCTGACCGGACAGTCGGTGCAAGGATCGTACAATTTCGATGCCTTCGTTTCGAATCTCGCGAGTCCAGCGACGGGGACCGTCGTCTACGCTTCGCTAGCGGTGAATGTTAGCACGACGAACACCAACAACTACACCTGGACAATGTCCAGTCAAGGGGCTCTCCCTGCGGGCGCAAGTTCGACACTCAGCAACATTTTGATCCTCGGGAGCCCGGCAGGAGTCAACGTAGGGAGTGCGGCGACCAACGAGCTCAGCACGGACTACCTCGCCGCCTCTGGTGGGGAAGCAGCCCAGCGACCGGCCGCCGGCGACCAGAGTACGGTGACCGCAGCAGGCAAGGCGACGGTGCTCACTTGGAACAACGCGTTTGGCTTCAACACGCAGAGTAACACCTTCGCCGTGCGATACTACGCTTTTGCCATTTTCTCGCCGGTGGGTCAGTACATTCAATTTGAAATATTGGCGGTCGATCGAGCGCTCGTGTACGTCGATGGAGCGATCGTCGCCTTATCACGCACGACGCCCTCCGCCTGGGCCAAGCAACCCACGGCCCAAATAGCCGTCGGCCCAGGCTGGCATCAAGTCTTGATCAAGCAAGAAAATGGCGCCACCAGCGGCGGATCGCTCTACGTCGACATCCTGGCCGCCACGCTGCTGTACGCGCCCTCCATTCCGGAGCAGCTCCCGCCAGGGGTCACGGTGCTCAACTTCTACGATCCGATCAACAATGTGCTCCATTTGGGCCCGAACGCTTCTTCTGGGTTCGCCGGCCCTTGGGGCACCGATTTCCTCAACACCGAGGCTGCGGCTCAACCTGTCGCTGGCCAAGTCGTGGGATCGTTTGCCTGGACCCCCATTTCGGTCCCTGCGCAGTTCACGTTGCCTCCGACGTCCACCAAGCGCTTCTACTCAAGCTACTACGCCTTCAGCCTTTACTTCCCCTACGCCGGTACCTTTTACTTCATCCTGACGTACAACGCGCCGATTCTCGTGCTGATGGACGGCGTCATGCAGAAGGAGACAAATCCGGGAAGCGACGACGACATCGGCCGGGAGTACGTTCCGCTGACCGCGGCCCGAGGATGGCATCAAATACTCGTCAAGCTGGGTTCCGCCCCATCTGGAAGTTACTGGCAAATGTTGTGCAACAGTCAGAACATCGTCTCGACGGCCCTTCAGCCACCGGTGCAAATCCCGGATGGCGGAAATTTCTTGCGGGGTTCCTTGCTTAGTTGGCTTCAACTGACGAGCAGTCAAGCACCCTACTTCAACGGACTGCCGATCAACCCGATGAATCCCCCGTCGACGCCCCTGGTGAATGTCAGTTCAAACCCTGTGCCATTCGCGACAGCTGTGAACACCACGTACGGCTCCACGCAATTTGTGTGGCGGCCAACGACGCACCTGAATGGGGTGTGGAGCCGACGCCAGCTTGGGGGGCAGTTCGTCTCGTATCACGCGTTCGCCTTGTACTCCACGGCCACGCAGCCTGTGCTGCCGCTGATCATACACAACGCAGCGGTTGCCTTGTGGCTCGATGGAACCCAAGTTCTCAACCTCCCAGGGGTGTCGTACTCGAGCCCGGACCGCGCCGGCGTGCCATTCAACGTCTCGACCGGATGGCACACTGTCGTCTTGCAGCTCACGGCGCCCGTGGACATGATGATCAACGCCAGCGTCGCGCCGTCGCCGACTTACTCGGCGGCGGTCACGCAATGCGCTTCGCCGCGACAAGTTTGCGGTTATGAAGCCTACTGCCCTTATGGCTTACCCCGGCCAGATGGCATCACGCCCCTCTCCGTCAGCGGCGTCAGCGGAGCCATTTACGCTCCGGTGTTTGACAAGAACACGTGGGTCCGCCTCGGCGCGGGGTCCGCGTGCGGCACGCCGATCCAAACGAACGGGTCCGCCCCAGGGATCAACATCGTCGTTGGCTGCTGTGGTGGTTTTGGCTTGGCGCCGACCCTCGGGATGGAATTTCAGCCGAAGAGCGCACCCCTTGGCTGGTCCTACAGCATTCCGTCACCTGTCCCGCCTGCACCGACCTTCTCCATCAACTCGCCGTACTCGGCCGTGCCCAAGGTCACCATTCTATCCGGACTGCCGACCGTCAAGGCAACGATCTATTACACGCTGGACGGCACGACCCCCACCGCGCAACACGGCAATCTCTACGTTGGTCCGTTCGCGGTGTCGAACACGACCGTCGTGCTGGCTGTCAGTGTTCTTTCGGACGGTCGCACCTCAGCGGTCGGTGCCTTCGCCGTCACTCCGCAAAAGCCTCTGGCGATTTTGCGGCCCGTAATCCCAGGCTGCGTTCCCGTGCGCGTGGCGCTACAGGGCGTCGTGGATGGCTTCTCGGTGATCGCGGTGCTGTCGAACAACACCCAGCTGCTGCAAGCCCTTAACAGCAGCTTCAACACCGCGCTGGCCCAGGTGCAGAGCAACACGAACACCGGGGTGTTGAAGATTGCCGATGACAACACCGTCATGCTTCCATCGCTTCAGATCGGTAACTACACGATGATTTACTATCAAGACTACTTAGGCCGCGTGTCCGTCTCCGCTCCAGCCAATGGGTTCTTCTTCCCGATGCAAATCGCGTCTCAAATGGTCGCGGTCTCGACGCCGTCTGGCATCTCGGTGGCCGGTGCGGACGTGCACTTGTACATCCTGCCCGCCATCGCCGGTGACTTGGCCGTCTTCCCGCTCGCCATGGACACGCTGGGCGGCAACGGAAGCAGCACGACGAGCGGAGCCGCCGTGACCACCCAAATCATGCCCAACGTCACGATTGAACCCGTGAATGGATATTGCACGAACGACTTCTGCCAGGCCTATGTCTCCTCACCCACCGTAGCCGCAAACGAGATCGTAACCATTCAGCCAGGCAGCCTTGGCAAGTTCAACCTGCCCAATCCAGGCGTGCTCACGTGCCTCTGCTACTCGCCTCAAGCCGATGCAGGAAACCGGCTTCCGTTGTTCTACGCGCGAACGGTGTCCGTCCAACTCGTCTCGTTGGCCAACGCGGCGATCTCTAGCTTCTCGATCTCAGGGGTCGCAGGCGCACAAGTGTTACAATTCGTGGGCTCGGCGTTCCCTTCGACTGGCAGCAGCAATAACACGGTCGTGACATTCACGGGCGGTGCCGCCTCGGTCGCCCCGACGTGCACAAACGTGACCTACTCGAGCTCACTGATTACGTGTGTCGCGGTCGTCAGCGCGGGCACGTCCGGGTCGTGGTTCGTCTCCGTCACGGTCGCGGGTAGTCCCTTGAGCGGAAAGACCATGGCCGTGTTGCTCTACCCGCCGGCGCCAACCATTGCCAACGTGCTCGGTTCGTGTGCGAACTCCAGCGCGGCGTGCGTGTCGGGCGCGACGCTGACTATCATCGGAACCAATTTCGACGCGGTGACCATGGCCAACGATGCCGTCAATCTCATTCCGACGGACCCGTCGGGCAACTGCACACCGGTGTGCGTCGTCACCGCCGCCAGCGCGACATCGCTAACCTGCACGCTCAACGTCCCAAGTAGCTGCGAAGGCGCGTTCAATTTAAGTGTCGCCGTGCGAGTAGCGCAATCGGGGTCGATCAAGATCACTTCGCAACAATCACCGGTCTACACCACTTTAGGATCCAACGGCTACCTCAATTTCGGAGGGGGCAGTAGCAACCGGGGCTGGAACGGCAACGCGGCCACGGATAGCCCGAGCACGCCTCCGGTCGAGACGCAACCCGCGCCGGCGAATACGAAGGCACTTGTCGGCGCTCTCGCGGGTGTTTCAGCGCTTCTGGTCGTCGTCATCGTCATTGCAGGCGTGTTGTTGCTGCGGCGCGGACCTGCGAGGCAGGCGTTGCCCGAAACGCTCGAACATCCCATTATTAATGCGGATGAAAGAGGAGCGGATTACGTGCCGCCGGCGATCGAGCGTGGAGATGACCTTTACAAGGACTAGGGATCGCTCTCTCACAGGCTCGATTTAATCGAGGCGTTTTTTTATCTCTCTCTAGGGGACGGAGAGATGGTGTTGCTTCGCTCGCGAAAGGGAGAGAGGCCGGGGCAATAGATCCCAACCGGCTGCATTTTAACCAAAAAAAACAAAAGCACACAACACACATAATCGTTCTTCTTTTCGCATTGTAGTTATGTGGCTTCTACCCTCCTTCGCGGGTTCGTGTGCACCGCATCCATTTTTTTTCTCTCTTCCACTTCCTTCCCTCTATCACACCCCGCGCGTGAAAAAGCACGGCCACGCAATCGCACAAAGGCAGCCGGCACCATGGACCGTGGTCGTCGTCGTCGTGGTTCTCTCCGTCGTTAATCGCGTGGCCTTTGTGTCACGACGAAGGGAACAAAGTACGTCGTGTGTGCGTGTTTTTCTTCAGCGGCGGGAAGATTTGGCGGTGTCGCGCATTTTGTCCCGTTTTCATGGAAACGGTGGGGGCACTATACTGTACTGTGGTCTTGCTTCACATGTTTCTCTTGTTCTGCGTGTTCACCTAGCAACGAAACATTCTATCGTTCCTCGATTTTAACGTATCATTTTTCACTTTCTTGAGCTTGTTAATATTTTCTGCGGAAACCACTGACGTCATTGCAATGTCGTTTCCTCCGTCAGCGAGGCTGAAACTGCCAAAATTGTCGGATTTTGTAGACATTCGCCGTTTCGGCTCGTCTCTGGGCAACGCCATCTCCGCGCACAACGTTTTCGTGCAAGGTCATCCCACGGCCTTCCATCCTTCGCTCATTAAGCACTTCCTGCTAGTGGAGGCGACCGTCGCCGTGCCCGCCTTCGCGCTAAGCGTGAGTCACTACCTCGCCGCCTTGACGTCGCACCCTGACCGGGTCATGTTGGCCAGACAATGCCTCGTGGAATCGTCCAACCGAACCGAATCGGTGGTCTTTTGGCTTACGCAATTGGAGCCGCGGGCCACGGACCCCATTGCGATATCTGCACGCATCATGATCGTGGCCCTTCAGTTGATCATGCTACCTTTTTGGATGCTCTTGAGCGCGACGATGCCGGCGGCGGTGCATTCGACGCTTGAGCGGGCCAATGACGTCCTGCAGAAGAAGTACGAAACGTCCCAGTTTGGCGCGCCGGGCGGAAATATGGCGCTGCCGCGGTATGCCGCGGATTGTGGTCGGCAATACGCCCAGCACGCCGCCGTGAAGGATATGACCTGCAGCTTTCCGGCACTCTTCGTCATACTCGTGACGCTGTTCAGTCTAAAGTGGTCATCTCGCCCGCGTGGAGGCCAAGCGAGCGCAGCCGGCTAAAGCCAAACGAAAAACGTCGCGCGCGGAACGGCGGACCCCTTGAACAGTCGTTCAAACCTTTGATCTCTCCTTCTTGTTCGACAAGGAGGGGGGATAGTGGTATTCTTATTACGCCATATCCATATGATTTCGTCTCAATTGCCACAAGAACAACAGTCAGTCTTTGCCACCATATAAACAAGGTTAGGGGTCGAAAGGGGAAGGGCCTTCAACATCACACACGCGTGTGATACCTGCGATCCCCTTCTTTCTGTGCGGCACGCCGTGTCAATCCGCGGGGATTGGAGGGGAACAGCAGTAGGATGTCTCCAAACTGCATCTGCGCCCTGGTCTTGTGTATTTTACCCACTTCTGCTCGAGCGACATAGCGTCCCTCTCCAATTCTCCCTCTCCTTCCTCTCTCTCTCTCTCTCTCTCTCTTTCCGAGGACCGAAACAACCAACAAGCACACGGCAGGGAAGAAACATATCGCATAGTGTGTTCCGGTGATACTCTCTGACACATAGCAATGGACCGCGGCCACGAAGACCGCGTGAAGGAAATCATAAAGGAAGAGGGCAGTCCCCTGTCGGCTGCCCCTGCGGCCGGCGCGCCGCATCCCCCGTCGGCCAACGGCGCAACGGCCGCCACCGTGGAGGGTACGTCGACCACCGCTGTGTCGTCGGCGGGATCCAATCAGCGAGGCGGCACCTCCTCGGCGGCTCGGGGTCCTCCTCTATCCGCTGCTCCGACGGCCGCGCCGCCGGTGGATTCTACGCGAGTCGCGGGATTTGATCCAGCGTCCTTACGTGGTCGTCGCCCCAACACGTCCTTGGGACTGGTGAGCAGCACAGGAGGCGCGCCAACTCAAGCCGCCGCAGCCACCGTTGCAGAAGCCTTAGTGGATCCGAGTACACTGAGTCCAGACGACGTGCGACTGCAGCCTGGTTACGCCGAATGGTATTACTCACAGAACCCGCGCGATCCCCGTTACCCTGCGCCGATCGTGACGCACTCCCGATACGCAGCCGCTCGTGGCTCGACGCCCCCGCCGGGCGACAATCGAGTCGGCACTCCCGCGCCCACCGGAGCTCAAAGCACGTCCCCCTCTGGAGGCCTCCACAGCGGTAGTGCGCAGCAACAGCAACAGCACGCCGCCGCTGCCAACCAGATGTTGCTCTCGACGCAGCAGCAACTAGGATCGTCTGGAAGTGGTTACCCGGCGTCAATGGGGCCGGATGCCCTGTCGCTGGTGGCGTACTACGCCGCTGCCGCCGCCGCCCAACAGGCCGCCGCGTCGTCACCGTCCGCCATCGCGGCACTCCAGCAGCAGCAACAACAGCAGCAGCAGGCGTACGCACAGCAGCTTCTTCTATTGCAACTCGCGGCCCTCGCGCAGGCGAATGCGAATGTGCCTGTCAACAATGCCGATGGTTCGTCCATGGGCGGTGGCTCCGTTGATGGTGGGGCCGCGCGCGTCCCCTCGGTGACCGAGCATCTCGCGGCCGCGCAAACCCTCGCGTCGACCAACCCGGTACTCGCCATGCAATTGCTCGCCGCCCAGCTGTCCAGCATGCAACAGCAGCAGCAGTCCTACAGCTTCGGCGGCCCCGGTGGTTACTCGCCAAACTACGGTGCCCCCGCCACCGGCAGTCCGCATGCGGCCCTCATGGCAGCGCTGATGGGTGGCGGCTCTCCACAGGGCGGGGGCATGAACACGCGCTTCCTCGGATCCGGTCACGCCGGCGGTCCCATGCAGAGCTACGCGCAGCAGCAAGAGCGCTTGGATTTTGAGATGAACTTTGGCGGCCCGGGGCCTGGGGTTCAGGTGGGAGGAATGGGGCAAGGAGGTCTCCGGGGCGGCCGGGGTGGCCGTGGAGGACCGCGCGGCGGCGGCGGCGGATCCCGTGGCTGGCGCGGCGGCATGATGAACGAGGACGACGGCTTCGTGCCGTCTCGTGGGGGTCGCAATGGCCCTGGCGGCCGCGGGGGCTCCGGATTGTCCGCCCCTCGGCCCCGCACCCCATTTCTTGACGAGTTCCGGCTCAATGGCACGGGGTGGACGCTGTTGAACGTCGTGGGCCACGTCGATGAGCTGGCAAGGGACCAGGACGGAAGCCGGTTCCTGCAGCGGCAGCTCGACCCGAACTCCAGCGCGCTGTCACCGTTGAACGCGCTGGACGACGGCGTTGGTGGCCACAGTCAGCAACAGCAGTTCTCCGCGTTGGCGGAGGCCGTCGCCGCCGCAGCGTCGCCAAATGGTCCTGCGGTGCAGCAAAATTCACCTGAGGTGCTGGACCGCTTCTTCGACGAAGTCATCTCCGATCCGATCTCGCTCATGGAAGACGTGTTTGGGAACTATGTGATCCAGAAGATGTTCGACGTCGGGAACCACGAGCAAGTGCACAAAATGGCCGCCTCGATCTTCGGTCATGTCGTGCACTTGACAATGCAAACGTATGGATGCCGTGTCGTCCAGCGCGCGATTCAGGTCTTCAATGCTAATGACCGAGCTCGATTGTTCGCGGAGTTGGAAGACAGCGTTGCCGTCTGCGTGCAAGACCAAAACGGGAATCACGTGATCCAAAAGTGCGTGGAGGAAATGCCCGCGGCGGGGGCGTTCATCGTCCGCACGTTCAAAGGCCGTATGGTCGACTTCGCGACCCATGCCTACGGCTGCCGCGTCATCCAATGCCTATTAACTCATTGTCCGCAGCACGAAGCCGAGATCGTCCCGGAAATTGAGCAGCACCTCAACACGCTCGCGTGCGACCAGTTTGGAAATTACGTGGTTCAACATTTAATCAAAGACGGCCGTGATAACGCGGCTGTGGAGCGTCTCATCGCGCTGCTCGAACCGTATTTCTATCAGTTTAGCATTCACAAGTTCGCCTCCAACGTCATGGAAAAGCTTTACTTGAAAGTGAGCGAGGCGCACCGCGAGCAAATCATTGACCAGCTGAAGGCCAATATTCTATCCCCTCCGGCGCATCCCGACCACACGACGCAGCTCGTCGCGTTGATGTGCGACCCCTACGGCAACTACGTCATACAGCGTCTGCTGGAAAGCATGCCCCCAGCGCAGTTGCTATCCGTCGTGGAACACGTCAAACCATACTCCTCGGTTCTTCGTAGGTACACTTACGGGAAGCACATTTTAGCGCGGCTGGAACGCATGTCGCAAGTTAGCATCGGCGGCGGGGGCACTGGCTACCGGGGAGCTGGCCGTGGAGGGGACGGCAGAGGTGGCGGTCGCGGAGGCCGAGGGCAGCCGTCCCGCGGCGGCGGATCGGCGGGCATGGCGAGCAGCCACCACCACGCCAACCACGGCGGCGGCGGCGATAACCCTTTTTCCCTCATGATGATGCTCAACGGGGGCGGAGGGTCGTCAATGGACCAAGGAGGGATGCCGCAGAATGGCGCCGCCGGTGGCGCGGCGATCTCCATTGGAGCCAATGGTGGCTCCGGCGGGGCAGGTGGCTTCGCGCCCCAACAATTGCAGCAACTCGGTGGGGCTCCGTCCGATCGGGGCGCTAACGCGCGTGGTGGCTCGAACCCTCAGCAGCTCGGGCAGGCCGGCATGCTCAACCCAAGTTTGGCTGCGGCGCAAATGGCCGCCGCTGCCGCTGCCCAGATGCAACAACAGCAGCAACAGCAGCAGCAGATGTGGCTGTGGATGATGCAGCAGCAACAGCAACAACAAGCTGCGGGGGGAGGAGGATCCTCATTGGGGACGGGGGGCGGTTGGATGCCGTCCTGACCGTAAAGAGTGGAAAAACAGAGGGCGGGGAAAGGTGGAAAGTGGCCTCCTACGATGACGTCGATCAGGGAGGGAGGTACGACGAAAGCGCAAATTTCCTCCTTTCCCTCCTATCGGAATAGAATTTTTGAATGTTGTTTTATTTTTTCTCCCCGTTTTCGGCAGAGGGACGAGAGGAGGAGGGGGGGTCCTGTTCCTGCTTCTCCCCCTGGGAGGTGGGGATGAAATGTGGCACCGATCGACGCGCGTCCCCTCTCTCGTCGGATCACATTTTTCCACCGCTTCTCTCCTCAATGGTGTGGATATGAAAAGACAGATGTGTTTCACTTTTTTTTTGATTTTGACATGTGAAAGCAGCCAGTTGGAGCGAGGGAAACGTGGGCGGTGATGACTCTCTCTCACTCATCAACCCTCTTCTTCAAGCGCGGCCCACCAGTAACCCCCAAGCAACATACAACCCGAACAAAAAAACACCGCTGTGTGAAAAGCTGCTGCTGCAGTGCTGCTGGCAATCTGATTCTTTCCGGGACGACGAGCTGAGATGAAAAGATGAGAGGGGATGGGGGGGGGGTGGCTGATTGGAACACGACAACCGCATCTTTGCGTTTGAGTATGCCTAATCTTCTTGAAGCGAAAACGTTTCCGCCTTTTCTTTTGTCAGCTTTGCGTGCAAATATACTATGGCTGCCACTGCGACGACGACCACCACCACGGAGCCTCTGGCGGCGGCGTCGCTGTTCACCCGAGAGGGCAGTCGCTTCCCCCACATCGCCTCCACAGAGGAACGTGTCATCCCAGTGCGATTTTGTCCAACGACGAAAGAGCAGATTGATCTTTGCTACCAGACGTACGGCTCGCCCGCCGACCCCGCCGTGATGGTGGTGTGCGGCTTGAACTCTCACTTGGGCATGTACGCGCCCGAGTTCCTCCGCCAGCTCGCGGCGAAAGGGTACTATGTAATCATTTTTGACAATCGTGACGCGGGTCGCTCGACCAAGTTGGACCACAAAGGCAGTCCGATGATGCTTCTCAACATATTGCCGGAGTGGATGCTGTTGGGATACAACGCCCCGACGTATCACCTTGAAGACATGGCCGCGGATGCATGGGCGTTGTTGGACAAGTTGGACATTTCGCGCGCGCATGTCTTAGGCACGTCCATGGGTGGGATGATTGTGCAAATTATGGCGTTGACCCACCCCGAACGGACCCTGTCGCTGTCCAGTTTGATGTCATCCACAGGGGCGAAGGACGCGGCGCAGGCTGCCTTGAGTATCAAACTGCATATGCTGACCGCGCCAAAATCCCAGGAAGTCGAAGACCTTGTCGAGTTTCGCACTTGGTTCGCGACCAAGGTGCTCCTGCCCGAGGCGCACGCCCCAGAGGACGTCGATTTTTTCCGGCACACGGCTCGCTTCCAAGCTCAACGGCACCGATACCGAAGCGGCGTCACAAGGCAAACGACGGCGATTGCTAGGGCGAAGTGCCGCGAGGAGCGCTTGAAGCAGCTGACGTCGGTACCCGCGCTCGTCGTGCACGGCGACGCGGACCGATTAGTGCCGTACGAAAACGGTCCGCGGACCGCGCGAGCGCTACCCCGGAGTCGCTTTCTCTCATTGCCTGGCGTCGGGCACGTCATCACCCCGCGCGTGTGGGAGCGAATTGTGGAGCATTTTCACGCAATGGTACTTGATCCGCCTACGCGGTCGGCCGAGGGTCTGTCGCCCAGTTGATGAGTCTGGAGCGCACAGCGGCCTCTAGGACGTGGTGAGGGGAGAGGGACCTCCGTTCCAAAATCCTCTGGACGTCGCCGACCGTAGAAATTGGGGGGAACTGTTTTTTTCTTCTTCATCTCCCACGTTTGATTGTTGTCGTGAGGCTGATGTGCTCGCGCTTTTACTTCCTTTGCTTTGCGTGAATTTGAGTGAATTAAATTTTATTTTGTTTTTTTTCTGTTTTTTTTGTGTCCGATGGCACACACAGGAAGCGCAACAACTGCGGCACTCGGTTGATTGTTCCACTTGCGATGAGAGCAGTCTCCCCTCTTGTTTTTTCTGGATAAGAAAGGGGAGTCGACAACATGGGCCGAGTCGTGAACCACGCCAAGGCCTAACTCAACCCACGAAAGGTTTCTGTTGAGGGCCCCTTTACGTTGCAGTGGCCGTTTGGTTTTCGGCAGCGAAATGGAAACGAATGGAACAGACGAAGAGCCAAACCCGCTGACCGGAGGGCGAGGGCCTTCCATCCCCCAAGACGACGTTGCAGGAAGGGGTTGTCGCAGCACCAGCGACAACGGCAGGGACGTGATGGGTCGATTCCGTGACCCCGGAAAGGAGGCTGATTTTCTTCACTTCTACATGACGTCGTCGCTCGTAACCCCGGCGGCTGCGTGCGTCGTTGCGGCAGCGACGTTTGTTGCCATCCCTGCCGTCGGCGACGGTTTCACCAATCGCATCTCGCTCCCGGACAGCGTGGCCGCCGTTTTTCTCAGTGGCATCTTATTGGTGCTTGGAACGGTCATTTTTGTGCAGCGTCGGCGCCGTCGGTGGGGTTCAGCGGTGGCGGTTGAACGGGTGAACCTCATCGTCTGTACGTTGGTGAGTATCGCCGGTGCTTCCGCTTCTTTCATTTGGAACTGCATGACCGTCAAACGAGTGGGCGGTGGGCCTCAAATCGGCGCGGTGGGGAAGTGCACATCGCCGAACCAAGCAGCGTTTCTCTGTTCGCTTGGCTTCTTCGTGCTTCATTTTCGGTTCTTATGGACGCCACTTCCTGCCTTTGGCACGCTCGCGGGAGTCGTCATCGTGTACACCACCCCGGCGGGCCGCTATCATGTAAAGTGGTTGGACGTGCTTGCTCCGATCTGTTTTGTCATGGCGATCTCGTTGATGTACGTCTGTGAACGCGTCGCGAGGGAGCGCTTCTTGAGTTGGGAGCACATGGCCGATGATGTCCGACGACACAAGGCGGCGCGGCGGCAAGTCGACCTGATCTTGAACAGAATGATCCCACGGAGCGTCATGGAGGCGGTTCAAGAGGCGACGGCGCAGTCGGCGGCGGCCGGGGTGGAGAGCACAATGTCCTCCGGGGGAGTCGAGTTCGGACATGCCGCTCACACGATCGTACTAATCTCGTTCCGTTCCCACGGCCGCGCAGGCAGCCACCTTCGCAGTGAACAGCAGCAGCACAATGAAGCCGCCACCACGACAAAGCCATCGGCACCCATAGTGACATCATCGTCATCGACCTCTCTTCTTTCTTCTTCCTGCGACGGCGGTGACTCGACGGCAAACCTCCCGTCGAGATCAACACTGGTGACGATCGGGAAAAGCGGCGTTCCCCCTTCGTCTCCCGATCCGGTGCGAGATGACGACGAAACATGCCGAGAGCACTGTGACCGTCGCTCCGCACAAGGCACGGCAATCCTCGACGCGGCGCGGCGGGCACACGTCGTCTCAAAAGTGTGGACGGCGCTGGACGAGCATCTCACGGTTGGCGACAAGGTCGCCGTTCCCGCCGTCGGTGGCATCTACGCCGTTAGCTTTGGGCCGCTCGTCGCCGGCGACGTAGCGGGGCAGCAAAGCGGCCCCCACGTGGCAGCGGCCCAAGCGTGCACGACTGCGGTAGTGCTGCGCGATGTGCTGCGATCGATGTCTGTCGACACGTCCGACTTCGACGAGGCAATGTCGGCGACTGCGGTGATCAAACGTGAGCCCCGGCCGCTGTCGCAGCACCTCCTCGGGTGGACGATCGGCGTGTTCACGGGCCCCATGCTGGTCACCGTGATTCCCTCGCAGATGTTTGCGGTGCAGGTGTGCGGGCCGTTCGTCGACGGGGCCCTGCGTCGGCTCCTGGCCACGCCTCACGAACTCGCCTCGGGCCACGCGGTCGTGTGCAACACGACCTTGGCGACGCTCCCGCGGTGCAACTTGTCACACCGCCCGCTGCTATCGAGCGACCTCAAGATCCTGACGAGCATCGACGTCGTGACGTCCACCGACCTGGCCCACGAGATGTTGATGGACGTCAACTCGGAGGCGCCGTCGGTCGTGGGCTCGTCAAATGCGTCCAAGTTGTCCATGTGGCGCCAGTGTCACGTCTTGCAGGAGGCGCGTCGGCGACGGCTGATTCGGAACCGCTCCCTGACGTACAAAGCGACCTCTGGTGGCGCCAGTCAGGCGGAGGAGGAGACAATCGGTCAAGCGGCGATTGTGTCGGACCTGCTCGCGCTGCGGTCTGTGCTCGTCGCTCAGTCGTCGCCGTTCACGATGGTGTTCCGGGACGCCCAGCTGGAAGCACTGTACCAGACCCAGCAGCGCCGCACATTCAACCTCAGTCTCCGCCCAGCGACGATCGCGCTGGGTTGTTGGAATCTTACGTTGCTCGTCATGTCGCTCTCGCTGGACCTCAACCGGGGTGCGCCATCCGCGTTTTTCGCAGTGTTGGCCTTGGCGACCGTTGAAGCGTTCATCCTTGCTGCGTTGATGCCCCTGCTGCCTTTTGCCGTGGGCGTGTTGCACGTGCTTTGGAGCTTCCTATTCGTCACGATCGCCATCATCATCTTTCCGAAAGCTTCGCTGGCCGAAGCGCCGAACTACCTCGTCACGGTGTGGTGTATTATTTACAGTGCACGTGGCTCCACCGGGCTACCGTACATAGCGGAGTGTCTAACGAGCCTCTACGCGCTCATCGCGCTCTCAATCGTGCAGTTTGCATTCGTGAACCGCATCGGGTTTCAAACTGTTCTCGTGTATCCGGTACTGAGAACATGCGCGCAGCTCACGACGAACTACCGGAACATGCAGCAGTCGAGAGGGGCCTTTTTGGATGGCTACGTGAGTTCAGCAGCGCGGGTGGGCTTCGCGGAAGAATTGTCCAACGTGAGGGAGGTGTTGTCGTGTTCGGCACCGATTCACATGGTCGCGGCCCTGATCCGTCGCCGCTGCGTTATGTCGCGAAGCGATCAGTTGGGTCAGGAGTCCACCGCCGGGGGCGATGCATTCTCAGTTGAAGGTGGCGGTGTCTCACGGAAGGAGCCATCACCGACGCCCGCGGCTTTATTGTTCGATTTCTTGATCGATCCTGTGACACTCCCAGAGCCAACTTCCTGCAGTGCGACACGACCGAGCGCTAGGTACGGACGTGGAAACGCAACTCACGACCAAGAACCACCAACACCGCCCGTGTATTCTCCTGGCGATGGTTTCCAGATGCTGCTCCTGTTGTTCTGCCACGTCGGGTTTTTTGACAGTCCGTTGGACGCGGCCACCTGTCAGCCGTGGCGATTGCAAAGCGAGAAGCTATCGGCCGTGTTGCAGCGAATTGTGAATCCACTGGAATCGATATCACCCGCAGCGGCTGCTTCGACCCCGCAGCTGGGGACGACCTTCGTGGTCCGCGCGACCGCTACGCTGTTTGTCATCGTCGCGGCTGTAGCCCCATCGTCGTCGAGTGAGGGCGATGGAACGACCCTCTTGTTGTCTAGAGTTGTGTCCTCGGACATGGGGGAGGATTCCGCCTTGGCGTCGTCAAGTTCGTGTCAAAGTAGAATTTCCACCCGGAGCGACACGGTTGTGGTAGGAGGCCCACCCTTTCCCCCGGCTTCTGCGCAACTGCACAAAGCCGTCCACACCGCCTTCATCGACACGCTCTCAGGCGAATACCCCTTTACGATTCTCGCCGAAGTCGCGGATCCCCGCACGGGAGGGTGCGTTGGCTGCATCCCAGGAGAGGCGCGATTGACGTACGACCTTATCGGGCCGGATGTCACGCGTGCGATGCAGCTGCTGCTCGAAATGACTGGCGACGCGCGAACGTTCGGTGGAGTTTGGATGTCTCCCAGATGCCAACAAGCCAATTTCATGCGCAACTACACTCCCTCGAACGCGGCCACGAAGTCCATCTTTTTGTCAGAAGGCAACGTCTCAATAGGTGAAAAGACATGTCTGGTGCGCGCCGCGTGACCCCATGTCATTGGATGCGAACTCACTGATGAAAGGAACCTCTCCAGCGCGGCCTCGTCGCGCACGGCAGTGTGCTGTGGCTTCGCTCCATGGTGGGACATGCTGGCCTTCCCAGCCCTGCCGGCCACGGGGCTTTGGGCTTCGTAAGATACGGAGGCGCGTGTCGAACGTGACAACGGTGGTCGCCCGCCAACGTGATTGCAACGCCGTCGTGGCGAACCGGATCTACAACTGACTAGTGTCACAATATGATGGGGTTCGCTCTCCCTCCTCCGCGCATCCAACTGTGAGCGCACTGTTCATTGAATTGAAAAGATAGAGGGAGGGGAAGAGAAACGTGTCGTCGCCTTCTCCCTTGCCGCTGTCGAATCCTTTGGGTAACACTGATGAAAACAAAAAGTGAAACAGGGGGGGGGGGGTTAGGCGAAGGAGGTAGACGGCGG
>ERZ1292633.2787-Hain-H41-02um-R1-2787-length-17553-cov-15_pt1 | contig 17553 bp, 20 predicted proteins | sample MGYA00564406_ERZ1292633 | MGnify/ENA primary metagenome ERZ1292633 (study PRJEB36523, sample SAMEA6512639) | groundwater metagenome | collected 2019-01-08 | study: AquaDiva: Metagenomics assemblies of 32 groundwater samples | reverse complement strand
AGATAAAACAGGGTTTGGCGCCCCCGGACGGATTCGAACCGCCGACGCCAGCCTTAGGACGGCTGCGCTCTATCCACTGAGCTACGGGGGCGTGGGCTGATGGTACAGCCACCCGCCGAGGGTGCCGTGGGCTGCGCGGGTGTCCGCGAGGGAAGCGGTGTCCGGGGCTACAGCGTTCCTCGCCTAGAATGGCCCGCGAGATGACCGTCGCTCCCCTCCCCGCCCTCGTGCTGTACTCGCGCGCCGAGTGCCATCTCTGCGATGAAGCGCGCGTCCTGCTCCGCGCCCTCCTCGCGGAACGCGCCGGAGCAGGTCTCCCGGCGCCGGCGGTCGAGGAACGGGACATCGACACGAACGCCGACTGGCACCGTGCCTACTTCTCCACGATCCCCGTCGTCGAGCTCGGCGACCGTCGGGTGAAGCTCGCCACGAGCGCCGCGAAGCTCCGGCGCCTGCTCTCCGACGTGCTCGACGGCCAGGAAGCTGAGGCCTGACGATGTTCGGCTCCGACCTGACGATCCTCGTCGCCCTGCTCGCCGGGGTGATCAGCTTCCTGTCGCCGTGCGTCCTTCCCGTCGTCCCGGCGTACCTCGGCCAGCTCACGGCCGTCGCCGTCGCCGCCGAGGGCGACGGAGCCGCCACCAGCCGCTGGCGATCGGTTCGGCATGCGATCGCGTTCGTTGGCGGCTTCGGGCTCATCTTCACGCTGCTCGGGATCACCGCCACGTTCGCGGCCGGCCCGATCGTCGACTACCTGCCGGCGCTCCGCCAGGTCGGTGGCGCCGTCCTCATCGTCCTCGGGCTCAACCTCGCGGGCATCCTGCGCGTCCCGGTCCTCGACCGGACGTGGCGACCTCTCGATACCGGCGCGGCGGGAGCGCTCGCGGCTGCGACCGGTGGGATGTCGCTGGCCAGCCCGGGCGGCACGCTCAGCCGGGCGGACCGGATCGGTGGACGACTGATCGGCAGCCGGGGCGGCTGGGTCGCCTCGTTCGGGCTCGGTTCGATCTTCGCCATCGGCTGGACGCCGTGCATCGGGATCATCCTCGGCGGGATCCTCACCATGGCGGCAACGGCCTCGACCGCCGGCCAGGGGCTCGTCCTGCTGGTCGCCTACACCCTGGGATTGGGCGTCCCGTTCGTGGCCATCGCGCTCGCCTACGATCGTTCTCCCGGTCTCCTGCGCCCGCTCCTGCGCCACGGGCGCCTGATCTCGGTCATCGGGGGGTTGCTGGTGGTGGGGATCGGCGTGGCGATGATCATGGACTGGCTCATCCTGCTGCCGCGCTACTTCACCTTCCTGTCGGCGATCTGACCGATGGCCGAACCGGTCGATCGAGCCGGCGGCGGGACGCCGGGTGCGCGCCGTCGCCGCGGAGGCATCGGCCCGTTCAGCCCGCGCCAGGTCGGCCTGACGTTCGGGCTGGTCGTGGCCGCGGCCGCGCTGCTCATCGTGATCACGCGCCCGCTTGGAACCGTGGGCGGAGGCATCCTGCCAGATCCGAAGCCGACAGCGTTCCTCATCGGACCGCCGGTCGAGGGCCTCAGCCCAGGCGACCTGGCGCCCGAATTCAGCGTTGAGCTCGATGATGGGACGACCTTCCAGCTCTCCGATCTCGGCGGCGACCCGATCCGCCTCGCCGACCTCCGCGGCAAGGCCGTGTGGGTCAACTTCTGGGCCACCTGGTGTCCCCCGTGCCAGGCCGAGACACCGATCCTGCGCGAGCTGTACGAGACGTATCGAGACCGCGGCCTCGTTCTGGTCGCCGTCAACGTCCAGGAGACCGCGGACGCCGCCGCCGGCTACGCGTCGCGCTACGGCCTCACCTATCCCATTGGCCCGGACGTGTCCGGCCACGTGTTCCGCGCCTATCGCGTCTACGCCCTGCCCACCCAGTTCTTCATCGACCCCGACGGGGTCATTCGTGCCGTGGTCAACGGGCCGGTCAGTCTCGAGGGCGCGGCTGCCCAGATCGAGGCGATCTTGCCGAGGTAGCTCTCGAGTGCGACGACGCGGTGGAGGTCCGTCCGGAGGGCGAACACGGTGGGCGACGTCGATGCCGTAGCTGCTTCTCAGGCGGGCTCGTAGCGGAAACGATCGCGATCCGCGACGAGCCGCCCGATCGGGTGGACCGGTTCGTGAGACAGGACCACCGTCCAGCCCTCCTCGGCCGCGCGGGCGAACAGGTCGCCCTTGACCGCCACGCTGTCCAGCGGGAAGTCGTCGAAGGCGGTCACCCAGCGCGGGTTCGCGCTCCACGGCCGCATCCCGAGATCGCCGAAGAAGGCGAGCGTGCGACCCGATCCTCCCCCACCCCGGACGAGGATCGCCTGGTGGCCGGCAGAGTACCCACCCGTGGGAATGACCGAGACGCCCGGCAGGAGTTCGCGCTCGCCGTCGGCCCAGGCCTCCGCGCCCCACTCGCGCACCAGGCGCAGCTCGGGCTGATCGTAGTCGGCCATCAGCCGCGGGTTCGTGCCCAGCGCGACCTCCCACTCGGCACGCTGGGCAACGACTGACGCCCGTGGAAACGCCCTCGTCCCGTCGGCCAGGAGCAGCCCGCCGGCATGGTCGAACCGCAGGTGGCTCATGGCGACGACGTCGACGGTTGTCGGGTCGAAGCCGGCGCTTCGAAGGGCGGGCACGATGGACTGGCCCTCGTAACGCCGCATGTCCCGGACCGCATCGGTCATCCGTTCGCCGATCCCCGTCTCGATCAGGACGCGCCCGGCAGGGGTCTCGACCAGCAGGCAGTTGAGCGCCTGGAGCAGGCGATGGTCGGCATCGATCTCGTCGGCGACCAGGCGATCCCAGAGGATCCACGGCACCGGACCGAAGGTTGCCCCGGCGTCCGCTCGGAACGTCCCTGCCTGGACGAGCGCCACCCGCACGCCCCCGCCGAGGTCCGCCGACCAGTCGGCGGACTCCCTCAGGGGCATCGCGGCGCCGGCGGGGGCGCGGGCGCGGGCGCGGGCGGCCGCTGGGTCACCTGTCGCGCTGCCCGTTGGCGAAGTCGCGATGGAAGGCGGAGGCGGTCGGCTCGGACTGGCCCTGGTACTTGGATCCCAGCTCCGGGGAGCCGTACGGCCGCTCAACGGGTGACGACATCCTGAAGAACGAGATCTGACCGATGCGCATGCCGTGGTAGAGCGCGATCGGGAGGTTTGCCACGTTCGACAGTTCGAGGGTGAGCGTGCCCTTCCAGCCTGGATCGACGTACCCTGCGGTGGAGTGGATCAGCAGGCCCAGGCGCCCGAGCGAGCTGTTGTGGGTCGGGATGAACGAGTGCGATGCAAGGAACATCCCGCTCGGAGCGGCAACCTGGATGCAGCGCACGGGAACCGACGCGATGTCCCGCACGACGTCGATCGCGCGGAACCGATGGAAACGCGCATCGGGGGACTTCTGGCGCGCCAGCTTCCGTGATAGCCGGAAGACCGGTCGATCCGGCGTGAACTTCACGCGATACTTCGGACCGTGGTCCACGCCGTTCAGGGTGGCCCGGCCTTCGGACTTGATCGGACGCAACCCGAGGCTCGCCGCGAGCTCGACCACGGCGTCGGCGAGGCCCTCCCTGGTGCTCGTGAACTCGCACCGACCAGCCACGTCATCGACGTAGCCGTCCGTATCCATCAAGCCCTGGAGAAGGGCGAGTCGCTGACCGACGCCGGCTTCGAGGTAGGCCCGGGGCACGTACTTGCCCTCACGCATCCCGAGGTTCCGGAGACGGCTCGAGAGTGTCCCGTTTCGCGCGTATCTCCCCGTTCCTGCGTCGCGCGTGCGCCCCGTCGCGCCGATGCTGTACAGGTGGGGCGCATAGGCGAGCCGCCGAACCGGATATCCCTCCCCGCTGATCTGTTCGAGGATCTCATCGTCGCAGCAGGTGATCGCCGCGGATGTGGTGGTCCCGTCCCCGAGCCACGCCCCCAGGGTGTACGGCTCGATCGGCAGGTCGAGACGCGTCGGGTATTGCGCCGGACCGGCGAGCGGAACCTGGTGGTTCATTTCGCCATCGACGCGCAGCGTGCGGGCGATCTCGTCCGTTGTCCGAATGGCCGCTCGAGCCCGTCCGTATCGACGGCCGTTCTTGTCGATCGTCACCCATTGATGGGCGGCGTCGGCGACGATCCGCCGGCCATCCGAGAAGATGACCTCGCGACACGGTCGATCGAGCATCGGCGGCGTCGCCGCGATGATGGCGGTCGGCCGCCCGGCCTCGTCGAACACGTGATCGCCGGGTTCCAGTTCGCCCATCGTCCGCCAACCCGTCGGCGTGGGGATCGGCGTGTCCAGACCAAGCGCCTTCCCTTCGAGGCGGGCGACGAGGTCGTTCGGGAGTTCGACCCATTCGACCGTCTGGCCCAGGACGAACTCGCCCGGGTGGAGGACGAAGGGCTCGTCGTCGGCCACCGTGATCATCTCGGTGAGGTCCGGCTGCGGGGTGCGTACGTCGATGTACGGGTAGCGGTTGTTCCGAAACACGCGGAAACGGCGATCCAGGTGGAGATCCACCGATGACGGCTGGAGATCGGCGGGATCGTACGGGTCGATCCGGACGGTGCCGGCGTCGAGGGCCGCGCGAATGTCACGATCCGAGAGGACGCTCACTTGGTGCCGACTCCGTTGCCGCGCTCCGTGAACAGCGTGTCCACCTCGCGCTTGAGATCCTCGAGATCCTCGAAGCTCTGGTACACGCTGGCGAACCGGATGTAGGCGATGTGGTCGATCGCTCGGAGCTTGTCCATCGCGGCGGTGCCGACCCTCGACGACGGGATCTCGGAGAGCCCGCTGGCGCGGAGCTCGGCCTCGATCGCGTCGGCGGCCTGCTCGGCGGCGTCGTCGCGGACGGGGCGGCGCGTCAGGGCCTTGGCGAGGCCCTCGGCCAGCTTGTCGCGGTCGAATTCCTGGCGCGTGCCGTCCCGCTTGACGACGACGAGGCGCGCCGCTTCGACGCGTTCATAGGTCGTGAATCGGGTCGAGCAGGCCGCGCATTCTCGCCGTCGGCGGATCGTGGCGCCGTCGTCGAGGTCCCGCGAATCAATGACTCGTGTCTCGCGCTCGTCGCACTGGGGGCACCGCATCGGTCAGACTTCCCATCCGCTGACACCACAAGGGGTAGTGGTCCAGCCAGAGGATACCACTAGATAGAGGGTGATCGCGGTCCAGAGGCGCCTCGCGGCGCGCCTTCAGCCGCTCGATCCGGCGCGTCGCGCAAATCGGCCGGACGCCGCTCGCTGGCTGGTTGCCGCGGTGGCCACCGCGGCGAGCGTCTCGCGAGCGTGAACGAGATCGAGGAAGCCGCGCTTCACGGCCATCCGCGCGTCGATGGATTCGTTGCCTGGTTCGTCGATGGGGCCGCGGACGGCGCGGATCACGCGCTCAAGCGACTGCGCGGCCCGCTCAAGCGCGACAGTGACGGCGTCGCGCTGGACGATCCGATCTCGAGGGACCACGGTGGCACGAGCCTCCACGGCAAGGTCGCCCAGGGTGCGTGCAGCCCGTTCGGCCTCGGCGGTGATCGACTCAACGAATGCTGCGCGGTGGCGTACGCCGTCCACCCTGGGGACGATCTCGGCCAGGCACATGTCTGCCCGGGACGCGAGGTCAGCGATGCCTCGCCTGAACGCCTCGTCGAGGCGCTGCGCGGCGATGACCCGGGTGATGCCGCGGAGCACGAGAACGAGCGCTCCGACCAGCGCGACGAAGGCCACCAGTGCCAGGATCTGTGCTCCATCCATCGCGGTCCGCCCTGCCTTCCTGTTAGCCGGACCGGCTCGAGAGGCGCTCGAGGATCGCCGGACCCACCTGGAACAGGTCGCCGACGACCACGAGGTCGGCGAATTCGGCGATCGGCGCGTCCGGGTCGCGATTCACTGCCACGATCGTCTCGGCCGTCTGCATCCCCACCTTGTGCTGGATCGCTCCCGAGATCCCCAGCGCCAGATACAGCTGCGGCTTGACGATCTTGCCGGTCTGCCCGATCTGCTGGCTGTAGCTGATCCATCCGGCATCGACGGCCGCCCGCGTCGCGCCAACCGCCCCGCCGAGGACATCGGCCAGTTGCTGGACCAGCGTGAAACCGTCAGGCCCGCCGAGGCCCCGTCCGCCGGACACGATGATCCGCGCCTCCTCGATGGGGGCTGCCGCGCCGGCCTCAGCCACACGATCGACGACCGCAACCCGCGGGAGTGCCGGCTCGGCCGTCGGCGCAATGCTCTCGATCGTGCCGGCCGCACCACCGGACCCCTCGGCGGTGACCGCGCCCGGGCGCACCGTGACAATTCCCGGGCCACCGGCAAATGCGGACGTGGTGATCAGCTTCCCACCGAAAACGCTCATCTCCACGACGGGGCCGCCATCCTGCCATTCGACGCCGGTCGCGTTGACGAGTACGCCCCATCCGAGCAGCACGGAGAGCATCCCGGCGACATCGCGTCCGTCCGGACCAGAACCGATGAGGATGCATCCCGGACCGCCGTTGCCGGCTCCGCCGGCATCCGCGACCAGCGCCGCGATCCGCTCCGCCGCGATTGCCGCCCACGCATGGTCGGCGGCGGACGAGTCGGTCACTGCGACCACCCGGGGCAGGTACGTCGCCAGGTCCGCCGCTGCCGTCTCCGGCGCCGCGCCCACGACCACCCCGGTCACCGATCCCCCCGCCGCGTCCGCGAGGCGCCGTGCGAGTGTCGCGACCTCGGCGGAGATGTGGGCGAGCCCACCGTCCGGACCGAGCTCGCCGATGACCCACAGATCGGCCATCAGATGATCCTGCGCTCGGCGAGGAAGGCGACGACCTCGGCGGCCGCCTCGTCGGGCGTCCCGCGCACCACGCGGGTGGCTGCGCGGGCGGGCGGCTTGCGGCTGTCGACGACGCGCGTCGTTGCCGCGCTGCCTCCAACCGACCCATCCGCCAGCCCGAGGTCGGCCAGCGTACGGGTCGCGATCTCCTTCGAGCGGGCGGCCATGATCCCCTTGAGCGATGGGTAGCGCGGCTCGCCAAGCGCCTGGGTGCAGCCGATGAGCGCGGGCATCGGCGCCTCGAGCAGGTCGTAGCCGGTCGGGCTGATCCGCCGCACCCGGACCGTGCCGGCGACCGGATCGGGCTCGATCTTCGATGCGTAGGACAGGTAGGGAACGCCGAGCAACGCTGCGACCCCGGGGGCGACGACGCCGCCGCCGCCGTCCGAGGTGTCGGCACCGGCGAGGATCAGGTCGGCCTGGATGTCCCTGAGCGCCGCGGCGAGGACCCGGGCCGTCGAGAGCGTGTCGGACCCGGCAAGCGCGGGGTCCATGACGTGGACCCCGCGATCCGCACCCATGGCGAGCGCCTTGCGCATCGTCTCGGGGGCCGACCCGGCGGCCATCGACAGCAGGGTCACATCGCCGCCGTGCTCGGCCACGAGCTTGAGCGCCGCCTCGAGCGCGTACTCGTCGTTGGCGTTGACGACGGCCGGCGATGCCGCCCGATCCAGCCGGCCGTCGGGGCCCAGCCGTTCTGCAGCGGCCGCCGGATCCGGGACCGGTTTGACCAGGACCACGATCCGCACGCTCCCTCGATCCTCCTTGGTGGTGGCGCTTGCCGGCCAATCGACCGGTGCGCCGGTCAGTGGTCCCGGCCGACGAGCGATCGCGCGATGACCAGGCGCTGGATCTGCTGGGTGCCCTCGTACAGCTGGGTGAGCTTCGCGTCGCGCATCATCCGCTCGACCGGATACTCATCGATGTAGCCGTATCCGCCGAGGACCTGCACGGCATCCGTGGTCACCCGCATCGCCGTGTCGCCGGCCACGAGTTTACACATCGCGGCCCAGCGACTGGCGTCGGGAGCGCCCGCCTCGATCTCGGTGCATGCCTTGTACAGCAGCTGGCGGGCGGCCTCGGTTCCGGCCGCCATGTCGGCGAGCATGGCCCCGACCATCTGGAGATCCCCGATCGGCGACCCGAACTGCGTCCGTTCCCGCGCGTACCGCGTCGCGACGTCGAGGGCCCCCTGGGCGATCCCGACGGCCTGCGCGGCGATCCCGGGTCGAGATCGGTCGAGCGTTCGAAGCGCCAGGCCGAAACCGTCGCCCTCCTCGCCGAGTCGATTCGTCGCCGAGACGCGAAGGCCGGCAAACGCAAGTTCGGCGGTGGGGCTGCCGCGCATCCCCATCTTGTGTTCGATGCGTTCCACCGAGAAGCCCGGACTGCTCGATTCGACCACGAATGCGGACAGTCGCCGGCTCTTGCGCGCCTTCGGATCGGTCACGGCGAACACGACCACAAGGTCGGCGACGCTGCCGTGGCTGATGAACCGCTTCGAGCCGTCGATCACGTAGTCGTCGCCGTCGCGCACGGCTCGTGTCCTTGCCGCGCCGACGTCCGAACCCGCCTCCGCCTCCGTGAGCGCGAACGCGATGAGACGCTTGCCCGAGGCCAGGCCCGGGAACCAGCGAGCCTGCTGTTCCACAGAACCGCCGAGGAGGATCGGGAGCGCCCCCAGTTCCTGAACCGCGAGGATCAGACCCGACGTGGCGCAGACCCGGCTGATCTCCTCGATCGCAAGACAGACGGTCAGGAGATCGCTGCCAAGCCCACCGTACTCCGCGGGAAACGGCAGCGCCAGGATGTCGTGGGACGCGAGGAGTTCCTTGACGTCCCAGGGAAACTCGCCGGTCCGGTCGATGTCGGCCGCCCGCGGTGCAATGCGTTCGGTTGCCAGCGTCCGGACGGCGTCCCGCAGCAGCACCTGCTCCTCGCTCAGCCGGTAGCCGCCGGCGACAAGCGGCGGCTCGGTCGGCGTCGCAGGGCTCACTCCGGGCATCGTAGCACCGGGACCCGGCCCGATCGTCGCACCGGACAAGATGCGCCCGCCGAGGGGTAGCGTCACGACGGGCACCTGAGCTACCCTCGGCGCGAGCGGCGAGTCCGGGCACGGGGGCTCAGACTTCAGCCGCGGAGGACTGGAAGATGACCGAGAGCCAGGGCCTGTTGGCCTTGATCGTGGCCGCAGTGATCGGCCTGGCCGCAAGCATCCTGATCCTCGGGAGACTGCGCCGCGATGCACGTGACGCCACGGGGGATTCACCCTATGCCGCGTCCACCGAGGGCGAGACGCGTTGCCCGCGCTGTGGCATGGGTAACCTGTGGACCGACAGGGAGTGCATCGCCTGCGGCGCAAAACTTCCCGAGTAGCCGCTCCGGCTGGCGAGTTCCCGTGATGCTCCCGAGGTCGCCGCAGCGCTAGTTCAGGACCGGCAGCCGGCGGCCGGCTGGTTGGGCCGGCGCCAGGGAGTCCGCCAGCAGTTCCGCGATATCGACGGCGCGCACGGCGCCCGACGCGTTCGAGGGATCCGCCTCGAGTCCGTCCTTCATCATCGTCATGCAGAACGGGCACTCGGTGGCGACCGTCCCGGCTCCGGTCGCGAGGGCCTGGCTCGTCCGCGTGGCGTTGATCCGGGTCCCGCGCGTCTCCTCCATCCACATCCGGCCGCCGCCGGCTCCACAACAGAAGCCCTGCCGTCCGGATTTCTCCATCTCGCGCAGCTCCAGGCCGGCCACGGCCCCCAGGACCTCACGCGGCTCGGCAACGACATCGTTGTAACGCGCCAGGTAGCAGCTGTCGTGGAGCGTCACCGAACGCGGCGCTCCGGCGCCGTCTTCCAGAACTCGCAGCCGGCCGCTGGAGATCAGCTCTCGCAGGTACGCCGAGTGGTGCATCACCCGGAAGTGGCCGCCCAGCTGCCCGTACTCATTGCCGATCGAATTGAAGCAGTGGGGGCACGCGGTGACGATGGTCCGCTCGCCCATCGCGTAGCGGTTCAGCGTCTCCACGTTCTGTGAGGCGAGGATCTGGAAGACGTACTCGTTGCCCATGCGCCTGGCGGGGTCGCCGGTGCACGTCTCCTCCTGGCCGAGGATGGCGAAGCGAATCCCGGCAGCGTCCAGACACGTCGCGAAGGCTCGCGCCACCTTTCGGTTGCGTTCGTCGAATGCCGCCGCACAGCCGACCCAATACAGAACGTCGATCTCGCCGAGACGATCCTCGGCAGCCAGCTCGGCCACCGTGGGCACGTCGAACGGGAGGCCCCTGGTCCAGTCCGTCCGGGCCGACGGCGGCTGGCCCCATGGGTTGCCGACACCCTCCATGTTTCGAAACGCGCCGTTCAGTTCCGGCGGGAACCGCGAGTCCTCGAGGACCAGGTTGCGCCGCAGCCCGACGATCTTGTCGACGTGCTCGATGAGGACCGGGCAGGCCTCCACGCAGGCGCCACAGGTGACGCAGTCCCAGACGGCATCGAACGGGATCGCGGTGTCGACGATCGCGGTCGTCATCGCCGACTCGCTCGGACGGGCCTCGGCCAGACCGTACGTCTCGCGCACGATCGGGTTGTTCGGGATGAGATCGATCCCGGCCTCGGCGGTTTCGGCCATGTCCCGGATGCCCATGATGAAGTGCTTCGGGTTGAGCGGCTTTCCGGTGTTCCAGGCCGGGCAGGCCTCCTGACACCGGCCGCACTCGGTACAGGTGAACCCATCGAGCATGTCCTTCCATCCGAGGTCCTGCAGGGTTCGGAGCCCGAGCGTCGCGTCCTCGGCCTCGAGGTCGATCGCCGGGAGCTCGCCGCGTGGTGCGAGCTTTCGCAGGTACACGTTGATGAAGCTCGTGTAGACGTGGAAGTGTTTGTTCGTGGGGATGAACAGGAGGAACGCAGCGAGGACGACGACGTGCGCCCACCAGAGAGCGACGAAGGCGGTCTCGGCGAGGGGCAGACCCATGATGCGCAACGGGATCGCCAGGGCATTCGCGACGATGGCCCCCGTGATATCGCCGTGTGCCGCGGCCTCGAACGCCTGGGCGAAGAACTCGGTCGAGACGACGAGGAAGATCATCACGAGGATGAGCAGTCCCGTCCGGCCGAGGCTCAGCCGCGCGGGCCGGACGATGAGGCGGCGCCAGAACATGTATCCGAGGGAGCCGAATACGGCGAGGGCGATGAGGTTCTGGACGCCCAGGGCAATCGCCCAGAGGACGCCGTCGTAGGGCCACGAGACGACCGCCTGGAGCAACCCGCCGGTCACGATGTTGATGTTCCCGATCAGCAGGATCGTGGAGCCGAGGAACAGCGCGTAGTGCATGACCCCGGCGCGCCGGTCGCGGAACATCCGCGTCTGGAGCAAGGTGAAACGGACGACTCCCCAGAGCCGGCGCGGGATCTCCGTCGACCCGCCGGGGCCGTCGGCGCGGGCGGCGGTGAACACCCGGAGACGCCTGGCCATCATCAGCGCGAAGATTCCGAACGCTCCCCAGAAGACCGGGAAGACGAGCGGGTACGCCGGCACGTCGGCGAACGCCGTGAACATCAGTGACCGGCCTCCAGATCGCGATCGACGGGATCGTCGTGGGTGTCGCCGCCGGCGCGGCGAATCGGGCGCGTGTCGTGATCGTACGGGCCCGCGAGCGTCTCGATCGCATGGGCCAGCACCGTCTCGATGGCCGCGAGCGATTCGAGCGCAGCGCGCGGACTGCCCGGCAGGTTCACGACGAGGCTGCGACCCACGACCCCGGCGATGCCCCGACTCAGATCGGCCATCGGCGTGTGCCGGCGTCCCTCGGCCCGCATCGCCTCGGCGAGACCCGGAACCTCGTGGTCGATGACGGCACGGGTCGCCTGCGGCGTGACATCGCGCGGCGTGAGCCCCGTGCCACCGGTCGTCACGATCAGGGCGTGCTCGGCCGCGGCGTCTCGCAGGGCCATCTCGATGATCGGTCGATCGTCGGGCACGATCCTCACCTCCACCCGGCCGAACCCCAGGACGTGAAGGCGATCGGCCACCTGCCGGCCCGCGGTGTCCGGGCGATCGCCGGCCGCGCTTCGATCGCTGGCCGTGAGCACGAACGCCGACGCCCAGTCGGGGACGGGGACCGGCGCGCCACGCGCCTTGTCGGGCACCGAATCAGCCCTTCCGGCGCTGGCCGATCCGGCCGGCCGTTCGCGCCGCGCGGCCCGGGGCGGGACGGGTTGAGGCGGGATAGCTCCCATCGACGGGCGGTGCTTCTTCGCGCGTCCAGGCACCGCTCTGGCCACCGGACTTCGAGACCAGCCGGACCGACCGGATCTCGACGCCGCGTTCGACGCCCTTGACCATGTCGTACACGGTCAGGGCGGCGACCGTTGCCGCCGTCAGAGCCTCCATTTCGACGCCGGTCGGCCCGGTCGTCGCCGCCTCCGCCCGAATGCGCAGGCCACCCGCCGCTCGATCCGGGGTGATGCCGACCATCAGGTCGGTGAGGGCGATCGGGTGGCACAGGGGAATCAACTCGCTTGTTCGCTTGCCGCCCATCACGCCGGCCAGCTCGGCCACGCCGAGCACGTCGCCCTTGTGGTTGCCCCCGTCGATCACGAGGCTCAGCGTCTCCGCCGACAGCGTCACGAATGCCTCGGCGATGGCACGGCGCGGGGTGGATGCCTTTGCCGACACGTCGACCATCCGTGGGCGTCCGGTCCGGTCGACGTGCGTCAGCCGCCGCCGCTCTGAACGGGTCGGTTCGCTCGGTTTCATGCCGCCTCCTGCTTCATCGATCGCGATCCAACCACCACAGTTCCACATCGGCTCCGATGTCGAGGGTATCGTGCGCCTCCCCCACCACGGCCAGGGCGTCGGCCACGGCGAGTGCCGACATCACGTGGCTACCCTGACCGCCCGCCAGCCGCACGCGAACCCGGCCCTGGGCATCGCGTCGCTCGGTTCCTCCGGCGTCCCGCTCGGCGACGACGCGCAGAAACGCTCGCCGGCCTCGACTCTTCGAGACGTGCTCGCCCAGCACGCCACGGTCGACGGGTCGCAGGACGTCCCGGCGTCCGGCGAGGCGCCGCAGGGCGGGGCGCACGAACAGTTCGAACGTCACGAAGCTGGACACCGGGTTGCCGGGCAGTCCGAACAACAGGACGGGCGCGCCTCCTCCCGGGCGTTCGGCGGTGCCGAACGCAAAAGGCTTGCCGGGCTGGACGGCGACTCGCCACAGGTCGATCCGCCCGATTGCCTCGAAGGCAGCGCGGACAACGTCATAGGGGCCGACAGATACGCCACCCGACACGATCAGGGCATCGACCCCCGCGGCGAGGCCCCGCCGCAAGCGCTCCTCGACGTCGCCCAGGACATCACGGGCGATCCCGAGATCGATCGCCAGACCACCGGACGCGGCGACAAGCGCCCGCAGGCCGGGCCCGTTCGCGTCGGGGATGCCTGCCGGTCCAAGTGGCTCACCAGACCCGTGAACTTCGTCGCCCGTGGCCAGGACGCCGACTCGCGGCAGTCGGTGGACCCGGACGGTGGCCGATGCGATCCCGGCGGCCAGCGCGATCGCCTGCGGGCCCAGCACGAAACCGGTTGGCAGGACCTGTGTGCCGGCCTCGACGTCGCTGCCGGCTCGTCGGATGGATCCACCGATCGGGACGGCGTCGTGGACGAGGCATCCGGCCGGCAGCGGTCCCGTCGCATCGCGGCCGCGTGGTCCGCTGGGCCGGCCTTCGCGATCCAGCGCCTGCGTGGCCTCGACCGGCACGACGGCATCGGCCCCGGGCGGAACCGGGGCTCCGGTCGCGATGCGGACGGCCGTTCCCGGCTCCACCGCCACGGTGCCCGTGGCCCCGGCAGCCACCTCGCCGATGACCCGCAGGAGGACGGGGGTCGCGTCCGATGCGCCGACGATGTCAATGGCCCGAACCGCGTAGCCGTCCATCGCCGAGTTGTCCCACGGCGGGAGCGAGGTCGCAGCGGTCACCGGCTCGGCCAGGACGCGCCACAGGGCGTCTGCCGTCGCGACCTGCTCCGCCTCGGTGGGCCCGTCGATCGAGGCGAGCACGGACGCGCGAGCCTCCTCGAGCGAATGCAGCGCAGCGGGCACGCCCCGGCTGGTGGGACTGCCCCCGGTCGAACTGCCCCGGGTCGAACTGACCCGGGTCGAACTGACCCGGGTCGGACCCTGCCCGGTCGCCGATCCCTCCGAGGCCGTCACGATCGAACACCCGGAGTCGGGTCCCCCTGGCGCGAGCGCATCGCCAATCCGATTGAGCGTCGGGTGAAGACCCCGATGAGGCTGGACCCATCGACGACAGGCAGGCCGTCGATGCCCGATCGTCGCAGGCGCACGATCGCCGGCCACAGCGCGCCCCCCGCCACCAACGGCGGCACTCGGCCCACGGCCGCCATGAGGTCCTCGGCCCGGGTGGTGGTCCATCGGCCGTGGCGAAGCCGCCGGACGTGACCGACCCCGATCACGCCGAGCAGTCCGTCCGGTCCGACGACGGCGGCCGCGGCCGGCGACTCGTCATCGAGCAGCCCCTGGGCGAATGTGTCCACGGTCAGCCCCGGAGCAATCCGAGTGACATCGCGTTCGACGAATTCGTCGATCCGGAGCCCCTGGAGCAGCGCCTGGATCTCGGTCTGCTCGCGGAGCCCACGCGCCGTCATCGCCAGAAACCAGCCGCTGACGGCGACGAGGATCCCGTTAGCCATCTGGCCGGACAATGCGAGCATCAGGCCGCCACCCACGATCGCCCAGCCGACGGCCCGGCCCGCGAGGGCGGCAATCATCGACGCGCGTCGCTCGTTTCCCGTCCGCCACCACGCCGCACCGCGGACGGCCCGCCCGCCATCGAGGGGATAGGCCGGGATCAGGTTGGCCAGGCCGAGCAGGATGTTCAGGGCGCCGAGCACCAGCGACACCGCCCCCAGGGGCCCGGCCACCGGCCCGCCGACGGCGCCGAGGCCGGTCGCGATCAGCGTCATGGCGCCACCGAGGACCAGGCTCGTGAGCGGACCGGCCAGGGCGATGGCCGTCTCGGAGCGACCGCTGCCCGCCTCCGGGTCGAGCGGCGTCGTCCCCCCGAAGAACGACACGAGGACCGCCGGAACCTCGACGCCCTCGCGTCGGGCGATCCAGGCGTGGCCCAGATCATGGACGAGCGCTGAGACGAAGAAGCCGAACCCGACGATCACGGCCAGCACGAAGCGGAGCGGATCCCCGACGCCCGGCGCCACGATCTCGATCTGCGTGGTGGCCAGCGCCGTGACGAGGCCGACGATGATCACCCAGGACACGTGAACCCGGATCTCGATGCCGGCAATCCGGGCGATGGGCAGGCCGTTCACGCCAGATCCCGCGGACGCGTGACTCGGCGCACGAGAAGGCCCACTGCCGCGATCACGATCCCGGCGGCAGCCGTCGATTCGATCCAGAACTGGTTCGGGAAGAGCTGGACGAGCCGCTCCGTATCTGGGTCGAACGTATACGTCCCACCGGCAAAGAACAGGCGATGGAAGATCTCGAACGCGGTATCGAACGCGGCCACAGCGACGATCCCGGCAACGACCACCGCGACGACCGTGCCGGTCGCACCGGCTCTCGCGGAGGCACGAAGGCGATCCACGCCCAATCGGAGACGCCCGACAATCAGCACGACCACGCCCGCCACCACGAGGATGGCCAGGCCGGCGAAGATCTCGCGGACGTCACGCAGGTGCTCGCGCTCACGATCGTTGAGCACCGCCTCGCCGCGGACCTCGACATCGAACGTCGGAGGACCCACCACCAGATCGCCGAGGATGGCTTCCGTCGCCGAGAGCAATTCGGCCGTGGTGTAGCCGGTCCACGCGGTCGCCTGTGCTCGATCCTGCGCGAACGCGACCCACGGCGGCGTCAGGAGGGGCACGACGGCGACGCCCACGATCAACACGCCAGTGGCGATGGCAACGAGCGGCGCAAGCAGTCGAGCGAGTGGGTCCGACACGCGGCTATGGTAGCCGTCGGGGCGCGACACCCACCGGATGCGTCATGGGTTGCGGTCAGGGACGGCCCGACCAGGGACGGCCCGACGGCGTTGCGGCGCCTACTCGTCCTCGAGCGTCTTCGCCTGCTCCCACCACCCGGTGAGCATCAAGGCGGACGGCGGCTCCTGGTTCAACTCGGTCGCCGCTCGATGCGTGCGCGTTCCGAACGTCTCCAGGTCCACGGCGAGGATGTCGCGCAGGCCTTCGATCCCGGCCTGGATCAGCAACTGGTGTTCGTTCGGCCCGAAGCCCGCAAGGTTGAGCATCAACGCCTCGTCGCGCCAGGCCAGAACGTCGTTCGTGGACGCGTCCACCTGGTCGGCCAGGGTCTGCCGGCGCGTCACGGTCTCGCTGACCTCGAGGAGCAGGCCCGTGGTGAAGATGCCCTGGTGCTCGAGGCGGGCGAGATGGACCGGCTCGATCCGGGTCAGTTCGTCGATCGGTGGCACGGCGGGCGGTTTCCTCCTGGGCTGCCTCGGTCGTCATCGGCGCCGGGCGCCATTATCGGCCGTTCTCCACCCGGGCGTCGTGGGATCCCGTGAATCGAATCGAGACGCTGTGAAGACGCATCGCCACTAGGTTGTGTCGAAGCGACAAGGAGGCGGGTGGCGTCCTGACCTCGCCGTAAGGTGAAGACGGCGTAGGCTCCAAAGCGGACCTTGGAAGTTCGCGAAGGAGACCACGCCGTGGATCGAAGAATAGCCCCCAGCGTCCGGATCGAGGCCGCGATCGAGGCCGCCCTGCTCGATGGGTTCGAGGAACCTGCCCGGCTCACCGAGCTCGGCCGCCTGGGCGCGAGGCTCATCCTCCAGCGGGCGGTCGAGGACGAGGTCGAAGCCTTCCTAGGCCGCGCCCGCTACGAGCGGACGCCCGAGGCAGCGGGCTCCTGGAACGGCCACCGCCCTCGCGCGAGTGCATATCGCCCACCCGGGCGCCTCGGCGCCTACCTGTTGCTCATCAACGACTCTGCTACCGATAGCGACACGCCGGCGTCTTCCACGGCATCTGGGGGCATCGCAGCCAACGTCCGGTCGACGAGGTGATCACCTCGTATCGCAAACCACCCACTCGGCGTCAAAGCTGGACTCTCCTCGTCAGCCACAAACGTGGGATCCGAGCCGAAGACGATGAATTCAGCACCGACACTCTTGACGTCAGCGGACGGGGCCATGTTCGTCTCGAATCGAACGCCCTCTGCTGTGCCGCCGAGTGCCCGCAGGACCAGAGTCGATCCAGTTTGAAGTTCACCGGCGTACGACGCGACGACCCTGACAAGTATCGGAACGTAGACGCTCTCCCCGAGACCATCGGCCCTCTGGTCCATGTAGCGCGCGGGTCTCACTTCGAGAACGATGACTCGGGCCATGATTGTGTTCCCAGGAAAGTGAATCTGATCAGCGAAGCTGAATGGGACGACATATCCATCTCCATGGATCACTCGAACGGGCTCAGCATGAGGTCCGCGAACGCTCATCGCGGCGACCGATGCGAGTGCCGCGGCAAGGACGAGACCTCCGACAATCACACCAGTTGAAGCACGTCGTTCGCGGCCCACGGCACTAACCTCTCCCTCTTTCACTAGTACAGTGTCGTTACGCCGGCAATGTCGTCGCTATTGAGCGTTCGTCTCGTGCCTGTCGAGATCGTCGTCATGACGGATCCCATTTCGGCCGTCGTGTACGAGGCGGAGCCTGTCAAGCCCGGTGAGACACCCGAGTCGAAAGATCAGGCTTGCGGCA
>ERZ1292633.1056-Hain-H41-02um-R1-1056-length-30259-cov-6_pt1 | contig 17553 bp, 16 predicted proteins | sample MGYA00564406_ERZ1292633 | MGnify/ENA primary metagenome ERZ1292633 (study PRJEB36523, sample SAMEA6512639) | groundwater metagenome | collected 2019-01-08 | study: AquaDiva: Metagenomics assemblies of 32 groundwater samples | reverse complement strand
GGCGACGTGCTCGTTTCGGGTGATCTGTGATTGCCTTGCGCCTAAGCCTGACAGTCAAACCTTTCCGTATCTCCAAAATGTTCCAGGGAACTGAAGCTGATGATTCACTTGACTCATCGTCGTCGTCAGGGAACGACTGTGTCACAACGAATGGTGGCCCTCCCGACAAACACAAAAAACGCGTTGAGCGATGGTTGGATGGACGTCGAGCCAAACGGCGGAACCGCCGAGGCGTCGATCAGGACGAAGAGGAAGGCCGGGACCTGGAGCAGAGAGACGACGATGAGTACGACGATGCTGATGATGCTTTCCGCCACGCGAGTGCGGACGATTCCGGCGCCCTCATCCGACGCGCCACATCGTTGCTCGAGGGGAAAGAAACACCGCTAGTCGCTTATGAACGTCGAGTGGCGTTGCGGGAAATCAAAGCCGTGCTGCGGAGTGCGTTTCGAGATACTGGCATCGCCATGCCATGCGGCATCGGCACGTGGCTCGACGCGCCCGAAACGCAAGATACCGTGATGCAGTTTGTAGCACTCCGAGGGGAGCTGGAGAGAGTGCTACGGCGTGAGGATGAAATCGACCGACTCATTGGCATTCATTGTCGCTCCATACAAGGCGAATGGGCGCGCTGTGAATACGATCCTGCGGATGAATTTGAGGTGCAAATTCGCGGTGGCGGTCGACGCTTGCGGCGGTGTGAGGGCACTGTGCTGGTGCTGGAAGCCTGGTTGCACGCCTGGGTCAGACGACCGGATGCGAACGATGTCGTCCAAAGAGCGTTGGAGGAATCAACCTTTCTCAGAGGACGACTTCGCGACGTACTGTCCGCCGTTCACGTTCCTGACAGTGTGCAAACCGACCTTGTCGAGATGGCGGAATCGGGGCCCCGCTTGACCGTATGTGTGTCGCGCGTGACGCTTGGTGTGCCGCGGTATGACGCGTTGATGCGTGCGGCGGACGATTGGCTGACCTCCTTGAACGTTGCGCTTGACCAGGCCCGTGATCGTGATAACGACCCCGACATCGCAGATGCGGTTGCGTCACTGCCTCCGAGCGTACTACGCGGCCTTCGCGTTTCAGCGGCTGTTCAAGTTGCGGCATCGGTCGCGCGTCGCTGGCTAGTCGAAGCCCGCGAGTGGGAACGAGAGACCGCCGTACCGATGTTTGCCTCCGCGGCACGTTATTGCGACATCGAAAGCTTGAAACGTCGGTTGAAATTGCTAGCTTCGGTTTCGTCGGTGTCAGCAAGCGTGCGGCCCCCCTTCACCGATGAGGCGAGAAACTTTCTCGTTTCGATGATGACTCAGCAGCCTTGATCGTTTCCCTTCTCCCAAGTGGACATCCACGATGGCCAATGCTGAATGAGGGTTTCCAAGTTTTCAAAACGAAACCTTGTCGGTCGTGACTCCCTCAGCTTTGTGCTGCACACCCCCGCACTCAGAGCAAAACAAACAATGTCGACGGAGGAACATCGGCAGAAGTCCGCGGAGGAACTCGATCAGGAGAGGCGCGACGAGGAATTCGCGCGGCAGCTGTCGCAGGAAGGGTCTCCGCAGGCGCCTTTGCCGCCGCCGCCGACGACGACGACATCCTCAACCGTGGGCCACGCTCCACCATCAGCGGGGTCCGCCGCCACTCCCCAGATGCCGTGCGCGACGTGCGACACGATCAACAATATCCACCCCACCAAGCTAGCCCTGAGGCATCTCTGCGGGGGATGCCAGCGATTGCTGCCGCCTTTCGACCCCAACGCCATGCCGCAATACCTGGCATTCCGGCAGGCACAGGCGGCCAAAATTCGTCGTCAACAGGGACTGTTGATGCCCGGCGCGGGCCGCCCTCAGGTACCGCCCCCAGTCCACACCGTGCTGCCGAACACGACGGAATCGGTGCCATGCCCGACGTGTGGAGCCACCAATTTGCTCCCGACGGGCAACGCAGGGGCGTTTCTTTGTGGGTCTTGCCACGGCGCCTTACCCAGTCCTCGGCTCATCGCCACGGGCCCGCAGCCTCCCGTCCACATTGTTCAACAGATGCCGACGCAACCGCCTCAAGGCGGCGCGCAGCCCCCCGTGCCACAGGGCATGCCCATCCAAGCGGCCGTTATGCAAAGCCAAACCGCCGCGATCACTCGCCAGTTTCGTTGCGGCCAGTGCCCTCAGGTCAACGCCGTGGTGGTCGACGTCGGCGTGCCCGAGGTCACGTTCCGCTGCACGGCGTGCCACGCAGTCAACAAAGCACGCATCGCTTAAACGTTCATACCGCGACAACCCGCGAGCTGTGTGTGCGTGGGCCTGCACCTTGCGTGAGCGTCGTTCCGAACGACGCTGGGGGAATGACGCGTCGTTCCACCACGCAAGTTTGCTTTGCCCCCCGTTCCCTATCTTTCTCTCACTCTTTCTGTCTCTATCTCACTTTCTCCACTGCGTCGCTGATGTGGCCAAGTCGCGATTACGCCGTTTCCTACAACGCTTTCCTCGCATTCAACCCCCTACTAGTCGTTCTCGCTCTTTGTCTCTCTCCGCTCGATGACCAACACATCCGTCTCCGCGGGTCGTACGGTGAAAGTATTCACTGCCGCAGCGGACCCCCTTGACGACCTGCTGCTGGATCATGACGACATCGAGGCGTTGCTGCGTGACTTAGTAACCACGCCGCGATCGACCTTTTCGCTTCGCGGGAATCAACTTACCGTCGGTGCGGTGCGGAGGCTGTGCGGATTTGCGACCGCAGACCATTTCGTCACCACGCTTGATCTGGGCATGTGCTTCATCGGCGATGGGGGTGCCCTGCCACTCTGTCGGTCCATTGCGCTTTCCCGCGCGAAAACGCTAAAGCGGTTGGACCTCAGCCTGTGCGGCTTGACGTCCGAGGGCGTGTGCGATTGCCTGTCGTTGCTCCGCGCACGACCCGCGCACCTCTCGGTCAAGCAACTGGTGTTGCGGTACAACCACAGGATGTCCGCAGACGTTGTGGCGGAAGCCATCAAGAGCATCCCATCTCTGGAGCTGCTGGACGTTTCCTATTGCGCGATGGGGAAGACCTCGTCGCGGTCCGCCATCCGCCGCCTGGAGGTGGTGTTATCGCAACAGTCGTTCTGCTGCCGCATTTTGCTCGTGGGTAACGAATTTAGCGCGTCCGATCGCTTGGCCCTGTCGGAGGCCGCGATGCGAAATCGAGGGATCAAGAAAATGGGTGGCGTCGTTTTCGACGCCGAAACAGCGCTTCACCCGCATACTCCCACGGATAATGCCACGTCGTTGCTGTTTCCGGCACTTAGTGGATTGATCGAAACGCCACCGATTCCAGTTGAACAAGCCGTGGTGACCGACCCGCGAGAAAAGTCGAATTGCCGTCAGGTTGTCGGCCGACCTAGGGAGCGTCCAGTGCTGGAAGCGGTGTTAACCGAAATCGCTTTGATTGAGACCAAGCCATTAGAGGTCGCCCGTAACGACAAGCTGAGCCGCTCGTCATCGAAGGAGCGCCGTGCTTCTATCAACAAGCTTGATTGCGCCGCACCACCGTATCAACGCTACCGGTCACGCAGCTTCAGCAGGTCGTCCGCAGGCGTCGGCACGACTCTTTACGACCCTGCCCAGACCATGACTGTTGTGGTTCCTGCACCCGCCGCAAGCCAATCCACGCGTCGCGCCGGCCTGCGTCTGTTTCCAGACACGGGCCAAGCACCGTCGCTTTTGAATCACCGCGACCCGTGCGCGCCCGTCTCCGCGAATACTGAGGAGCCGTCAACAGCAAGGTCAGTTGCTCGAAGTGACAACGTCTCGACCACGTCCACTGCACGCACACACAACATTTCTCGATCGGTTTTCTCGGAGAGTCGGCGCACCATGTCGGCTCAACGGCTCCAGATGAATTCAGTCGCGAATAAATCACGCACGAATGCATCGCTAATGGGGAAGGAAATCGGTGACTCCCCACAGAAGAGAGGCATCGGGGACCCCGTGGCGGTGCACCCCATCCAGAAAGGAACGGCAGTCCGCATGCTGCTCGACCGCTGTGTCGTCAGCGACGCGCAATGCGCGAACGTTCTCGAGCTCGATGACGTTGCATCTCTCGGTCCCGGCCTTTCCGCCGAGACAGAGCACCCGTTACCGCAGGATTTGTTGCTGGCGAACGGGATTCCATCGAAGCTGGAGACGATGCCGTTGCTGAGCGACGGGCGTGTGCGCGGCGTCGCCAAAGTACTGTTCGTGCTCCTCTACGGCAGTGCGGGGCGCTTCCTCGAGCGAGAGCTCGTCAAATCACTGGTCGACATTCCGTCAAGCGTCAAGGCCGAGGGGGTGGAAAGCGCGGCCAGATACCGCGCCGCTCGCGCGGTGGAGAATACGTTAGCCAGGAAGAAAATCGAACTGTGGAAGGCAGTCAACATCCGCCAACCTTCTCATGCCAACCCCGTGCGCAGCCGCTCCGCCGCAGCGCCTTCGCGTTACATGCAAAACGCCGCCGAGTGGACGGAACGCGCTCAACGGGGACTAACATCATCGACTCGACGAACGGACGCGACGACGAAAGCTACGCGCTGACAGCCGATCGCCGTTTGCTTGCGAGTTCCCTCTCCGCACCTGGCTGACTTGTACTCCGTGTCATGTGTTTTTGAATCGAAATGACTTTCCTGAGTTGGAAAAAAATCACCCCCGACGAACCGTTGACGGCTGCCGTACGCACTGCGCCACTTGGCCGCTTTTCTTTCCCCCCTCGCAATCCGTGGGCAGCGCTTCCTCCCCACCCCGCTGCAATACGTTGAGCTTTTACCCCCTTTTCCCAACTTCCAAACCAATATGTCTCAACCACCGGAGGATCCTGCGTCCCCGACCCATCGGCAGGGCGCCGGCGGCGATGCTAATGGCGCCGCGGCCCCGCCTGGCCCGGGCGTGCCGCGACACATTCACCGTGTTGGCGACTACAGCTTGAAGGATACCATAGGGCACGGCGCACACAGCCAAATTCGTTTCTGCGTTCACGACCCAACCCAAACAGAATGGGTGGCCAAAATTGTCTCCAAGAACAATCGTGAAGTCCGACAACTCGTGGCAACCGAGTCAACCGTCCTCCGGCGAATCGTGCATCGCAACGTCGTGATGATGAAGGAAATCCTAGAAACAAAGAACAATTACTATTTGATTCTCGAGGCCGTGATGGGCGGCGACCTCGTCAGCAAGATGAACGACTACCGGGATGGTATGCCGGAGCCGGTGTGTGCGAAGTACTTTAGCCAAATCGTAGCGGGTCTGAATCAATGCCATCAACTTGGCGTCACCCATCGCGATTTGAAGCCTGACAACATCCTGATTTCCACTAACGACGAGGTTAAAATCAGTGACTTTGGCTTGTCTCGAGTGCATCGTCAAAGCCGCCTCCAAGCGGAACCGAACGAGATGGCCAAGACCCTTACGGGCACGCTGCAGTACGCGGCACCAGAGGTTTTGGCACAAGACAATTACGACGCCTTCAAGGCCGACATTTGGTCGCTCGGCTGTTTGCTCTTTGTAATGCTCTCAGGCCGGTTTCCGTTTGGAGGAGGCGATTTGTCCTTCAACGAACTTCAGCGTCGCATTTCCGGGGGGCAAATTTCCCGTTTTCCTCCTGACGTCGCGCCGGAAACCAAACAGCTCATTCTCTCCATGCTCTCCGTCGACCCGGCACAACGTCCCACACTGGATTACATCATGGCGCATCCATTCATGGCTCGCTTCCAAGCGGACGACGCCGCGCAAACGCTTTCCAACCACCTATCCGATGAGGATGACCATGGCATGACCTTGGCGGCGTCGATGGCAGGGCCGCCCGGTGGTGGCGTACCCCCTGTGCCCCCACCCGCGAAGAACGCAGATACGTAATAATAAAAAACCCCATCAACCAAAACGGCGGGTAGGCAAGTTTTTGCAAACGTCTTTCCCCGAGCGGACGACGACGATGACGACGGATGCTGGCGTCGACACAGTGGGACACAACTCTGCCGCCGATCGCACCCCCCTCAAGTTACTTCCTTCCCTTTGCCAGTTTTCCTCCGCGGAGTTCGGCTGCGTTTCGCAACTGAATCCCCCATAGTTTTCTTTTTCCCAAGGCCTTTGTGACAGTTTTAACCGGATTGGTAGCTGCGCGATTCTTCCCTCCAGGCACACCTGAGTTTCCCTTTGTCTATTTGTCCCTTCCTTCCTTCCTTCCCCACACGATCCCATTGCTTTTCATCGTCGTGGCTCCCGCTTCTTGTCGCTTCACGCGACCGCGGCGTTCGGATGTCGTCCCCTTTTGTCCACGACCTCTCTCCGCATTCCCTGTCTGCCTTCCTCTTTTGTTTCTCGTCCACTTTCACTGCCTCCCCCATTTACAAGCAGGTTTCCACGATGCCCTCTGCAGCTTTAGTAGTACCCCAATGTCGATACCGATTTTGGGCTGTGCGATCGCACGACGAGAAAAGCGCAAGGCAAAACGACGAACAATTTTCCCTTACCCTTCCTTGCGTCGAACATAGCCGCAGCAAAGATTCCGTTTCCGTCCCTCGGCCCTCCCTGTCAACAAGTCGCCCCCTTCCTTCCTTCCTTCCCCATCCCGAACCCGCCGCGAAGGGGAATCGTCTTTGTCCATGCTGGAGAGTGAGAGGCGCCAAAAGGCTTTTGTTTTCCTCGCCTGTTCCCTCCATGGGTGAATGGTATGTCCGTTCGCTTTTTTTTCAGCTCTCTTCCCCGCGCACTTGTGCTGCTGTACCGCCCCTTGGTTGACGCGTGGGGGTGAGGACGTCCCGCCCTTTCAATGCCCATGAAAAAAAGATTGCCATCAACACGTAAAATACATCATATGGAAGCGCTGACTGAAAGGGTTTTGACTTCCCGCACAGCGGCGGCACCCTTTCGTTGTTTTTCCTCGTAATCCATGCACCGCACCGCGTGGTTGCTCAGCGAGGGAAGCGGCGTGGCTTGGTCGACACGCCCCGCCCCGGCGTTTAACGTGCATCCCGGCGGCGCGCTGAACTATCCCGGTCGAGGTGCCATCGGTTCTCGCATCAAACTCGACAAGCTCCATACGAGACATGACATTTGGTACAAGTCGCGCTGGTTTCAGGCAAAACCCTTTGCCATGAACTACTTCGTCGACACGCCTCGCATGCTGCTCGACCGCGATTTCTACAAGTACCGTTTCCAAAGCGTAAAAAACTTAGCTTTTTTCTCGCGCTGGGAGCGTGTGGTGGACAGCAAACGAGGGTTCGAAGACCGATGGTGGATTGTGGAAGAAGAGGGCGAATCCCTCAAGGTCAACTACAAGCTCTATTCTGAACGCCTCAATAACGAGCTGAGGCAAATACAAGAGAGCCTGCCACAGCTCACGATCATCATGAAGGGCGTGCCGTACCCTTGGAAGAAGATGGAAATTTCCTGCGCCGTGGTCCAGGGCCTCAGCCTGCGGGAAGCGATGGCGCAATGCAAGTTTGGCCTCCGCAAGGGCCACTTGGTTCTTTATCGTGCGTTTGAGAAACTGCTGCAAGGGGCGGAAGCGAAAGGGCTTGACAAGGACAAGCTGCGAGTCACCAGAACGCACGTCGCCATGGGCAGTCGAGACAAGCAAATCGATATCAAATCCAAAGGCTATTACGCGTGGCGAACGAAACGAAGCTGTTTGTTGCTCGTCTCGGTCACGGAGGACCCCGACATGGTGCTCCCTGACCGCACGATCATCCCGTACCGGTCGCAAGTATCACTCAGGAAAGCCGGAATCCGCACGGAAGCAACCATTCTGGATGTTCCCGCGATCACCGCCGAAGGCATCTGAAATAGTGTGAACTCGCTTGGGCAAAGCCAACTGTCAATGACGCTGACCCAATGATGCAATCTGATCTCAGTGATGATTGTGACACGTCTGTCATTGCCAGAGTTTCCCCACACACACCCTGAAAAGGACTTCAATTTTTCGTGGACCGACAGGGAGAGGGGGGGAAAGTGATGTCCCGATTTTTCAATCAGATGCAGCGTCGTCCATGCGTCACGGTGGACGAAGGCCCATACGATGAGGGGATGGTCGCGGAGGCACAAACGCCGCTCACAAGTTTCGCCGGCGCTGCGCGGGCGAAAAACTTACCCAGCGAAGAGCGCAACAAAGCGCCATCGGCGCCGTCGCCACAACCGAAGCAAGTGAGCAGCAAGTCGCAGGCGTGGGCGCCTTGGGATGACGAAGCATTACTCATGCGAAAACCCCCGTCGTCATCGGGCACATCAGATGGGTCACCGTCCGCTGTTGCTGGGTTCGACCGGGGTGGTGATCCTCGCGCGACGCGACACACCCCGCCGCCGCTCAACATGTTGCCGGTCAGTCGCACCGACTTTGTTACGTCCAAGGCCTGGTCACACACTGGCAGTCCAGCCGCATCTCACGAACAAGCGATAAGACACGGCATCAACAATGCAGCTGCGGCGTCATCCTTGTGGAACAAATTCGAGCCGAAGCGCTTCGGTCCGCCAAAGGCAGTCGAATTTGTCGCCTCTCCCCTCAACTTCGGCATGATTCGGCGACCCGTCGCCAAGTTGGAGAGCCCAACAGTCACACAGGAATCAGTTGGCGATGATGTCGAAAATTGGAAACGACCGCTGTCCATGCAGGCCCCGTTTGAGCGCTGCCACGTGACGGCCCCTGCGTCGAGCCGGCCGTGGGACCCCCCTTACGACCGAGCCGGCCCGCCACCGACGTCCACCACGAGTGGGCCACTGCCGTGGGCAGCCACCATCGACCAGGCGATGGCCGACGAACGCGTTCGTGTCTTGGTGGATTTTGACTGGACGGTGCCGGCGGACGAAGGCCCGGTCGAGTCCCGCCCCGCGAGCTTTCGGTCCGACGTAGGCCTCGACCGTCCTTCACCGTATGCCCATTTGCGTAAGGGAATGAAATTCTACCGAGAAGGCGACGCGGTCCTTGCCCAAAAAAGTGATCTCGAAGAGCAAAAGGCAGCAGCCGACGCAAAGGTGAGACTGGAAACGAGCCGCAACCCGTTGAGTTGGTTGGCCAGCCAAGCCGAGCGAGAGCAGGGCAGAAAAGGGCACGCGTCTCCGACTCGGCGCGATTTGTATTCGCATCGCGGCTGGTCGCAGCTGAACAGCTGGTAGTGATTTTTTTGTACACCGTAGTCTGCGAACCCATCTTCAATGAAGGCGCCTGCGGCCGACGGGGTCGGAAAGTCAGCTAGAACGGCGATATTGCAGCTTTTTTCACGACACTCCGCTAGAAGTAGTTTGCGTGCCGAGTACACTGTATGCGTGGCCGGCGGTTCCGTCCGCTGGAACCGGGGGAGCAGCGCTCGGTCGACCCTGACGAGAATCTGACGCTGGAGTCGATGACTCCGGAAGAGACTGTCGACTACATGCTTCGGTGGCCAGATGCGCCGCTGTCGCGCTACCTCAAACGTTGCTCCGACGCCGCGCCGCGCCACCAACGAAGCACTTCGATGGTCGTCGAAGATGACGCGACCGTGTCCCAGCAAGCCGTTCGTCGGCGGCAAAATAACTCCCAGGCCCAAAATACGACGGAGGTCACGACGCCCGGGGTCACAGTGGACGTGCCTAACGAGGCAGCGGCGGACGAGGCAAGAGGCCGATGTGCGCGACAACGTGATGCTGATCACGATGCGCAAGCGTGTCTCAATTTACGGAGCAGCATTCGACACTGGGTCTTGGCGCATACGCTTCGTGACCAGGAAGCGGCTCTCGCGGGCTTCACCATCACCAATCCATCCCTAGGGTTTGGATTTTTTGACGCCTCCTCCGTCCGTGAAACTGTGCGCACGATGCTCGACCGGGCAGTGCCCTACGCATTGCCGGCTCGTTGGATGGCAAAGTTTCGGGATGAGAGCATTGATATCGTTGCACAGCACCGCCACGGGCGGTCCGTCCTGGAACAGCTGGTGGCATCTTGGGATTGTCGCATTTGGTATGTGACCGACCGTCGCGTGCGCATAACGACAGAGCATGCCGCTGGCGTGTCGGGCGCACGCTTGCTGACGCAGCATCTTGCGGAACTCGTCCCCTTCCCGCCTTCCGACGCCGACGTGGCTGAACTGTGGAAACTGACCGGGGGCTTTCGTGGGTTCACAAGTGCACAGGAAGAGATGACCGTCTCGCAGTTGAAAAGCGCGATTCGGTTGGCGTTCGAATTCTGGAGAACCGCAAGAGAGGCGTCCGCCACGTACGATCGACCTTGGGGCCGGCCTCTGACGCCTTCCTTTTATGTCTCCTCAATGGACGACGAATACTTCGTCGTCGTGAAAACCGAGAGTGCCGCCACAGCGCAGTCGGAGTCTGCGAGAAAGCGGGAAGGCGAGGTGCCGTCCCATTCTGGGGGCGCGACAACGTCCGCCGCGGCGACCGTAGGGCACCGTCGAGGTACCCGAGCGGTGGCTTCATCGCGAGTACTCGACACTGACGCCCCGGCGCGGCATTTTTGCCCACCGGCCCCCGGCGGTCTTGACCGACCGCTTTCAGCGACGCCGGCCGATGGCCTTCTTCACAGCCACCGCTGGCCGATCGCATCCTTGCGGCCAGCGGTGAAGCGACGGCGGGGCGAAACTGACGATGGGGACGTTTCCTACTTCTGGTTCTTGTCGTTACCGGCCGAACGGTTGCTCAACCACGCCGAAGCTCATCAACCCGAGTTATCCGCCGCGCTGGGGTCGATTCGCACAGTTGTGGACGCAAAGCGGGAATGGCGTGACGAGGACGTCGAAGCGCCCGACTGGTCGACCGCAGCTGGTCCCTACGCCGACTTGGATCTTCATTGTTGATTTCATGAGACCAAAATGGCTGAAGCTGTTGACTGGGCGGCCGTCTTTGGTTTCCGACCTGCCAAGTCTTCGTTGCGTTGGTCATGGGAGAGATAGCGTGCGACAGCGAAAGGCTGCCACCCCCCCCCCCTTGTGCCACGGCCAATGTCCAGAAAACAGCTGGCCGGTTGGGTGCTCGCCGCAGTGTGGGCGGCGTTCTTGCTAGGCGCGCAACGTGAACTGCGCGACCGTGCACTCGAGCGCTCCGCGGATGACCACGCCGCCTGTGACGTGGCGACGCGGTCGCCCGTGGACGATGGAGGAGCGGCGCCCCCGGATCATTGGGAATCGCGCTTTCGCGAACGATGGACGCGAGCGATGGGCCGCATCACCAATCAGTTCCTTGAGTTGGAGCTAAAGCTTAACGCGTCAATTCGGATGTCTTCCACGACCGCACCGCTCGAAAGCCTTGAAGCCACACCTCGGAAGGTCAGGTTGCCCGCCGTCGATGGAGCGACATGTCCTCCCATGAGCGTTGTCGACTTGGTCATCGACGAGGCGACGACGACGACAATGCAGCGAGAAGTGGGTGCCACGAACGCGCGTGACGACCACGCGTCGGCGTTGCGGTCGGCACGCACGTGGCTCAAGCGTGCTGCGATGCCGCTTTTAGTGATCTCCGAACTGAACTGGGAGGTGAACCGCTGGCGAGCGTTTCAACAACAGTTGATCGCATTGATGGAGCGAAGGAACGACACGATGCTCTTCAATTGGATTTGAGGGAGTGCGATTGCGTGCCCGTACTCAGTCCTTCAGCCGGCCGGTTGCCTGTGCTCAACAAAACGCGAAGTTTTCGAATCGTGATTTCCTTCCGTCGTGAGGAGAAGTCAAGAAGAAAAAAACCGATATTTGTATTTTCGTTTCTTTGCTTTTCTTTTTGATTGTTCGGGCCAGAGACAACAATGTCGTTTCTTGACACCAACGTGAAGCGTGGCATTACCGTGGCACTTGGCGCTGCCGCAGTCACTTACCTGCTGTCTCGACTTTGCCAGACCAATGCCTCAGGTCACGCGGGGCCGCTCAGTCCGATTGACGCCAGCGACCCCCTGTGCTACGCGCTCGTGTTCGCGAAGCCACACGCCCATTTGAATGGTGGCGATCAACGGGTGGTTCAGTTCATCAAAGCATCGCTGTCGGCAGCAGGATTGACCATTGTTGCCACTGGCACATCGAGCGGGCCGGACATCGCGCGCGACGGTACGATTGACAAGCATTACAGAGCGATCGCTGCCTACGCTTTGTACACCGATCCCGCATCCCTGCCAATTAATGACAAGGTCAAGGCCGACTTTCTGGCCAAGTACGGCGTGTCCTGGGCGAACGCAACTTCCAGCAAACGAGTATTGAAGTGCGACGACGCTGCCAATCGCCTGAACTTGTCGCCGGAAGAATTCATCGCGGTCGTGGATGCCGCTCGGCCCACTGGGATGAGACTGGGGCCGGGCTGCTACGTGTCGCAACTCACGGACTCCTCCAAGGGCGACACGTTCTGGGTGGTGAACGGCTTTTATACGGGCATGAGGTCGGAGTACGTCCGTCCTTCGGCCAGAGTCACTTGGTTTGTCGTGTCGTGGCCGGAACGGAAACTTTCATGGAAAAGTTTCCGTGCCGACGTCCTCGGCGCCACTGATCCGAATCGCGCGAACCCTAGTAGCGTACGCCGACAAATCCTCATTCGATCTCCAGAATTGGGACTGCCGTTTTCGCCCAGCACCGGCAACAATTGCGTCCACGGAAGTGCGTCCGGACTGGAGGCATTGAACGAGCGCATGATTTGGACGCCACGTCGGCAACCAGAGAACGACCCATTTGGACAGTGGCTACTCGGCCCGCAAGTGGGGCTCACACGCGATGAGGTCGACTGGTGCCTGACCAACCCGCTCGTCACGCCACCAGGTGAACCCGGCGGTGCTGCTCAAAAGCCGCTATTTGATCTGGTCGAGGACGCGACGTACGCGGAGATGGCCGCCGCGTTGCGGCAAGTGGTCCGTGAACGTCGCGGATGAACGCCCGAACCAACTGAGAGAGAAGAGTGACAGCGAGACGCTGACGTCATTGTCGGAGGATGTGACACAACCTGCGCTAACCTGCCCACCAAACACGGTGTAATGACCGCACTTGGGACATTTTCCTGGGCGCGCCGTTTCGATATTGTCCCCATGCGCGCTATGTTGCCATTGTGGGCTTGACATCAGTTCCTCAACTTCCCCCCCGAACGGCTGATTCCGGTCCGTTCGCCGCTAACTATTTTTTAAATTGCCCCTCGCGAAAGAAATGTCCCTGCGGCGTGGTCGTGGCACGAGTGGTGGCCCCTCCGTCGGCCGCGGTACGGGGGCTGCCGACACGGCGCCACGCGGATTCGAGGATCACGAAGTGAAAGCATTTGCCGTGCGCGGGCATGACGAGCGCGTCACGTCCTCGTACGATGCCGAGGATGGCCGAGACCAAGTGTCGCAGTTCACGCGCGAAGCCCCCGGTTACGAACTAGAACAGACGAAGTTTCAATCACGCACGCCCGCCGAGGTGCACCGTATGATGAACGACGCCCTGAAGCGTTGACCACAGTAGCCACGACGACGACGACACAGCAGGCTAAGGGGCGGAATTATCTTCCCTTGGGAGGCTTAATGGACCGATGGGGTGAGAGAGCGATGGCCACGATATAGACCATAGGAAATGCCTCCGCCAGCCGCATTGCCCGTCAGCCTTGTTATCGACGAGTCAGTCGCACACAGTGAGTAGCCCGCCCTTTCTATGTTCGTTTTTGCTGTTGTGTGTGATTGTCGAGGGAGAAACAGAGACAAAAAAGTGACAAACGAATTGGACCTCTGAGCACAGACCCTCTAGCACACCTCTCTCTCTCGGCGAATTCCTTTGGACGACCCCGCAGAGTGCGGGTCCTTTGGTGCCCCCCCTCTATCACCAAGAGACACGCCGGGAATCGGGTGTGAAAAAAAATATCATTATGTCGTGGCGAGCGATGGCGAGCAGCGCCATCGCCGGCGGTGCGTTGACCTACGCCACCACGTGGTATGTGCTCCGCGACAGCAGCGCGACGCCGCAGGACACGCAAGCACCGCCTTCTGGGGCCACCACCGCTACGGCTCCCCGATTTAGCGACATTCGGAGCAAATTTGACCGCTTCGCGACCACCGAGCGTTCCGGGGAACGGCTGATGTCGTTTTCTGACTTCCTATCGTCGCTCGCAATTGATAGCCGGCTGGCAGAAGAAATCGAAAAGCACCGCCGAGCTCCGTTTGCGATCTCACCGAAAGCATCGTCGGTGGCCAAGGACGCCCCCGAACGGTCTTCGACCGTTCCTTCCGAGACCAGCTGCATCAGCCTGACGGAATGGCTATTCGGAGGAAAGCCACAGCCACCGCCACCGACGGCCAGCGCACAGCGACAAGCGGACCCAACCGTGGCTGCGTACGGCCGACTCGAGGCCATTTTCCGCGGATTTGATATATCGGGAGACGGCTTCCTGAGCTACGAAGAATACTGCTCCCTGTCCGCGCTGCTCGGAACCCCCCCGGCGGTGCTGCAAAAGGCTTTTCGGCTGTTCGCCGAAGCTGCCACCGGCGCTTCTGGCAAGCCGGAGGAGTACATCTCCCCGCGTCAGTTCCGCAGGATGCTGTCCGGCTTGGTCGACGATGCGGACCTGGTCGAAAAGATGCTCGGAACGGGCAGCGATGTCAATTCCTTAACGCGGGCCGTGTTCATTGCCGCGAGCAGGCAACACAAGACCACCGCGGCGGATGCCGACAAGTTGACCTTCGACGAACTGGTGGAGTTTGTAACACGCACGGAAACGGAGCTCGTGCGATGGGCATTTCGCGCGGCGGACCGGAAAGGACAGGGTGGCCTGTCGCTCCGCGCGTTCCGGAGATTGGTGTTTCAGCAGCAGCAACCAGCTGCCGTCACTCCCCCAACCGCTCCAGCACCAGCTGCCGCCCCGACCGCGACCTTAGGCCAGGAGGCGGTCCCCACTGCGAATGGAGAAAGCGACCTGACACCGCCGCTCGTCAAGCAAATTGTCCGAGCAGCGCCGCGAGCACCCAACCGCCAATCAAACCCATCCCGGCCCGCACAACCACAACGCGTGGTCGGATACGACGCCGACGATCTTGTCAACGTCATGCAGTTGCTGAAGCAGTCCGAGGATTGGGTCGCCCCGCTGCACTTGTACAGCCGACACAACGATCAGCCCATCGACAAACCCGCCCTGTACCGCGCATTCCGCGCCGCCAATATGACCGACGTCACGGCCCGAACCTCGAACCTCATTTTCGACATCTTTGACGCGGATGGATCCGGGACGCTCACGATGGACGAAGTGGACAGCGTGCTGGCGTCAAAAACGTCTTGGTTCGTAACGCATCAGCGAAGCTTCACGGAACCGGAGCGCAATTGGGTTCAGCGCTGGGCAAAGTGCATGCAGCAGCAGTGACAAAAGAGATTTCTTTCCCTTCCTTCTGGGCTTTCTGTTCACTGAGACCTTCGCCAAGGTCCTCTCGATCGACGAAAGAAAGAGGCAAGACACAGACACACTACTCCGGTTCCACATCAAAATTTCAACATGCGAGCAGTTGACCTCACGGTCTCTTCCCTCCGAAGAAAAGCGAACTGCAGCCATCACCCCATGTCGTCCTCTGGCCCCATGACGTTTAATTTTTTCGACGTCAAGTTCGCCGCCGGCGTGGCCTACGTGGCCCTCAACCGCCCCTCGAAGCGCAACGCCATGACACCAGCATTTTTTGAGGAAATTGGAACCGTTTTCCGCTACGTCGCAAGCGTTGCCCTTGGCCAGATGGAACCCACACCGGCCGGGGTTGATCCGCTTGGGGTTCGATGCGTGATCCTCCATGGTGTCGGCCCCGCGTTCACCGCCGGACTCGACTTATCCGCCATGGTCGTCATGCCCAGCGATGACCCAGCGCGCACCGCGATTCGAGCGACGCACACGATCCGCCGAATGCAGGATGCGTTTACGGCAGTGTCTGACTGTCCGGTTCCCGTTGTTGCCGTCGTGCATGGATACTGCCTCGGCGCCGGGGTTGATCTCATCGCCGCGTGCGACATTCGCGTCGCGAGCGAGTGCGCGATTCTGAATGTGAAGGAGTCGGCGTTGGGCATTCCCGCCGATCTCGGGACATTGCAACGGCTGCCGCGGTTGGTTGGCAACGCGAGCGTCGTGCGAGAATGGACGTTCACCGCACGTGATATTTCGGCCCACGAGGCGCATCGCGTCGGATTGTTCTCACGGTTAGAAAAGGATCAGTCCGCAGCGATGAAAGCCGCTGAGGACATCGCCAAGCGCATAGTTAGCATGTCACCCACGGCGAACCTTGGGGCAAAGGCGGCGTTGAACGCGGTCCACCGCGAAGTGGATCTCAGAGGCCTGGAGCAGCAAGCGGTATCAAACGGAGCGCTGCTGCAGTCTGATGACATTACGAAGGCTTTTGGAGCTGCCAAGAAGAAACAAACGCCACAGTTTTCTAAATTGTAACAGCGGGGGGCACGTGTTCCAGCATCTTGTGCACCAAAGCACGCCGTACAACGTGGTGTGCACTCTGGGGTTTTGTTATTTTCAATCCAAGCAGGCTTGCGCTTTTTCGCCTTTCCGGTAATATTCGTTGTTCCAGTAACAATGGCTGATGCGCGCTCTCAAATCTTTCCCGAGTTTCGCGACGTCGTTGGCCCGGGAATGCGCTTCGAAGAGATCAAGCCCATCGGCAGCGGATCGTTTTCCGTGGTGTGGCAAATGAAGGACAACCAGTCCGGCAGGCTCGTGGTTGGCAAGTTCATGGACCTGAGCAAGATGACGGAAAAAAACCGAAACTTCGCGCTGAATGAGGCACACAACGCGGCCAAGATTGTGCACCCCAACGTCGTGAGCTTCATCGAACGACAAGATCGTGGAGACAAACTACTGTTAGTTTTCGAGTTCGCGGACGCGGGTGACCTCTATGCTCAAGTCAACGCACGCGCGCCCAGCAGGTTCTTCAAGGAGGCGGAAATTCTGCTCATCTTCACGCAGATGTGTCTGGCGCTGAACCAGTTGCACCGCCGCAAGATGCTTCATCGAGACATCAAGACGCCGAACATCTTCCTGACCACGACAGGGCTGATCAAGCTCGGCGACTTCGGATTCTCTCGGGAGTATGACTCAACGGTGTCCGGCGACGTCGGCTCCACTTTCTGCGGCACGCCCTACTACCTCGCCCCGGAACTGTGGAATCAGGCCCCGTACAGCAAGAAAGCCGACATGTGGTCCCTCGGCATCGTGCTCTATGAATTGATGGCGTTGCGCAAGCCGTTCAGTGGCTCGTCCGTGCGAGACCTGGTCGCCAACGTGATGTCCGGTCGTTTTGACGCTCTACCAGAACACTACTCACCGGCCCTTCGGCAGTTGTGCGTCGACCTGCTGAATTCGGATCCGCGCATGCGACCCTCAATCGATCAGGTCTTCCACTGCGACGTGTTGCGCACCAACGGACTCCTCGTCTTGCAGAAAAACGTCCCGAGACTCACCACCGTGCCCGAGCTCACTCGCCAAGCTATATTAACGGACGTGGAAGCCGTGTTGATGCAGTCATCGGCGGAGTCCGATGATTGACGCAGCAGGATGGGAGGGAACTCGACATGCCGGCGCGAGTGGCAAGGCATTGCAGCCATTTTTGGGGGGGGGGGGGGGGGGGGGGGGGGGGGGGGGGGGGGGGGGGGGGGGG
>ERZ1292633.2786-Hain-H41-02um-R1-2786-length-17554-cov-196_pt1 | contig 17554 bp, 16 predicted proteins | sample MGYA00564406_ERZ1292633 | MGnify/ENA primary metagenome ERZ1292633 (study PRJEB36523, sample SAMEA6512639) | groundwater metagenome | collected 2019-01-08 | study: AquaDiva: Metagenomics assemblies of 32 groundwater samples | reverse complement strand
TCGAAGGGATCGTGCATCCGATTTCGGCGGCCCGCCTGGTCCTGGAAGAGACGAACCATGTTCTGTTAGTCGGACCATTCGCCGGAAAATTTTCTCGACATTTCAAGCTCAAGCGACATCTTTCCACCGGCCCGTCTCGCCGTTTTCCTTATGACCGGATGCTCTCGAAGCATACACGTTCAACAAGAGAACGGCATGGGACCGTCGGTGCTGTCGCCTTGGACCGGTCCGGGACGGTGGCGGCGGGGGCCTCGACCGGTGGGATCGAGTCGATGTTACCGGGGCGGGTCGGCGACACTCCCCTCATCGGTTCTGGGGTCTATGCGGACAATCAGAGCGGCGCGGTCTCGATGACGGGCATCGGCGAAGGCATCATCCGCCTTGTGATCGCCAAGAGCATTTGCGATCGTCTCGCGATGGGGAACAGTCCTACAGTTGCCGCTCGACAGGTGTTGCGTATGCTCGTGTCTCGGATTCGTGGGTCCGCTGGTGCCTTAGTTCTCTCTCCGGACGGGCGATTTTCCATTCATCACTCCACCCCACGCATGATTGCCGGATACTGGGCCGGAAGCGGGGTCCCGCTGGTCAAGGATTCCTTCCGGTAGAAGAGAACTTGCCATGGCACATCGCATGGGGCGAAAACCCAAGCGTTACAGTCAGGTCGTACGCATCACCTTCATGCTTCGGCGGCTCATCGGAGGAGCGACGGTCGGGGAATTGGCCGAGGAGTTGCAAGTCACCAAGCGCCAGGTTCACCGCGATCTTCAGCAGTTGGAAGAGTCGGGCTATCCGTTGGAGCAGGATGACGGGAGATGGAAGCTCCCTGCCGGCTTCAAGGGGCTCGAGGTCACGGTGTCACCGTACGAGCTCATGTCTCTCCACTTAGCCCAAAGCCATCTCGCGTATTTACAAGGAACGCCGTTTGTTGACGATCTCGATTCCGTCATTAAAAAAGTCGAGGCGGGCCTACCCGACAAAATCAGAAATCATCTTGAGCGAATCGTCACGACTTTTACGCCGCTCCAGCGGCCAGCCAGGGCCTATGCGGCTCAGAAACACGTCCTGGACTCCCTCCGCAAAGCATTGCTTCGTCAACTCACGGTCGTGTTGCGCGGCTACCAGAAGCCAGGAGCGGGGCACTCGAAGGACTACCTGGTGGACCCCTATTCGCTGGTCCTGTACCAGTACGGCCTTTACCTCGTCGGCTATTCGCATCCTGTACGAGGGATCAGAACCTTCGCAGTGGAGCGGATCAAGAACGTCGAGGTCACCGAGGGCATGTTCGAGCTTCCCCAATCATTTTCTCTTGCGGAGCGCTTCGAGCAAGGGTTCGGCCTGATCGAGGAGCCACCGCAAGAAGTAAAGATCTGGATCTCTCCCGATTGGGCGTTTTTCGTCAAAGAACGAAGCTGGCATCCGACGCAGGCCCTCCGCACCCAAAAAGACGGATCCGTAATCTTGACCATGCGATGTGGTGGACTAGACGAACTGACCTCCTGGGTTCTTTCCTTCGGGCCAGGGGCTCGGGTGCTCGGTCCGCAAGCATTGATCGACAACGTGTCCAGCCAACTGACGTTAGCCGCCAAGCTGTATCAATCTCCCCGTTAGCGACCCCAACGACTAGTGACCTATTCTGTCGCACCCTCGTGCTAGGTTGCGCTCAACGAACAGAGGAGGACACAGCCATGCAGAGTTTCTTATCCGTCAACCACCAGATTCAGTCGTTCCTGCATTCTCATCCGCACGAAGACGGATGGAAAATTTATCACTGTTGCACGCCGTTAGTGCGCAGCTTCTTTCTGCGCTATCTCTTGGATTGGTTGCAGGGAAAACATCCTGAGGCATTGAAAGCATCGGCCGTGGGGAAAGAGCCAACGGTCCAGGAGTTGCGTGGTGTAGAAGAAGACTTTCAAGTGATTGAACTCGACACCGAATCGGACACTCAAAAAGAGCTCAAGAGCGAAGGCTGGATCGGGTCCGTTGAAATCGAATGGAAGGGCTCGGCAATCCATTTCTGCTCGCCATTTATGGAGCAGTGTCTAGCCCATGAACCGCTCACTCTTATCGCCACAAGGTCGAACGCCGCACTTCGACACCTCTTCCACGGACTAAAGGAGTATGGACTGACGCGAGAGCGACACGGCAACCGTGAGATCCTGATCGTCAACGGGCCGAACCTGCCCAAACCGCCCGTCTCGTGGGATGACGTGGTTCTCCCCAGTGGACTTGCGGAAGAGATTCGGAGCAACGTCGAAGGATTTTTCGCGGGCGCCGATAACTATCGGAGGCTCGGTCTGCCGTTCAGGAGGGGGCTTTTGTTCGTCGGTCCTCCGGGATGCGGCAAAACGCTGACGATTAACGCACTCGCCAACAACGTGAAAGCGACGTTCATCGGGATTCTTCTCCGCTCGGACGTGGATGATCAGTGCGTGGAGCGAGCATTCGATTGGGCCGCGGCGCATGCACCGGCGGTGGTCGTCCTCGAAGATTTGGACAAGCTGCTTGAGAGCCGCGAATGTTCCCTTGCGCATTTCCTCAGAACGGTGGATGTCCTGAAGCCGGCATCCGGCATCTTGATCATCGCGACCTCAAATGCGCCTGAGAAGTTGGACTCGGCCCTGCTCCATCGGCCCAGCCGGTTCGACCGGATCTGGAAGTTTCCCCTGCCTCGCTATGAGCAGCGACTTGCACTTCTTCGGAAGCGTAGTGGGACGTTCTTCTCCGAAGTGGCCCTGGAACAAGCGGCGCGAAAGTCGGAGCATTTCTCGATGGCCTACGTCCAAGAGATCGTCGTGAATGCGCTCCTCTCCAGCGCACACCATGGAGACACGCCCGGAGACGACGCTCTTCTGAAAAGCATGGAAACGCTGCGCACTCAGCGGAAAGAGGCCTCAAAGCCGGGGGAAGTAATGGATGAACGCGAGACCGTTGGTTTCTGCCACTCGGACAACGGTGGTCGGTAGAACCGAAGGTCGTTGACCGACTTGGGGTGTGCCCCGATGACCACAGTCGAGTTTGCAAATCCCAGCGAGTTTCTCGCCGAGCTACGGAAAGACAGCCGGCAGGTGGACAGGGGCATTGTCCGGGTCGCAGAGCGCCGACGGGCGAGCGCGATGAGCCCTGTCCTGCTGGTGAGCATCGCCGGGACCACTCGCGTCGGAGATGAAAACTACCGGGTCGAATGTGTTTGCGGAGCGCTATGTGGGATAGAGGTTAACGATCAGCGGGTTCTCGCGAAAATGCGCAAACAACTTAGGAGACTCAGGGACAGTTGCGCTGGCTTGGGACTCGTTGTGCGGTCGGGAACGCTGGCAGAGAGTACCTGAAAACTCACGGCTTTATTGCCATACCGCCATTTGAAAGCTCGACTTCAATTAGGTTGTTGAGTACCGGTCGCTCTGAAGCCCATTAGAACAGTAATGAAGCAGACGTTGCTATTATCTGCATAATTGCCATTCTAAACAGAAGGACTTTCCTGTTTGTCAGGAGGGGATAAACCCGATATAAGATACATCAGCGTCAAACGGTGTTTGGGCGGCAAAATGACTTTGAGCGAACCAACTGATGATTCCCCAGTCACGCTTCAATGGAAGGGACCATTTAAGCTTCGTGAATTCATCGAATATGAATCCCGCCCAGAGTGTTTTGGCAAACCGGGAGTATATCTTCACCTTTACGTCGGAGAAAACGTCACCAAACTTTGGTACATCGGAAAATCAGAGTCACCCCTCTCGAAACGACAAAAAGAACATTACCTTCACACTATTGGGGGCTTATACAATATGCCAAAAGAGCATATGAGAACGAACGGTAAAGACTGGAATCCCGATCCCCTCAAGAATAAAGAGATGTGGGATGTTTGTTTGGACCAAGCGCGATTCCTCGATCATGTCAAAACCACATTTTCCTTCGCGAAAACCATAGAGGTTTATCTTGCAGAATGCCCAAAAAATCTAGTGAAAGATGTTGAACGCAATCTTCTGCATAAGCTGAAACCGTGGGGTACAAATCGAGGTAGGGAATCAAAACCGCCTCGTCAGTTGAGCATCGTTCATAACAACGCTCTTACCAGACAATCTTGGTATCGAACTGACGTCACAATCTGGACCTCGGATGGAGAAGGGAAGAGCGTCTGTACTTTACCACTCACGATTGAGAACAATTAAGAGCTCGCTGAGAAAAGACGAAAATGATCTTTCTGGCTAATGCAAGGTTAGACAAGCGCCTTGAAGTGAGTCATTCAATGGATAAGAAGTGAAGAAAGAGTGGCTCCTGTGATTTTGGACTAGATAAGGTCACTTTTTATAACAAAGATTACTAGTGCCTGAACGCTGATGGCTCCAATTCTTTTCCATCTCGCCTTTCCAATTCACGATCTGGCGGCGACGAAACGTTTCTATGTCGATGGGCTTGGGTGTACGTTGGGTCGAGAATCGAGCCATGCCGTCACGTTCGGATTGGCGGGACATCAACTCGTGGCCCATCTGACGGCAGAACCCTTGCCGAGGCAGCAAGGCATTTATCCCCACCATTTTGGTCTGACTTTTTTGTCGAAAGATTCGTGGCAACGGTTTTTGGAACAGGCCCAGGCAAAACTGTTGCCTTTCTATCAACAGCCCCGCGTCCGGTTCCCTGGCACCAGGATCGAACACCACACATTCTTTCTGGAAGATCCCTCCGGGAACCTCCTCGAGTTCAAACACTACACCCATGAGTCGGCGATATTCGGTGAGCGAGACTATTCTGAAGTCGGCGACTCGCTGTAGCCTTTTGTCTGCTCCTGGTCTTGAGGCTCTCTCGAATCTTGCTCCGGCTCCAGTTCTGGATCAGGCTCTGGCCCGGGCTCCGGCTCTGAGTCTGGCTCTGACTGTGGCGCTTGTTCTAGCCGGGGAGGCTGGGGAGTTTGAGGAGATCCCCTGGTAATCCATTTGAGGATTCGGTTGTGGCGGCGCGTCAGGAAGTTCGTTTTTCGTAGCGGATCGTATCGCCGGGGAGACGGTAGGATAGCCGCCAGCCACGCGGCCTCGTCGGCCGTCAGATCGTGCGCGGACTTTTTGAAGTGGTGACGAGCTGCCGCCTCGGCGCCATAGACGCCCTGTCCCCACTCAACGACATTGAGATACAGCTCAAGAATCCGCTCTTTCGTGAGATGCTGTTCGAGGGAGCGTGTAATGAGCGCTTCTCGCGCTTTTCGCAGCAGAGACCGTTCGGACGATAGGTAGAGATTCTTGGCGAGTTGCTGGGTGATGGTGCTTCCTCCACGCTTGAATTCGCCTGCTTCGAGATTGTACTGTGCTGCCTTTTTGATTCCTTCCCAATCGAATCCTTCATGGGTAAAGAACGATGAATCTTCTGCAGCCACGACCGCATGGCGAAGGCTGGGAGCGATACGCGAGAGCGGCACCCACGTCCAATGGCGCCCGATGGCGCGACCTTGTTCCGTCGCCTGAGCCTGTCGCGTTTCTATCAGCGCCGTCGCGGCTGGATTGGTCGTGCGTAAGCTCGACACTTCCGGCATCGCCAATAACCAGAAGAGGAGGACCGCCCCGACCAGGAGGCCCAGGCCGATGATCAGAACGGCTTTCAGGCGGGACCGGGATTGTTTGGTTGACTTCCTCATGAGAGGCTGCGTATCACAGAGACCGTCGGCGCCTGTATTAATACCATGTGTAAACGGTGAATGGCTGGGGAACGTATGAGAATCCTTTCGGCAGAGTTTATCAGAAGTTGTGCGGGGCCAGAGCAGTTTCTGAAGAGTGACCTTCCCGAAATCGCCTTCATCGGGCGATCGAACGTGGGGAAGTCCTCTCTCATCAATTCTCTCTTGCAGCGTAAGGGGCTGGCCAAAGTCAGCCGTACGCCGGGGAAAACCCGTTTGGTCAACCTCTTTCGGATCGCCAGCGACGATCCTGGGTTGGCGCATTTCGTGGTGGTGGATTTACCCGGGTATGGGTACGCGAAGGTGTCGAAAGCACTGCGGGCTCAGTGGGCTCCATTGATCGAACAGTATCTCGACGGGAGTGAACGGCTGCGTGCGGTGGTGGTGTTGGTGGAGAGCCGGGTGTTGAGTGAGCAGGACAGAGACACGATTGCATGGCTGCTGTCCGTCGGACGTCCTCCTGTCGTGGTCGCGACGAAAGTCGACAAGTTAAAAATGAGCGAACGCATCAGTGCGCTTCGCCGGCTGCAGGAAGGGCTCGGATTGGTCGGGCTCGACGCAGTTATTCCTTACTCTTCGGTAACGGGCGAGGGGCGGGAGCGCTTGTGGGCCGTCCTGAAAGAGCGGATTCGAACTTGATGTCGATGTAGGCCTTATTCTTGAGGTTCGTGAGCCACGTTTGAAAGACGTCTTCGCTTTTCTGCTGAAACACGAGTCCCTGGATTTCATTGCGGACTTGCTCAAACGGGCGGAACTGCTTGGGTGTCTTGTCTTCCAGGCGCATGATGTGAAAACCATCCGACGTGTCGATCACATCTGAGATGCCGCCAGGTACCAGCGTGGCGATGATACGCTCAATTTCCGGCAAGAGTTCTCCCTGCCGCACTAAGCCCAGGTGTCCTCCGTGTGAGGCGTTCGGGCCGTCGGAAAAGCGCAACGCCATATCCTCGAAGGATTCCCCCTGTTTAAGCCGAATCATCACCTCGCGAACTTTCTCTCGCGCATCGGCTGTATCGTCAGGTGAGCGGGGTTTGATGAGAATCTGACTGAGTGTGTATTCTTCGGAGAGTGCAAACCGGTCGCGGTGCTCCTGGTAATACCGTTTCAAATCGGAATCCGCGACCATCACCGCACTTCGCACATCTCGGTCGACGACCTTGAGGAGTGTCAACTGTTCTCGGACCCGTTTCATGTCCGCCGGGTTCGTCTCGTCGACTGGTTCGCCCTGTTGCTTCATCTGTCGAATCATTTGCTGGATTTCTTGATCCGTGACCGTGATACTCCGAGTTTTGGCTTCCTGGAGCTGCAATTTGCGCTCGATCATCGAGGTCAACGTGGCGTACTCCGCTGTCTTGAGGCGACGCGCAAGCGCATCACCGCGAGAGTCTTTCTGAATCCGCTCGCGCTCCGACGCGAGTTCCCGCTGTATCTCGGACAGCATGATGAGGTCTGAGTTGACGATCGCGACGATCCCATCCTCCACCTGTGCGGCTGAAAGTAGGGACGCTGGTGCGATGAGCCCGAGCGTGAAGAAGATGGTATGTCTCAACCAGTTTGGCGCCATTGTGCTGAACGGACGGATCGTGGATAGAGGACTCATTCTACGCCAGGGCGGTCGACCGTACGGCGAGAGCCCGACGGATTGTACACGAACTTCATTGGACTTGAAGCCTCTGAGGAGGGAAATTTTCTGCCCTAGCAGGCTGCGGAAAAACTCTGTTGATACACACAACCCCGTTGGAATTTTCCGTCTGGCACCGACGTCATATTTATATTCGCAGGGTACTCAAAAAGACCGTCCAGCAAGGCCGCAGCGAGCGAAGAGGCGAGGCGTACGCTTCGGTACGTTGAGCGTCTGAGCGATGCGAGAACGCCGCTGGCGGGCTTTTTCAGTACCCTGCTAGACGACTCAGCGTTTGCCGACATCGTCGGTGACATAGCGGGCGGCATCGGCGAGGCGAATGACCGCTTTTGTGCGGATATCGGCAATCACGCCGGTAAATCGTTTCCGGCGCTTCTCGTTGAGTAGTTCCTGACGAAGGCGTTCCCGAACAGCCACGTCCGCCTGAATAATTTCCTTGTCGAGCGGCGCAATCATGACGAGGTAGTAGCCGGCGGCCGTCTTGATCGGCGCACTGATCATACCGGTCTTGAGGGTATGAATGACCGCATCGACTTCTGGGTCAACCAGTTCTTTTCGATAGGGTCCGAGATCGCCTCCGTTCGCTTTCGTTTTGAAGTCGATGGAATACCGCTGCGCAAACTTGGCGAAGCTCCCGCCATGATTGACCTGGTATTCGAGGTCTTTCGCGGCGGAAATATTGGGCAGCAGCATCTGTGCCACTCGTACTTTCAGGGGCGGGAGGAGTTCGCCGGCATGCTGCTCGTAGAAGGCGGCCAATTCCTCATTCGTGAGTTCGACTTTGGCTTTGATCCGGTCCTTGAGCAGTTCATCGATAATGAGTTGCTCCCGGTAGCGCTGTGCGCGATCGCGAATGGCATCGCTCTTATCGAGTCCGAGCTTGCGTGCCTCCTGCATGAGTAGCTCTCGGGTGATGAGTTCATCGAGGAAGAGGCGCTTCCCCCCCTCTTTCAGGTACCGCGCCCTGGTGGCCTCAGCCAGTTCTCCCCAGTGGATATCGAAGTCGGTCTGTGTGATCTGGCGACCGTTGACAAGGGCCAGGACGCCTTCCTCCGGGGGTGGCGCACAGCCAGTCAATACGAGGAAGATCCCGCTGATAACGCAGGCGAGCAGGGTGACGAGACGGACAGTGGCCACGTTCATGGATTCCTTCGATTGTCGAGTCATGGGCGTCTGAGATCGTGTCATTGAGATGAGCATGATGGCATTGTGGTGTTGGTATCACAGCCTCCCAGGCTTTGCAAGATTCCGGTGAGTTCTGGAAAGATGGAAGGCCAGTCTTGATGCGGCATCTGTAGCTCAAATGACAGCGGAGATAGGAAGCACACCCGTTTCTTGTACCGGTCCATCATCCGGTGAATCGCCTGGCTTGAGACCCGGCTTTTGACGTCGAGCGTGACGACGACGGAGTGGGTTTTGAGTTCGATTGTGCTCAGGCGCAAGGCTTTTGCCTGGAGTCGTACCTGCATCACTTCGAACAAGCGCTCGACGGAGTCCGGGGCCAACCCATATCGATCCTGTATTTCGCCGTGAAGAAGGGCGAGATCGCCAACTTGGGTGCAGGACGAGAGCCGTTTGTAACAAGAAAGTCGCTGGTGGGGGTCGGTGACGTACGCATCGGGAATAAACGCGGAGACATTGAGCCGGAGTGTGGGGTCTGGTTCTTCTTCCACCGTCTGGCCTCTCAGGCGCTGGACGGCCTGTTCCACCATCTGCATGTACAGATCGAGCCCGATAGCGGCGATGTGCCCCGATTGCTGTTTCCCGAGGAGGTTACCGGCACCACGGATTTCCATATCGGCCGCGGCGATGCGGAAGCCGGCACCCAGTTCGGTAAATTGCTGAATGGCTGTGAGGCGTTTCTGCGCGTCGTCGCTCAGCCGTTCTTCATCGGGCACCAGGAAATAGGCATAGGCTTGATCGCCACTTCGACCTACCCGTCCGCGCAATTGATACAACTGCGCGAGTCCGAACATGTCGGCGCGGTTGACGAAGATCGTATTGGCATGAGGGACGTCGATTCCCGATTGAATAATGGCCGAGGCGATCAGCACGTCCGCCTCACGGCGAAAGAACTTCAGCATCACAGCTTCAAGCGGTTTGGCGTTCATTTGCCCATGAGCCATCACGATCCGCGCATCGGGTACCAGTTGGTGGAGCCAAGCCCCTGTCTTTTCCATTGTTTCGACCCGGTTATGGACGAAGTAGACCTGCCCGCCACGGCCTAGTTCGCGCAAGATCGCCTCTCGGATGAGCGTATCGTTGGATCGGACGACCTGCGTGCGAATGGCCAAGCGGCCCGCCGGAGGGGTCTCGATGATCGAGAGATCTCGCACGCTCGCCATGGCCATTTGCAAAGTTCGAGGAATCGGAGTGGCCGTGAGCGTCAAGACATCGACTTGGGTGCGGAGCTGTTTCAATCGTTCTTTATGTTTGACGCCGAACCACTGTTCTTCGTCGATGATGACGAGGCCTAAATCGCGGAATATCACATCCTTCTGGACAAGTCGGTGCGTCCCGATTACCACGTCGACAGCGCCGGATGCCACGTCTTTGAGAATGGCTTTGGCCTCTTTCGGCGATTGGAATCGGGAGAGCAGCGCGACGCGAGCCGGGAATGGCGCAAACCGTTCGGAGAAGTTGTCGTAGTGTTGGTGCGCCAACAGGGTCGTGGGGACGAGTACCGCGACCTGGCGATTGGCTTCCACGGCCTTGAAGGCTGCACGCATGGCCACTTCCGTTTTCCCGTACCCGACGTCGCCACAGACCAATCGGTCCATCGGTTTGTTGGACTCCATGTCGTGCGTAATGTCTTGGATCGCTTTGAGTTGATCGTCTGTTTCTTCGTACTCGAAGGCCGCTTCGAACTCGTGGTACATCGTGCTGTCGAATCCGTAAGCATGGCGTGTCACGAGCTCGCGGTTGGCGTATAGATCGACCAGCTCGTGAGCCATTTCCTCGATGTCCTTCTTCACACGTGCCGTGGTCTTGGCCCAATTGGCACCGCCAAGCCGTTCCAGGCGCGGCGCATGGCCGTCCGCCCCGCTGTACCGTTGCACCTGGTCGAGCCGTTCCAGGGGAACATACAAGGTGTCGCCGCCGGCGAACTCCAAAATCAAATAGTCGCTGTCAAATTCCTGCACCGAGAGACGTTTCAGACCTCGATATTTGGCGATGCCATGCTGGACATGGACGACATAGTCGCCCACATTGAGATCTTCCAGCGATGAGAGAAATGTCGCCGCTTTGCTCTTAGCCTGCGGCTTGTGGCGCGCGCCTTTCGCAAACAATTCTTCTTCCGTCAGCACGGCCAGGCGCAAGTCCGGCGCAAGGAATCCAGCCGACAGATCGCCGTGCAAGACATAAAACGGCGCTTTAGTCTTGCTCGTCACGGCCCAGGTTCCCGTTGTCCATCCCATCGCCGGCACATCGTGCTCGCGCAAGAGCGCCAGCAAGCGGTCTACTTGGCCACGACTTCGTGCGACGAGTACCACACGGGATTCATCTCGCAGGCGATCCATAATGGCGAGGGTCTGGCTGAAGGGCATGCCACGGGCCCCGAGACCGGCGCTGGCTGGAGCCTGAGCGGGGAAGGCCTGAACTGGATTCCATGACGCATCGCTCGGAGTCAGGGGCTCAAGCGCGAGCGTGGGCCAACCGTTCGTGTGATCCATGAGGTCCGGCCAGGAGAGAAATAACCGCTCCGGTGACGGGTAGGGGACGACCGTTTCCCGGTCGGCGTGACGGAGATAGCCATCGTCGATTTTTGTCCAGAGGTCCGCGCAGGCTCCTGTCAATGCCGCCGGCTGATCCAGGACTAACAGCGGTTGATCGGTGAAATAATCGAAGAGGCTGTCCATGCCGGGATAGAGATCCGGTGCGCGCCACTCAGCGTCTGCAGGAATGGGAGCGAGGGAGTCCGGGGACGTCTCCGCACGCAGGTATTCCCGTGCGGGAAGGACGACGGCTCGATCCAGCTTCGCAGTGGATTTCTGGGTGGCGGGATCGAAGAGTCGGAGCGAGTCGATGGTTTCACCAAGAAACTCGACACGTAGCGGGTCGGCATAGGCCGTCGAGAATATATCCACAATACCGCCTCGAATACTGAACTCCCCGGGGATTTCCACCACCGAGACCTTGCGGTAGCCGAGGCGTAAGAGCCCTCCTGTGAGGACCTCTCGTTCAATTGTGCCGTTCAACTTAAATTGCAGGGTGGTGCTCATGAAGGTCGTGACGGGCAGCAGTCGTTGCATCAGAGCCGCGATGGAGGTGACGAGACAGGTGTGCGGTGTCGATCGGATGTGATGCAGGGCGTTCATCCGGCGCGCGATGAGACTGACATGGGGCGCGCTGCCCTCGTACGGCAAGGTTTCCCATCTCGGGAACAGGGCGAGGGAGGTCGTCGGAATGCCGGTGAGGTCATGGAAAAAATGCAGGTCGTCAAAGAGGCGTTCAGCCGACTCATCCGACCCAGTCACGATCAGCCATGATCGATGCTCCAGTTTCCCCAATTGGGGATGCAGGAGAGTGGTGAGGGCAAGACCGGCAGTAGAACCATACAGGCCGGTCACAGAGGGACGACCTGTTCCATTCCCAAGCGCCGTGGCGACAGGAACAAACCATTGAGAGGCTGATGCAGCGGAGATTGCAATGGACATGGCGTAATAGGCTAGGGGATCGCGAGTGCCTCATTGCAACATTCCGCTGATCGACAGGTTGGGAATAAAACAAGAGGCGAACAGTTGAGCAGGATGCTCAAACAGTTCGTCAGCAAGGCCGGAGGCGAGTCGAAACCGGAAGCGTACCCTCGGGGGTACGTTGAGGATTTTGATGAGCCGAGAACGAAGCTGGCGGACTGTTTCAGCATCCTGTTACGCGGTGGTTGAGCGAATGCGTTCGATCAGCGACGTGGTGGACATGCCTGGAACCAACGGAATGGTACGGACGACTCCACCTCGCGCTTCGACGATCTCGCGGCCGACGATCTGTTCCACGGCCCAATCTCCGCCTTTGACCAGGATATCCGGCTGCACTGCTTCGATCAGGCTATGGGGGTCCGGCTCGTTAAAGAGAATCACATAGTCGACTGAACCGAGCGCAGCGATCACTTCCGCGCGCTGAGCCTCCGACACGATCGGCCGATCCGGCGCCTTGCTCAAACTCCTGACGGAGGCATCGCTGTTGACAGCGACGACCAGGAGGTCGCCCAGGTCTTTCGCAGCCTGGAGGTAGCGTGTATGGCCTACATGCATGAGATCGAAACAGCCGTTGGTAAAGACGACCCGTTTCTTCTGTGTGCGGGCTCGTTGTAAGAGCGGAGCGAGCTGCTCCTTGGTCACGACCTTCGTGGGCATGGCCCCATCATACCGGCTGCGAGTCTGGATAGAAAGAGAGGAACAATACCAGCAGGACGCTGAAAAAGCCCGCCAGCTTCGTTCTCGGCTCATCAAAATCCTCAACGGGGACCCGGCCGCCTCACCACTCGGCGGCGCGCACAGACGTGGTGCTCCTTATTCGTCGCACCGTGCGCCCCAGAGAGTACGCTTCCGGTTTCGATTCGCCTGCGGCCTTGCTGGACGGCCATTTTGAGCGTCCTGCGGAAACGTTACCTTATTATGCCATACGAGTAGGTCGTTGAAGTTCTGCGGTGATGAAACGGTTTTTCTGCGGCCTACTCGGCATCGTCACGGTTCACGCCGCCTAACCCAATCACCGAGGACCCATGCTTGGTCATCAGCGCGTCCATCGTCTCGATCGCTTTTGTGCGCCGCTGGTCGAACAGTCCGGTCGGCGCAGGAGTCAAGGAAGAGAGTGCGAGCCCGGCCAAGCGGTACTCGATGCCGGGCCGAAGGAGTTCTTCTAGCGCCTGTTGGACGGTCGGCCACATGTCAGGGTCGTAATTCAATGGGTGAGAAAAGCGATGTTGTTTGGTCGAGATAGCGAATCGGGCGTTTTTTAACTTCACCGTGCAAGATCCAGCGGCCAATCCTTCCTGTCGAAGATCTCGCGCCAGGTCACGGAGGAAGCCGCGCAGGGTGTGCTCAAGAAAAGGACGGTCATGTGTGTCATGTTCGAATGTGGTCTCGTGACTGAGGCTTTTGGATTCTCGGTCGGCCACCACCGGTTCGTGGTCGATCCCTCTCGCCAGCTCTCGAACCCAGTGGAGTCGCGAACCGAAGATATGGCGCAAGGGTTGATCCCAGCGTGGGTCCAACAGCTCGCCGATCCTCTTGAGTCCAAGCGGTTCCAGGCGTGCGGCAGTTTTAGGACCGATTCCCGGCATTGCACGCAGAGGCTGCGGTGCTAAGAATGCTTTTTCCATACCCGGCTGGATCGTGACCAGCCCATCAGGCTTGTGGCTATCTGCGCCAATTTTTGCGACGGTTTTGCCGGTCGCGACGGCGATGGTGCAGCGCAATCCCGTGGCCTCGTAGAGCGTATCCTTCACGAGTTGTCCGAGTGAGCGAGGATCGGGATGGCGGGTCTGGAGATTCGTCGTGTCGGCATAAAATTCGTCGATGCTGCTCCATTCGGTGAGCGGGAACAACTGGTCGGTGACGGCCCGCATCGCATCATGCAGCTGCCGATACAAAGGCCGATCAGGAGGCAGCAGAATGAGGTTGGGACAGAGCTGGAGGGCTTTCGCCGTCGGCATGGCCGAATGGATGCCGAATGGCCGCACGGCGTAACTAGCCGCAGCGATGATCCCGCGTGGCGGTGGACCGCCGACTGCGATGGGTTTGCCGGCGAGGCTGGGGTCCTTCACCACGGCCGCTGACGCAAACATGGCATCGACGTCTCCGAAGAGAATCTGGCGAGACCAACGCATCAATTACTCCTGAAGGGAAACCTAGAAGGCTGCGGGAAAACTCTGTAGGCACACTAGAGTCGCACTGGTCGGCACGTCCTGGCAACAGGAGCACGCAACGCAGGGTGCTCAAAAAGGCTATCCAGCAAGGCCGCAGCGAGCGAAAAGGCGAGGCGTACGCTTCGGTACGTTGAGCCTCTGAGCGATGCGAGAACGATGCTGGTAGACTTTTTCAGCACCCTGCTAAAAGGTAAAGGACAATTGAAGCGGTTGCAAAGAGCGTTGAGATAGGGGGGTTCTCGTGTGGGGAATGCGTTCGGAGTCGGTTGGAATACGGCCGACTGATCCCACCAGCTCCTGTAATAATCCTCGACAGATACCGCAATGGTGGCGACGTGGCTCAATCGTTCGTCGCTGGCGTCGGTATACTCGGCCGCATTGCCGACAACGCCAGGCGAATTGTGTGAGAGCCAGGACTTCCTTCTGTAGGGAATGGTAGATGGTGATCGCCAGGGCGCCGTCTCGATTCATCTCGGTCATCTTTCGGAGAAAGCTCGCCCCATGGTTTGGCCGCCGCTTCAGGATATCGTATTGCCATTGATGAATCATTTCGTGCGCCAGCGTGCTCCGGATCTCCTGCGCGCCATACTCGCTCTGCTGGACAACTTGTTGGAGTAGAGGAAGAGACAAGCGAATTTCACGCCTTGTCGGCGGGCGAAGGCCGTCCCGATCTATTCGGGGCCGCGGTCCTCGACGAGTCACAAAGAGGCCGACTGAGGAGGTCAGCCTCCGACTCCAGACCAGATCAATCGGGGGCAGGAGGCCTCCGAAGTAGCGTTCATTGAGTGCGCTCCACATCTGGGTCAGATGCTGCGAGGTCACGGGAGGGGATGCGTGTGAGCGTGAAGACATGCGAAGGGGTTACCCCAATTCTTCGTACACGGCTGCAGCCAGCAACGGCACCATAATTTCGTGGTGGCCGATCAGGGAGTAGCCTTTCCCACCCTTCTGGGTTGGCCGCCGCACCACGTTGGTCAGCGGGCGGTAGTGAGCGAGGAAGTCCATGTCCACAGTCGTAATATTGGTCAGATGATGGCCAAGATTGCGTCCCAGCGACACCGTTTTGAGAAAGACTTCCGGCAAAATAACGGCCGAGCCGAGATTGAGGTACACGCCACCTTCCATCCCTGACACCACAGCTGCAAGTCGCCGAAAGTCCAACAGCGAAGTTGCGCCGATCGCGGCTCCATCCGCCGCAGGATGCATATGGATGATGTCGGTTCCGATCGCGACGTGCACGGTGACCGGAATGCCGAGCTTCGCTCCGGTCGCGAGGATGCTCGTACCGCGGTGGGGAAATTGACCCTGGCGTCGATTGATGTAGTGGCCGATGGATTCCCCGAGCCCTTCCCGATCATGGGCTCCACGGATGATCGCCTCGTTGAGCATGCGACCGGTTTCCTCTGCCATCCCGAAGCGTCCCTCGTCGATTTCCGCGTCGACCTCTTCAGACGTGTGCCCCATGAGTGCCAATTCGAAATCATGAATAATTCCGGCTCCATTCATGGCCACGGCCGACAGAATTCCTTGTTGCATGAGGTCCACGAGAATCGGACTCAATCCGACTTTAATGACATGGGCGCCGAGTCCCACGATAACGGGCCGGCCTTTACGATGAGCCTTGACCATAGCCTTGGCGACCGCGCGCAACGATTTCACGCCCAGGATATCCGGCAGCGAGCGATAGAATTGGCTGAAACTGCCTCCTCGGCGCCAGGGGCTGGCAAAATCGGAGATGCGAACCTTGCTGTGCCGTTTCTTGAGCGGATAGGTCGTGAGGTCCGTCACGTTGATCGGCGCGATCAGGCTCGGAGTCGTGACGGGGGGCCGCTGCCGGTCAGGAGGCTTTGCCAAGGAGCTGTTCCTCGATGAGTTCACACAGGACGTGGCCGAGCGTGATGTGGCTTTCTTGAATGCGGGCGGTGACCGTCGAGGGCACGACGAACGGATATTCCACCAGACCGGCCAGTTTCCCGCCGGTCCCACCGGTCCAGCCGATGGTGGTGAGGCCACAGGCTCGCGCTGCCTCCACGCCTTTCAGCACGTTGGGTGAGTTGCCGCTGGTGCTGATGGCAATGGCGATATCGCCTTTCTGGCCATGGGCTTGGACCTGGCGAGCAAAGAGTTCTTCAAAACCATAGTCGTTGGCGATGCAGGTAATGGCGGCGATGTCGGTGGCGAGGGCGAGGGCCGGAAGCGGAACTCGCTCACGCTTGTAGCGGCCGACAAACTCGGCTGCGAGATGGGCCGCATCCGTAGCGCTGCCTCCGTTGCCGAAGAGCAGCACTTTGCGTCCATCGCGAAAAGCCATGGTTATCAATTTCGCGACTTGCACGATGCGATCGGCATACTCGCGCGCGAACTGTTGTTTGACGGTCGCGCTCTCGGTAAACGCAGTGAGTACACGCTCTTTCATGGGAAGGGATTCTAGGCAACCCTCCGTCATCTGTCAAACCTGACTTGTCGACCGGTTATGACTTTACTGAGACGATGGGCCCTGTCTGTCGAATGGCGTTCATCGCAAGGGCGATCATAGAACCGACATCGGAGACCGTCGCCGGCAGGATGAGCGTATTGGTCGTTTTCGCTAACTCTCCAAACTTCGTGATGTACTGTTCCGCCACGCGCAGTTGAACGGCTTCCTGGCCGCCAGGCACTTGGATGGTCTCCGCGACCTTCCGCAGCCCCTCGGCTGTGGCTTGAGCAATGGCGAGGATAGCTGCGGCGGCTCCCTCTGCCTCGTTGATCTGTTGCTGCTTCTTTGCCTCGGAGGCTTTGATGACTTGTTGTTTTTCGCCCTCGGCCTGGTTGATCGCCGCGTCGCGTTCGCCCTCCGACGTGAGAATCACTGCCCGCTTTTCCCGCTCCGCCCGCATCTGCTTTTCCATCGCATCCAGCACGCCTTTGGGGGGCGTGATGTTCTTAATCTCGTACCGGAGGACTTTGACGCCCCAGGCTTCTGAGGCTTTGTCGAGTTCGTTCACCACCTGAATATTGATGTTGGTCCGTTCTTCGAACGTCCGATCCAGTTCAATCTTGCCGATCTCACTTCGCAGCGTGGTCTGCCCGAGCTGGATCAGCGCGAAATGAAAGTCACTGATGCCATAGGACGCGCGCTGAGGGTTCAAGACTTTGAGGTATAAGATGCCGTCCACTGACACCTGCACGTTATCGCGCGTGATACAGACCTGCTCGGGGATGTCGATGGCCGCTTCCTTGAGCGAATGTCTATAGCGAATGCGGTCGATGAAGGGGAGGAGCATATGAAATCCTGCATCCAACGTCGCAGAATATTTACCGAGTCGTTCAACGACATAGGCGCTTTGTTGCGGGACCACCACGGCGGTCTTGGCGATGATAATCAGCACCAGCACAGCCAACAACA
>ERZ1292633.2784-Hain-H41-02um-R1-2784-length-17564-cov-6_pt1 | contig 17564 bp, 17 predicted proteins | sample MGYA00564406_ERZ1292633 | MGnify/ENA primary metagenome ERZ1292633 (study PRJEB36523, sample SAMEA6512639) | groundwater metagenome | collected 2019-01-08 | study: AquaDiva: Metagenomics assemblies of 32 groundwater samples | reverse complement strand
CTCGCGGGCGACGCAAACAGTACCGCGACAGGTATGGAGCGGTGAATCAGAACCGCGACCGGGAGGGAGCGGCCAATCTGGGCGTGAGCGCGTGCAATCCGCCGTCATCGGTCCAGTGTACATTGCCCTGAGTCGCGGAGGGCTGAACTTGCCTTATCCGGCTTGAGTTTGGTTGTGCGATCGTTATCGTGCATCCGTGGATCGCCGACTGGTCAAGATCAAACGGCTCGTTGCCGCCGGGCGGACGAAGAAGCTCCAACGGAACCGGGGCGGAAGCGACTGGTCCGTGATTCCCCGGCTTTGGTAATTTGGCCCCGCGCTCCCGCTTGGGGTTCTGATTGAATGGATGAGCGAAAGCGAACGTCGCCGGTTTCAGCAGTGGGTTCGATGAAAAGCAAACGCAAGATCAAGAGCGCCAGCCGATCCGAATTGCTGTACATCCGCGCCATGGAAAAGCGCTCTGCGTTGTCGATGGTCGATGCGGGGGAGGCCGAGGTGCTTCCGCTGGCCGAGTATCCCGAGCCGCTACGACGCTTTCTGGCTCGGGAGCGCATGATGGTGCATGTCAAGCTCTCGGCGGCCGCAAGGCGAAAGCTGGAAGTCCGCAGCCGCCGCGCCGGCCTGCCGCCGGACGAACTCGCCAAACGCTGGCTGGAACAACGCCTCCGCAATACGGGAAGTTGAAGGCTCCGCCGGAGGTAGGGCGGGTTTTACGGGCGTCGCCGGTTCGGTGTGCTTTGCTCTGGGTTGCGGTGGCCCAAGTCCGAACTATCCGACTTCACGACGGGGCACGGATGTCTGGGGCACAGAATACCCATATCTTTGAAAGTGGCGACGAAGCTCACGGTGGAGTTTTCGATTGTCGACAGCACTGCGCCCGTTCAGGGAAACGATTTCCGAGAAAATCTTTTCGTACGGGAAGAATGAGAGCACGTAGCTTTCGCCGTAGATAAGCCACCGGCCTCGCTCGCACACGACGTCAAGGAAGTTCATCCCCTGGGCGTTGATCAGTTGGGCGAAGTACTGCGAAGATCGAAGATCCTGTTCGCTGGCGCCAAGAAGTGATACGTTTTTTGAATAGGGATTCGGGTGGTTGTGCGTTCTAACCACAAGATCGGCCTGCTTTGAAGACGCAATTCTGCAAAGGTCGTCCATGCCAATTGACGGGGAGACCATCGTTGAATCTGGCCCTTTGTTGCACCACAGGCCGACGACCCGATGACCGGCGCAGAACAGGAACACCATCCACTCATGCTTCTTGTATTTTAAGTGCGACGCAGCAATGGAAAGAGCCGATTCGAGTGGGTAATCCACCCAGTGAAACGACCCATCCGAGCGCATCGATTGCTTGAAGGTGTTATCCAGCGGCGACAAATCGCGACCGAAGCTGAAATATTTATAAATCATCTGTGAGCGGAGTTTTTTCGCAAGACACTCGATCTGCACCGGTGTGAGCGTTTGAGATATCCTCCAATAATCTACGAGTGCAGCAATCAGCGCAACAACGATGATGATAAGCAGTAGGACGAGGACGATTTCAATGTCAGCAGAAGAACGACCGGCATGACGGCGCGCAATCAGTGCGACGACGTTGAGGACGAATTCCATGCAGTGTTGACCTCCCCTTGAAGCCGGACGTCAGTCGTAGGTCGGGTCATCGACCCGACAATCCCGGCTAAACATCTTCTGGCGTTAGTCCGGTCCGCTTGGCGATGCGCGCGAGCATGTGCGGGCCGATCTCATCTTGATCGTGAAACGCGAAGACATAATCCGGCCACCCGGTCCTCTGAAGCGTTCGATGTGAGCCTGATTGACGCTTAATCGACCAGCCGATGCGAAACAGCGCCGCAAGGATGCGCGACGCTCGGGTTGAAGGCCAGTTCCCCACGGTTCATGCAACGATCGAAAAAACCGCTTTCATCTGCGGGAGTTCTTCGCCGTGTTCCAACCGTTCGGCCAGGACGCGCAGGGCCAGCGCCTGAGCGCGCGTCACGGCCTCCTGACGCGATGCGCCGTACACGAGCACGCCCGGCAACTCCGGGACTTCAGCAATCCACCGGCCATCGGATTCTTGTTCAATCTCGATCTTGAACATGCCTTGATTCTACCCAATCCTGACGCCGACGTCATGGGAATGCGATTCGAGGCCGCTTCAGCGGACTTTATCCGCCGAAGGCGGAGTTTTAGGCCGGTCCTTGGAGGGCCGGTCAAACGCGGATCATCTACTCTCAATTGTCCAGCCCGTTTCAACGGGCTTTCTACGTTCGGACAAGCCCGTTGAAACGGGCTGCACGGACCATCGCGTGTCGGCACAACCAGCCGTAAACGGCTGGCCTGAGGCGCCGCCCCGGCGGCGAAAGGCCGGTGAACCGGCCTGACCGTCAAACGTTCGTCATTGACAATGCGCGATAAATGTGGCGTGGTCGTAACAAAACTCTCGGCTTGATTTCGGAGAAGATTCGCCTCCTCCTTTGTGCCATCCATCATTCCTCAATGCAATCTCCCGCTTCGGAAGATCGCCCAACTCAACCCCAAACCCAACACCCCCGCCAGCAGATACCCCGCGATCCCCAAATACTGAAAGCTAATCCCAAAAAACGACCAATCCGTCCTTGCGCTCAACACCACGGAGCTACCGATGATGATGGCCGCAATGACGATCGAAAACGCCAGCCGGTTGCTCGAGCGGTCCAGTTCGCTGATGAGCCGGTCGATGTTCTCGTGGCGCACGTCGAGCCGCCAGCCGCCCGTCCCCAGCCGCCGCAAACCCCGCCGCAATTGCCCCGGCGCTTCCCGCAAAATGTTGACCAGGTGCCACCCCGACAGCACGGCCTCACGCGACAGCGCCTTCGGCGAAAACCGATCCGACAGCGTCTTCTTCAGTCGCGGCTTGAGCAGTTCGAGCAGATTAAGCTCCGGGTCGAGCCGCATGGTCACGCTCGCCACGGTGCTGAAAGCCTTGATAAGCACGATGAGATCGCGCGGCACCACGACATCGTGCCGGCGGATGATGTCCGAAAACTCCACGAGCAGCGTGCCGAGGTCGAAACGTTTCAGCGGCAGCCCGTAGTACTTGTCGAGCATCGCCTGCATCGCCCGGTGCAGACTCCGCCGATCCGTCTCCGCCCCGACGGCCCCCATGTCCGCCAGGGCGTCGATCACCACGTCCACCTCGCGGTTCACGCACGCATAGACGATCACCACCAGTTGCGTCATCCACTCGTCGGTGATGATGCCGACCTGTCCGAAGTCGATCAGCCCCACCGTCGCGGGCGGCTCAATCAAAATGTTGCCCGGATGCGGATCGGCGTGAAACGCACCGACCTCGAACGCCTGCTTGAGGTAGCAGTCCGCCAGCCGCCGCGCCACCAGCCGCTTGTCGATCCGCGGCGTCTCCGCCCTCCCCGATTCTCCCTCCCCCGATTCCCCTCCGTGGCTTCGTGGCGGAGCTTGTCCCGATGAAATCGGGATGGCTTCGTGGCTCCAATCCGCCGCGTTCGCTTCCGCTCGTGGCTCTGAATGCAAGCTCCCTGTGTCCCCCCTTGGAAAAGGGGGAGGTTGGCCCGTCGCTTGCGCTCCGAGTTCCGAACCCCAAGCGCCAGCGCGGGGCAGACCGCCCGTCGCTTGCGCTCCGAGTTCCGAACCCCAAGCGCCAGCGCGGGGCAGACCGCCCGTCGCTTGCGCTCCGGGTTCGGATGGAGCGCCATGCGCATTATCGACCACCGAATCCAGATTCCTCCCCGGCAACGCTTCGAGCGTCAGCACGCCGGGCCCGGTGAACTCCCAGTACACCTTCGGAATGCGCAACCCCTCATCGTCGGCGAACGCCTTCCCGAACCGCGCCGTCGTGGACGCTGCGTTGATGTAGTCCAGCTCCCGCGTGAGCGTCTCCTCTAACTCCGCGACGAGCGTCGCCGGACGGTAAATCCGCGACTCCGGCATCAGCGATTCCAGCGACTGCGCCAACCACTTCAGAAGCTGCATGTCCAGCGCGATGACGCCGTCGATGTCAGGCCGGCGAACTTTGACGACCACTTCTTTCTGTTTGTCCTTGAGCCGCGCGCGGTACACCTGCCCGATCGACGCACTGGCGAACGGCGTCTCGCCGATCCACTCGAAGCACTCGCCGACAGGCCGACCCAGCTCCCGCTCGATCGTTTGCATGGCCGCCGGAGTGTCAAACGGTGGCACTCGGTCCTGCAGCGTGCGAAGCTGCTCGATCACCTCCGCGGGAAGCAGGTCAGGCCGGGTGCTCAGCATCTGCCCCAGTTTGATGAACGTCGGCCCCAGCTCCGTGCACACCAGCGTCAACCGCCGCCCGATCGACGCCGCCCCGGTCTCCGTCGCGGCCTCGACCAAAGGCCGCTTGACCATCCACACCGGCACGAACCGGCCCAGGTTCAGCCGCGTGACCGCGTGCCCGAACCCGTGCCGAGTCAGAACCCGGGCGATATGCCGCATCCGGTTCAGCGACCGCACGCTTCGAGTGAATTGCAAAGGGGTCATCACGCCCTAGCGTCGCCTTCCACCTGCGTCGCGTCAAACGTGACCGGCCGCAACGGGTCATCCTGCGTTTCATCCCAGCAGCTCGTTAAAAAACTGTAGCGTCGCCCCTTGTGGGCGGCGCAAACTGCCGTCGCCCCTTGTGGGCGGCGCAAACTGCGTTCCGCGTCACCCACAAGGGGTGACGCTACACTGAATTGCGAACCACCCGCGTTTTTCAACGGGCTGCCAGAGAGATAGGCACCAATAGTTATCGGACTTGCGATTCGCGTCTTTCTGAGTGATTCAACCCCTGGACTACGATCCGGTAGTCCTTTTTTCCACATCGGCGCTGTATTTCCGACGATCCATCGCGCCGACCGCGATTCGCGGCGACTCTTTGGATAGAATGACCGGTTTACGGCTGCGCCGTGATTGGCTGCCGTTGCGGTTGACCGCCGAGCGTGTTGGACGGCGGGAATCGACAGTTGAGTCGGAAACGACATCGAAGGGAGCGAGGGTTATGAAACGGTTCATTGCATTGGCGCTGGCGATCGGTTTCGGCGGCGCGTCGGCTTGGGCGTCCAATTTAGACGTTAGTGTGAAATCCGGCGGATTGAACGCGGTGACGGTCGCACCGAACACCGTCGTCAACTTCCAGGTCGAAGGTATCCTTTCCGACGACCTGAACGAGGGCCTGGCCCTGGTCGGCTTCGACCTGCATTTCACGGGCGGGGCTTTGGCGAGTAACACGATCGTGGTCCCTGCTGGTGCGATCGCCTGCGGAAATCCGATGCCCGCCTTCGTCAAACCCGACGGCATCACCAACCCGGCCGGTTTCGGCGGCACGCTGATCGGCAGCGACCTGGTCCAGGTCGGCGGCGGCCAGAACACCATCAAGAACAGCGTGGACAATCCGGCCTGTGCGCCGAATTGCGCTCCGTTCCCGGTCGGCGCCGTGCTGACGGGCGTCGCTCAACCGGCTGTTTGCGGAACAGCCGTCATTGCGACCGGCTCGCTGACCGCTCCGGCTGTCGATGGCCCGTATCAGCTTCAGGTGCTCAACCTCTTCGCCAACGTCATCAAGGACGGCGAGACGGGCGCGGTTTTTTTTGCGACCCTACCCGCCGGCGTCGGCACGACCACCAACCTGACGATCAACGTCAGCCCGTGCGACGGTATCACCTCGACCGCGCCGTCCAATTGCGCGATCGACGCTCGCCAGCCGCATCAGCCCGGCAATCCGGCCGCGTTGCAGGGTTGGAACTCGGTGGCCATGACATTTGGCGCCGGTTGCGATGTTAGTGGCGCGATTCCGGGCGACTTTACGATTGCCTGCACACCGGCCGGCGGCTGCCCGACGATCACGAACGCCAACGCTGTGGATCAGACGGTGACGGTTACGCTCAGCAGCGTGATTCCGGCCCAGAAGTGGACCTGCATCACCCACACGGCCAGCGGCGATCAGGCCTGCCTCGGTAGTCTGCCCGCCGACGCCAACGGTGACCGTACGGCCGCCCCCGTGGACATCCTCGACATCATCGACAACCTCAACGGCGTGCGCGTCCCGCCGTTGGCCGTCCATCAGTGCGACATCGACCGCAGTGCACTATGCGCCCCGGCCGACATTCTTTCTGAAATCGACCTGCTCAACGGTGCGAGCGGCTTTTTGGTGTGGAACGGCAAGACTCTGCCGGCCTGCCCCAGCGCTACTCCGTGACCTGAGCGGAAAGCGCAATTGCAGTAACAACGGGAGGCTGACGAGGCGATTTCTCGTCAGCCTCTTTTCTTTGGCGGCGCTGATAAACAGGACTATTCCGGACCATTCATGCGGACGATTCCTATTACGGAAGTCCTTGTAGCGTCACCCCTTGTGGGTGACGCCGTACCGCAGGGTGCAGAATTGCGCCGGGGACAACCCCCGACGCTACATTGGGTTACGTCGGCGGCGCAGTCTCCAATCATCCGGGCCAACGAGAAAAAAGGACATGGACATGATCGTCGTCATGAAGGCCGCCGCGACCGCGGACGATGTGCAGCGGGCCATCGACCGCATCACCGAGTTGGGTCTCAAGGCGCATCTCTCCAAGGGCGAGTTCCGCACCATCGTCGGCGCGATCGGCGACCACAACCCGCAAGCCCGACAGCAGCTTGAACAGCTTCCCGGCGTCGACGAGGTGATGGCGATCAGCCAGCCCTACAAGCTGGCGTCGCGCGAGTTTCACGAAGCCGATACCATCTTCGACATCAAAGGCGTTCGCGTGGGCGGGCCGCACGTCAACATCATTGCCGGCCCCTGTGCGATCGAAAGCCGTGAAGTGCTCTTCGACGTCGGTCGCGCGGTGAAGGAAGCCGGCGCGTCGATCCTTCGAGGCGGAGCCTACAAGCCGCGAACCTCGCCGTATTCGTTCAGCGGCAAGGGGCGCGAAGGGCTGGAACTGCTCAAGGAAGCGGGCGACGAGTTGGGCATGCCCACGATCACCGAGGTCGTCGATCCCCGCGACGTGCCGATCGTCTACGAATTCGCCGACATTTTTCAAATCGGCGCCCGCAACATGCAGAACTTCAACCTCTTGCTCGAAGTCGGCAGGACCGACAAGCCGGTCTTCATCAAGCGCGGACTGGCGGCCTCGATCACCGAACTGCTCATGTCCGCCGAGTACGTGCTCAGCCAGGGCAACTACCGCGTGATGCTCTGCGAGCGCGGCATCCGCACCTTCGCCGACGAAGTCCGTTTCACGCTCGACGTGTCGGCCGTGCCGGTGATTCAGGAGCGTTCGCACCTGCCCGTGTTCATCGACCCCTCGCACGCCGCGGGCAAGCGCGATCTTGTCCCGGCGCTGGCGCTGGCGGGCATCGCCGCCGGAGCGCATGGCGCAATCATCGAGGTGCACAGTTGCCCGGATCGGGCGCTCTGCGACGGTCCGCAGGCGGTCCTGCCCAACAACTTCGTCAAGCTCATGGAACAGATCAAGCAAATCGCCGAGATCGTCGGCCACCGCGTCACCCTCTGGGGCCGCGACGACGCCGCACCCCGCCGCGCCGTCGCCGGCGGGCGGACGACGTAGGACGCATGCCGTGATGCTTGGGGCGAAGAGCGCAACATCAACGTAACTGCGACTCAAAAGCCTACCATTTGGAAAGTAAGCGCCGATCCGCGATAGGGTCAAATCCGCGCGTGCGCGTATAATGAAAGGCGAATTCGGGAGGATGGCTGACTACGCGTGCGCCGGTGCACCGTGGTCGTCGGAGCGGTTTGATGTTGCGAGCGTTGTTGACCTTGTTCGTCGTGGCGGCCCTGGGTACGGGCGGATACGTGAGCTTTCGGACCTGGTTCGACCGCGAACCGCAAATCAATTACAAGACGGCTCCGGTCACGCGCGGAACGATCGTTCATACCGTGACGGCCACCGGAACCCTCGAACCGTTGGTCAAGGTCCTCGTCGGATCGCAGGTGAGCGGTACCGTCACTCGCTGGTACGCCGACTTTAACCAGCGTGTAGAGGAGGGCTTCATCCTTGCGGAGCTGGACAAGGACCGCTTCAAGGCCACCCTCGACCAGCGCCAGGCCGCCGCCAGAGCGGCCGGGGCCCGCGTCGAGGAGGCCCAGGCCGCCCTCGCCGACGCCCGGCTCAAACGCGAACACGCCGAAGCCAATTTTGCGGCTCGCGCGGCCACGGACCTGGAGCTTTCCGAGGCCCGGATCGCCGAGCAGTCGGCCCAGGCTTCGCTCCACGCCGCCGAAGCGGAAGTCGAACGGGCCGAGGCCGACGCGCGGCTCGTCGCCGTCGATCTCGACCGCACCGTGATCCGATCGCCCATCGACGGTGTGGTTATTTCGCGCAACATCGACGCGGGTCAGACGGTCGCGGCTTCGTTCACCGCGCCGATTCTCTTCACCATCGCCAACGATCTGTCCAAGATGCAGGTGAACGCAGCCGTCAGCGAAACGGACATCGGCAGGATCAGCGAAGGCGGCGCCGCCGAGTTCCGCGTCGACGCCTATCCCGACCGGCGGTTCCACGGCACGGTTACGCAAGTCCGATACGCGGAGACGATCGTGGACAACGTCGTGACCTACACGACGCTGATCAACGTGAACAATTCCGACCTCGCGCTGCGACCCGGCATGACCGCCACGATTTCTTTTGAGGTCGCCCGGGCCGAGAACGTGCTCACGGTCCCCAACGCCGCGATGCGCTTTAATCCGGCGGCCCAACCGGCGGACGGGGATTGGATGAGGCCGGGGAAGGCGCGGCGCATGCAGCCGAAAGTGTACAAGTTCGACGGCGGCCGACTCGTCGAGGTGTCGATCGAGCCCGGCCTGACCGACGGTGCATCCACCGAGGTCCGCTCCGGCGAGTTGCGCGAAGGCGACGCGGTGGTGATCGAGCAGCTCGGCGGACCGCGCGGCAACGTCCCGACTCGAACGCCGAGGTTTGCCGGATGAGCGCCGACCTGGTGGACATTCGTGAGGCGTGGAAGATTTACCACGTGGGCGAGGTGCAGGTGCCCGCGGTCCGCGGCGTGTCGTTGGGCGTTGCGCACGGCGAGTTCGTCGCTATTACGGGTTCGAGCGGATCGGGCAAATCCACGTTCATGCACCTGCTGGGGTGTCTGGATCGGCTCTCCTCGGGAGCGTACCGGTTCGAGGGTCAACCGGTGCAGGAGTTGTCGCGGCTGCAACTCGCCCGACTCCGCAATCGGCGGATCGGTTTCGTCTTTCAGAGCTTCAACCTCCTTGCGCGCACGACGATCGTGGACAACGTCGCGCTGCCGCTGATCTATCAGGGTGTGAAGCGCAAAGAGCGGCGGCGGCGGGCGTCGGAACTGCTGGAGCGCGTCGGTTTGGGCGATCGTTTGCGACACCACACCAACCAGCTCTCCGGCGGGCAGCAACAGCGCGTCGCGATCGCGCGGGCCTTGGTGACGCATCCCGCGATGCTCCTCGCCGACGAACCCACGGGAAACCTCGACACCACGACCAGTTCGGAGATCATGACGCTCTTTCAACAGCTCAATCGCGATGACGGCATTACGGTCATGGTCGTTACGCATGAGTCGGATATCGCCGCGTTTGCCCGGCGGCACGTCATGTTCCGCGACGGGGTGATTGTGCGGGACGAAACGCATGCCACGGCGGCCTGAACCATGAGTCCCTTGACCGTCCTATCCGAAGCACTCCGCAGCCTCGGCAAGAACAAGGTCCGCACCATGCTCTCGGTGCTGGGCATCGTGATCGGCATCGCCGCCGTCATCACCATGGTCGCCGTGGGCGAGGGCGCTCGCCGTCGCGTGGAACGCGAGATCGCGACCCTCGGCGACGACTGGATCATGGTCGCGTATTGGGGCGTGCAGCGCGGCGGCACACGCAGGCAACAGGGCCTCCCGCCGAATCTCACCCGCGAAGATGCCGACGCGATCGAGCGAGAGTGTTCGGCGGTCCGCGCGGCTACGCCCGTCAACCGCATCAGCTTCCAGGTGGTGTCGGGCTACGGCAACTACGGGACGAACGTCATCGGTACGCGTCCCAGCTACTTCGATATCCGTCGCTGGGAAGTCGCCGAAGGGCGCGAGTTCGGGGCCGACGACATGCGCATGCTCGCCAAAGTGTGCTGCATCGGCGCGACGGTCTCGAAAGAGCTGTTCGGCGCCATGAACCCGGTCGGTCAGACCGTGCGCATCAACCGCGTCGCCTTTGAAGTGATCGGTCTGCTGAAATCCAAGGGTGTCGGCAGCGACGGGCGCGACAACGATGACGTCATCGTCGCCCCGTTCTCTTCCTTTGAGCGATATCTCGCCGGACGCGAAGCCTCCGGGACCATGTTGGCCGCCGCCCGACGTGACGTCGAACCCGCCTCCGCAAAACAACAGATCCGCGACCTCCTCCGCCAGCGACATCGCGTCGCCGAGGGCGAGGACGACGACTTCCGCATTTTCGACCGCTCGCTCACCATGCAGGCCAACGCCGAAGCCACTCGGACATTCAACACCCTTCTGACCATGATCGCCTCGATCTCGCTGCTCGTCGGCGGCGTGGGCATTATGAACATCATGCTCGTCTCGGTGACGGAGCGCACGCGCGAGATCGGCCTGCGCATGGCCATCGGCGCCGGCGGGTACCACATTCTCGAACAGTTCCTCTGTGAGGCGATTGTGCTTTGCGGACTCGGCGGGTTGCTCGGTTTCGCGGGTGGCTGGGGCGTATCGGAATTCATCAATTACAAGTATGAGGGTTGGGATACGATGATTTCCTATTGGATGGCCGCCCTGGCCGTCGCCTTCGCGACCACGGTCGGGCTTTTTTTCGGCTTCTACCCCGCCTGGCGGGCCAGCAAGCTCGATCCCATCGACGCGCTGCGCTACGAGTAAAAGAGTGCGTTCGACAACCCGGCAAACCCGCGGAACTAGAAGTCTTCGGGGGGCGCGGAGCGGAGTTGCCGATGATGAAAAAAGGCGACGTCTTCGATTTGATCACGGCCTTCTTCGGCAAGCACGCGAAATAGTACGCGACCCCGCGCCGCTTCGTCGAATCGACGAACCGTCATTCGGTGAAGAAGTGCAATCGCAAGTCGGGCTCGGGGATGTATAGGCACGCTTGTTGAAATACGGCGCGCAGCGTTCCCCGGCGAAGTTCACGGTGCATTGGAATGTGCAGTGTTTGTTTGCTCCCGTCGGTCATGATGCGGCGTAACTTCGCGTGGCTGCCGCGCTGCCCGATCACCTGAAATCCGAACGTCCCCAGGATTCGGACGACATCATCGCCGCCAAGGCTCCGAAGCTTATCCGGCACGGGAAAGCGGCTCCAGCTCGATCGTCACCAGAATGGACGGGTTAGGGACCAAGCCGTATTCCGCCGGATCCTCGTTCTCAAGGGCAAGCTCGACGACTTCCTTGAGGTTCGCAATGGCCTCGTCCAGCGTGTCACCTTGTGTCACCGCGTGAACGTCCGGGCATTCCACGACGTATCCTCTGTCTTCGGCGTAGATGAAGGCCTTGATGTTGTGTTTCATGTGCTGCTCCCAAGCCGGCGTCACGGCGGCTTATACCGATGATTCAACTATACGACTTTTCGTTGTCGGCTGTCAAAAAAGGGGGGAAGCGCGTCGATGTCGTGCCCGCGCGTCCGGGCTGGAGGAATCGTGAATTGCCGAATGCCGCCTTCTGAGCTATTGTGAGTGCGTCCTAGAACTCCAACGAGCCGCGGGGCTTTAGCCCGCGCGGAGTCTCGGTTTCCGGGTTTTAGGAGGCACTCTTTGTGCAATCAGCAAGACGCGCATAGCGGGAAAGCAACCATAGGTGCACGGAGCCAATCATGCGACACACGCTTATCGCCGGAAATTGGAAGATGCACAAGACCCTCCCCGAAGCGCGCGAGCTGGTGACCGCTCTTCGCGCGGGACTCGAAAGCCTGCGCGGCGGCGACGCCGTCGAAGTGCTCATCTGTCCGCCGGTCCAACTGCTCTTTCCGATGGCCAAGGCCGTCGCCGGCGCGCGCATCATGCTCGGCGCGCAAAACGCCCACAACGAGCCCCACGGCGCGTTCACCGGCGAAGTATCCGTCCCCATGCTTACGGACACCGGCTGCACGCACGTCATCATCGGCCACAGCGAGCGCCGCCAACTTTTCCACGAGGACAACGCCCTCCTCGCCAGGAAAGTTCGCGCGGTCGTCGCTGGCCCCCTGACCGTCATCTACTGCGTCGGCGAGACCCTCGAAGAACGCGAGTCGGATCGCACCCGGCGGGTCGTCGGACGCCAGCTCGACGAAGTCGTCAAATCCGACGTGCCCGCGGATCGCCTGGTCATCGCCTACGAACCCGTCTGGGCCATCGGGACAGGCCGCACCGCCACCCCGCAGCAGGCCCAGGAGGTCCACGCTTTCATCCGCGAGCGGCTTTCCGCGACCTACGACAAGCCGACCGCCTCCCGAATTCGGATTCTGTACGGCGGAAGCGTCAAACCGGACAACGCCGCCGGGCTTCTTTCCCAACCGGACATCGACGGGGCCCTGGTCGGCGGGGCCTGTTTGTCGCCGGACGACTTTCTTGCTATCATCTCCATCGCGGCCGGGTTGCCGCGAAAATAGTTCGCCTTTCGGCGAGCCGCGGGCTTCAGCCCGCGCGGCGCCTCCCCCTTTCCAAGGGGGGACACAGGGGGGTATCTTCCCGAGCCGCGGATTTCCGCCGTGCGGGAAAGTTGTCGCACCGGACGTCGTCGCGTCCGGCTGGTCTGCCGGTTGCGGTAGGGCGCTTTGGGGCGGCGGGCGATGCTCCGCCTTGCCTCGGTTGAGAGTCGTTAGGAATGAACATGCTTGCAACAATGACGTGGGCGCAGTGGCTCCTGGCCGTGACGTTGATCGGCATCTGCCTGTTTCTCATGCTGGTGATCCTTCTCCAGCGCGGACGCGGCGGTGGGGTGGCCGGCGCCTTCGGCGGAGGCGGCGGATCGGGCGCCTTCGGGGCCAAGACCGGCGATGTCTTTACTTGGATCACCGTCGTCGTGGCTGCTATTTTCGTCGGACTCGCGGTGGCGGCCAACTTCGCTTTCGATGAGTCGCGGACCCCGGCGGTCGAACAGGCTCCCGATATATCCACAACCACGACGATTCCGTTCCAGGCGGGTGAGGACGGCGAAGTGCTGCCCATCAACCTCGACTCGATCCAGATCACGACGAGCGCCGTTCCCGGCCAGGGCGACGGCGGCGTGACGCCGACGGAGGCAAAGCCGACGAGCGCGACGCCGCCGCAAGGCGACAAACCCGCCGCCGGCGAAAAGTCGCCCGACAAGCCCGAAGAGGACTCCGCGAATCCATGATCTTGTCGATGACCGGCTACGGCGCTGCGCAGGCCGAAGAAGGCGGCGTCAGCCATGCCCTCGAAATCCGCAGCGTCAACAACCGTTATCTCAAGGTGACGATCAAACTGCCGGAGCACCTGCAGTTCGCGGAGGCCGAGATTGACCGACTCGTTCGCAATCGACTCGCCCGCGGCACGGTAACCCTGACCTTCCGCCAGCGCAGCGATGCGTCGGCCGTTGCGAAGTCGCTCAATCTGGACGCGCTGCAGCAATATGTCGATTTGCTTTCGCGGGTTCGCGCCTCCGACGGCGCCGCCACGACGATCGATCTGGCGACCATCGCCCAGCTCCCCGGCGTCGCCGACCCCGGCGGGCTGGACGACGCACAGCGGCAACGCCGACTGGAGGTGTTGCTCGACCTGACCGGTCGCGGACTCGACGCCATGATCGTCATGCGCCGCGAGGAAGGCCGGTCGCTCCATGCGGAATTGCTTTCGCACTGCGCGGCGATCCGCACGGAACTGGACGCCATCGCCGAACGCGCGCCGGTCGTGGTGGAAGAATACCACGAGCGGCTCAGGGCCCGCGTCGCGATGCTCATGCAGGCGGGCGGGTTTGAACTCGCCGCCGACGGACTGATGCGCGAAGTGGCGGTTTTCGCCGAACGCTGCGACATCACCGAGGAAGTCAGCCGCCTCCGCTCGCACCTCGATCAGTTCGCCGAACTGTGCGATCGCGGCGAGCAGGTCGGGCGGACGCTGGATTTTCTGGCCCAGGAGTTCCTTCGCGAGGCCAACACCATCGCCTCCAAGAGCAACGACGCCCGCATCGCCCGCAGCGTCGTCCAGGTCAAGACCATGATCGACCGCGTGAAGGAACAAGTGCAGAATGTCGAATGACTGTCACCCTGAGCGAAGCGAAGGGTCTCGTTCCTGCGATGAAGATGCTTCGCTTCGCTCAGCATGACAGCAAGGAGTGTACGCCGATGCCCGCGCGAGGTTGTCTGATCGTCATCAGCGGGCCTTCCGGTGCGGGCAAGACGTCGATCTGCAACGCCTTGCTCCGGGACTTGCCCGATACGGTGTGGAGCGTGTCGGCCACGACCCGGCCGCCGCGCCCGGGCGACAAGCCCGGAACGAGCTACGAGTTCATCAGCCGCGAGGAGTTCGCCCGGCGAGAGGCCGAAGGTGACTTTCTGGAGAGCGCCGAATACGTCGGTCAACGCTACGGTACGCCGCGAAAACCCGTTGAGGACGCGCTGACCGCCGGCAAGAATGTGGTGCTCGAAATCGACGTGCAGGGCGGAATGCAGGTAGCGGTGAAAATGCCCGAATCCGTCCGCGTCTTCATCCTGCCGCCGGACATGGATTCGTTGCGGGCCAGGCTCGAAGGCCGAAAGAGCGAAGCCGAAGAACAACTTCGCCGCCGCCTCGCCCAGGCCGATGGCGAGATCGCCATCGCCCGCGACAGCGGCTGCTATGATTATTTCGTGGTCAACGACGTACTGGAACAGACGATCGAACGGGTCAAACGGATCGTGACCCAGTAGGGCGGGCTTTGCCCGCCAATCAGAACCGCGACCGGGAGGGAGCGGCCAATCAGAGCCGCGAGCGGAAGCGAGCGGTCAATCAGAGCCGCGAGCGCAAGCGAGCGGACAGGCAGGGCGGGCTTTGCCCGCCGAAGAGTAGGGCAGGTCGCTGGACCTGCCGATCGTTCAAAGACAAGGAGTCCGACTACATGATCGAAGCACTTCGCAACGACGACATCATCGACAAGGCCGGCGGGCGCTTCAAGCTCACCGCCCTCATCCAGCGCCGCTGGCTTCAACTGCTCCAGGGCGGACGACCCATGGTCGATCCCAAGGGCCTGACCGAAATCGAGGTCGTGCTCAAGGAAATCGAACAGGGAAAAATCGAATTCGTACTCCCCGCGGATGACGAAGAGGATGAAGAGTAACCCCACGTCGCCCGAACCCGACCTTGTCGGCTACGAAGTCCTTGTAGCCGTCACCGGCGGAATCGCAGCCTACAAAGTCTGCGACGTGGTCTCCAGGCTCGTCCAGCGCGGCGTCGGCGCCACCGTCGCCATGACCCAGGCCGCCCGGCATTTCGTCGGACCGCTCACGTTCCAGGCGCTGACCGGCCGAGGCGTGCTCACCGATCTCTGGAGCGCCGACGATTCCCGCGACGTTCAACACATCGCGCTGACCGCGCGGGCCGATCTGCTTGTCGTCGCTCCCGCGACGGCCAACATCATCGGCAAGATCGCCGCCGGCGTCGCCGACGACGTGGTGACAACCCTCGTCATCAGCGCCGATTCGCCCGTCCTGCTCGCCCCCGCCATGAACGACCGCATGTGGAAAAACCCCATCGTCCAACGCAACGTGCGAACGCTGAAGAACGGCGGTTACGCGTTCGTCGGCCCCGCCGAGGGCTGGCTCGCCTGCCGCAGCATCGGCCCCGGACGGATGGTTGACAGTCCCGAACTGCTCGAAGCCGTCGCCGCCGTCCTCAAAGCCCGCCCGCCCAAAAACTCCGGTTCCCGCTGAAGATCGTGGGCAACGAGTGTTTTCTTTCTGCTCCGCCCGGAGGGCGCGCGATGGTTGCCAGGGACTTGAAGTCCCTGGTAGGCGCGCCCTCCGGGCGAAACGAATCGCTCGCCATCGAAAACGCGGGGTTGTTTTTGCACAGGTTATAAGTGTTTTTCAATGGGCCGCTTGTTGAGACGTCGCTATCTTTGAGTGCCACGCGGTGTCACCAAAGCGCGACAGCCCCGATGACCGAATTGCGACGGGCGCGACGAAACGTTGCTCCAAAATCTCCCTCTGAGAATTACAACACCGGTACATACTTGTCTGTTAGTATGGGAAGACTGCATTAAATGGGTTGTACGCTCGCTGCGGGCGTGTGATACGCGGATGGGTTCTGGTCAGACCTTAACCAGAAAGCAATCGGTTTTTGCAGGCATTGCTTGCGATCCTTTCGTTGCGTTGCTCGATCAACAATGAGAATGTGTCGCTCGGGATGCGCTTCGGGCGGGCTGCACGTTTATAAGCTATGCAAATACATAACGTTACGAAATGCTTGGCGCGGGATTGTGGCGATTCGCCGGGGTTTCACCGCCCCCGCAACCCGCATTCTCTCAAGCATTTCCGCATCAAATGTTCAAGGCGGCGCGCTGGGAGGGCCGATTACCTGAGAATGGTCTGCGGGCGCCGCCTCGGATTCCCGGCGGCGTCGGGCGGATCGCCGTGGGTTTCGCGGCGGCGAAAAGGGCGGTTGTTTTTCTGAATTTAGCGATTGACTTGCAGCGCCCGGTTCCTACAATTCGCCCGCTGAGGCCGACGGGTTCGCGTAATCCTGTTTCGGACAGGGCGCGGTCCCGGCAACGCAAACGGTGGTCGGTGCTTTTCGGATCGGCGCGTTTTCGAAAAGTGTTCGGCCCCCAAATCAGAAGAGTATTGCGGGTCCGCTGGGGGCGAGAAGCGCTTGTAGGCGGCGGCGTTGATTGAGTTGAAATGTCACCGGGAGTCGGTGTGTTCCCCAAGTCTCGCGACGTGGCGCGGGCGAGGGGGCGTTATCGCACTCTGCGGTTTGTTGCGTAAAGGTTCGTAAGAAACACAAGCGTGTAACACGGTTCACGCCACAGTCTTTTTTCTTTGGAGGTTAACGAGAATGACAAGTAGCAAACGAGTGAGTGACACGAAGCTGAGCACGTGGGTGCGAAGCGTGTCCCGGTTCGGCACGCTCTGTGGCGTGTTGGTGGTGATGGCAGGCCTCAACATGGGAGGCTGCATCGGTAATCTCTTCAATCCGCCGCCGGCGGCATGCACGGCGGACGCGGACTGCGACGACGGCGACGCCTGCACGACGGATACGTGCGTAATCGCCGCGGACGCGACCGAAGGCGAGTGCGACAATGCGTTCGCCTGTTCGGATGAGGATCACTGCACGGATGCCGGCTGCGTCGCCTGCCTCGACGACACCGAGTGCGACAACAGCGACGCTTGTGACGGCGTCGAGACCTGCGGCGCTGACGGCGCGTGCGTTGCCGGCACGGATCTCGCCTGCGACGACGGGCTGTTCTGCAACGGCACTGAAACTTGCGACGCCGCGACCGGCTGTGCGGACGGTACGGAACCGTGCGATGCGTTGACCGAGACGTGCAACGAGGACACCGATGCGTGCGTGGCGCTCTGCGACGACGCCGGCGACTGCGACGACCTCCTTGCCTGCACGGTGGACGCCTGCGTGAACCTCGGCTGCGAGAACACGGCGGTCGAT
>ERZ1292633.2126-Hain-H41-02um-R1-2126-length-20572-cov-7_pt2 | contig 17574 bp, 16 predicted proteins | sample MGYA00564406_ERZ1292633 | MGnify/ENA primary metagenome ERZ1292633 (study PRJEB36523, sample SAMEA6512639) | groundwater metagenome | collected 2019-01-08 | study: AquaDiva: Metagenomics assemblies of 32 groundwater samples | reverse complement strand
TGTTTTAATAATTCAATACTTTCCGGGCTTCTAAAATCTCCATCATCTTTCATTGGCGACCACTCATTATTTTTATTTGCTTTGAGCTGTTCGGCAATATCTCGTAAATCAAAAGCACCATCGCCATCAAGATCGTTGACTTCGTTGATAATTAATTTATTAGCATTTGTCTTGGGGCGTCCCTTTATTCGTTCTAAAGTTTTATCATCTCCAAATAATCCTAATTGAGTATTGGCAATCGGTGATGGCTTGTAACTTGTAGCAATAAGTCTTTTTAATTTTAAGGCATTAAAATTTGAGGCAAAGTATTTGAAAAAATTACTTTCAAAAGGATCATCACAGTTACAATAAACAGTTTTATTTTTAAACTGCGCTTTGTAGTGTTTTAACTCTTTTTCAATATCAATAAGTTGAGTATAAAATTCATCGTTCTTGGCTTTGTTTGCTGACTTCAAAGTTTTATTTGAGGATGTCTTTATCATAAAATTATTTCAAAAGTTCGCTACTGGAAATTCCAAGCGCTCCAGCGATTTTTTCTAAAGTTAAAAATACGAAGTTTTTGTTTTTGCTCGCTGTCCCGCATCGCCTGCATACGCTCGCGTTTCTGATTTGTTTATCTCTTATAATTTACTTATGATTTACGATCCACCATGTATGCAGATAAAAAAGTTTCTATAGCGCTTACGGTATCATCTTTCAATTTAGGATTACTTTCGGCTACCCATTTTGCGAAATTATAAAGCTCCTGATTATCAACTTTAAGCCACTTCTTGCTCAAAAATAAAAAATAAAACAGCGTTGTCATGGCAATGCGTTTATTACCATTCTGAAAAGGATGGTTTTTAATCATTAAGTAGAAAAGGATTGAAGATTTTTTTATTAACCCGGGATATAATTGTTTTCCGCCAAATGTCTGAAACGGTGCAACGATTGAACGCTCAAGGGCGTTTGCATAGCGCGTGCTAAAATCTGGAATTGGTTCAGACCACCGCATGATTTCTCTGGCTAGTCTATGCGCGACATATTCAACATCTTTGACGGCTATTCGTTGTATAATCATGTTTATTCTTTACCGAGAAGACGCAAGGTTTCTCCATATTCCTTAACAACTTTTTCAACCGCTCGTTTTATTTCTGCTTTCTTATCCTCGGTCAAAATTTTAGAATGACCATTATGTATAAGGTCAGTTACATACTCCATAGAAATAGCATAAGAACGCCCAATCCTCTCGGCTGGGATTTGCCCTTTTTTAATACGCTTAAAAACTGCCACGCGACTTATGCCGAGCATTTTCGCAAGCTCCGTAATAGATGTGTATACAGCTTTTTTCGCTTTATTTTCCATAGTATACGGTTATTAACTGTTTATACTTATGAGGTTAACAAACATTAACCTCATCGTCAAATAGGGTTAATGCCACACAATCCCAACGGAAAGAAGGAAACTATCGTTCCTCGCTTTCTACGATGTAACCCAAAATACTCGCCTTTTCTACGGTACTGTGGGACATGGATTCATTTTGCCTCCTCAGCAAAATCCTGGGTTTTGCAATGCTTCGCATAATACAAAACCCTTCTCACCCAGACGCGAGCAAAGCAGTTTGCTCGCTGTCTCGCATCACCTGCACTTCGCTTGGTGCTGACTGACTCGGTTGTGAACCTCACACCTTGAGACCTTGTAAGGGTTCTTTGGGTACTTTCAGTGTAGCAAATTGAGGCATCTCAGTCTGGTCTCAATAAACGTATTATGGAAGACATAGAAAATTCTGGGCTGATGGGTTAGGGATAAACACTCGCACAATTCCACTTGCCCCAGAACTGACTTCGTATGGAGGGAAGACAGCGATAATCCCATCTTTCTTTAATAAAAAATATTCCCAGCCATATCTTTCAGGAGTAGCCCAATCACCAACCAAAATATCATCAGGATATAATCTCCTAAATAATTGCTTCCGGACCAATGGTAAGAGTAATTCCGTGTAATTTTTTGAACAAAAAACTTGATCTGCGGTCAGCAGTTTGTTTGATTTTATGTCCCAGTTTATCGTAACCGGCTCATCGTGATTGCCAAGTCCACCGCCTGTAAAATCGGTTATAACCATTTCTAAACTAACAATTCCATTTGTTACCCCAATAAGACGATACCCCGCCGACAAAGCAATGACGGACTCAAAGCTGTCTGGGTCGTCTCTAACCATACTCTCAAGAGTTTTACGATCCTTTTCTATAGTAGTTTGAATTATGGTTTCTATATATTGATTTAATTTAGCTACTTTATCTCTATTTTTATTACCCAAAAAATGGGGGTACTCAATATTAATATTTACTCTTCCTTTGTTTTCAACTATTTTATATGTTTCCCACGTCAGTATTGGATACTGGACAATCCCAGTTTCAAGTCTTTTCCCCGACAATACGGTTGTAATGCCAAGAACAGCGCCATCACGGAATACTCTTTCTGCAGCATAAATTGCATCAACTGGAATATATTTAGATGCTGGGATCCATAAATCGGAGTTTACATCAGTTACTTCATTGTTTGTTTCCGTACCTGATAAATTCCCAAAATATATAACTGTAACCAAAAGAGAGAAAACTATAATTCCCGCTAATAGCGTTTCATTTACTTTAAATTTATTTATAAACTTCATTTTGATTCTCTAGATTGCCTTCCATTCATTCCTATATTTTTGCGGAGCACGAACGCCACGATATGATGGGTGGGGTGCAATATATATTTTCATATCTTTATATTGCTTTCTCAATTTTTTAATTAGCTCTACATACTTAGACTCCCCGAATTTCTTACTCTGAAACAAGAGAATATTGGGTTTAAAAATTTTGATCTCATCCATTAATAATTTCAACTCACGTTCCTGCCAAATATATTCTCTATCTTTCCCCCCAGAACGATATCTCCTGTCTTTTGTCACAAATTTATGTAGATTTGTAAAAGAAATATAAGAAAGCAGGTTATCTTCACATTTTTCCCTGAATTTCATTATCCCGCCCTTATAACTTCTTGTATTTCTAATCATCCCCCAATTTTTTTTAAAAAAATATATCGTCGAAACATATGTTCCAGCAATATGAGGATTCATCTTTTTACGATTGCTGTCTAACCCCTCAACAACTTCTCTTTTTTCCATAAACCCCAAAATGGCTCCTCTTTTTTCATCCTTCCCAATATCTAATCCAATAAAAAGGACTTTTGTTCTTTTACCATATTCCGAACCAATATACGGATAAGTTGCAAATTTTAACTTTTTATTAGATTGGAGTTCTCCTGTTTTATGATTTACACCAACTACATTAAAAAACTCTTTGTATAAATTAGTTATCTTTTTTTCAATTACTGGGGTATTTTTTGTTCTCATAAATTTTGATGCATCTCAGTCACCTGACTTAGCATATGTTGGCTGCGGGACCTGGATTCGAACCAAGATAAACGCCTTCAGAGGGCGCTGTCCTACCATTAGACGATCCCGCAATTTTAGATAAAATTTCTTAGCAAACCCCGTTCAAACAAAACAAGCTAAACAGGCTTGACAATGCTTATATTTTTACCATCAATTGCATCAAAAATCAATTGGATTATAATAGATTTTACACTCTACTGTAGGCAACAATCGTCACATATAATATAGTAGAGTGCGCATAATGGGCGATATACAGTAGAAAAATAATTAAGCAGTAGATCTAAATTAAAAAATGCCAGCTTTTTTTCAAAGCATTTCAAGTTATGCCGGCTGGATTGGAATGATTCTCATCTTGCTTGGGTACTACCTCATTTCTTCCGGCAGAGTTGACGGAAAATCACGCTTATATCACGCGATAAATTTTTTAGGCGCGTTTGGCATTACCATTAATGTCCTTGTTCAAAACGCGTTGCCCACCGTCGTTCTTAATGTAGTATTTGCCCTCATCGCGCTGTGGGGACTACTTCGTAAAAACAAAATTAGTTCCGATTAAATTAACCATCCCCACCATCCTGTTCATTTGCTCGCTTCTTCGTTCGCAAGCTCAACCATACTCTCAAGCGCTATATAAATACACTTTTCCATGCGCTCATCGGCGCGTTTTTTTTCAATCATCTCATCAGAGGCAAGATTATCCAAAATAAGGCAGATTGCACCAACATTATATCCTAAAAGTTCGTTTCCAATTCTGAAAAGCCCGCTTGTTTCCATTTCGTGATTTACTATTTTAAAACCACACTCGTTAAATCCCGCAATGTCAGATATAAACGCGTCAAAGGATAGCGCAGTTTTAATCCTTCCGATTGAACGCCCTTCTGGAGCAAAAAATCCAGGAGAGGCTGTGGTGATGCCGGACACAATCATTGGAAATTTTTCTCCACATTCTTGCGCTTTCTTCTCAAGCGTTTCCGCAACGATGGCCGTCGCCGTAGAACAGTATGAAAGCGGATTTATAGCGCCAATTGATGTTTTTAAAAATGCCTGTTCAATTTTTTCAGCTGTTGCGTCGCGCTGAATAGGCTTTGCATAATATACGCAAAGATTATCAAGTCCTAAAGAATATTTTGATATCGCAATCGCGCCTATCGGCAATTCTTTGAGCGAAGTACCCGCTGTTCCGACACGGATAATGTTTACCTTTTTTGGAACATCGCTCCATCTATCTGCGGTATGATCATATTCAAAAAGCGCGTGAAACTCTGTGAGAACAATTTCAATATTATCCACACCAATACCGCAAGAAAACGCAGTCATTGGAACGCCTTTATACATTCCCGCAATAGCATAAAATTCCGGACGGACTTTGTTTTGATGTCTAAAACGAACCGAATCAAAATGATGCGCAATTGCGTCAACGCGCTCTTTTGCACCTACGAAAAAAATATTCGCAGGGACAGAATCAGCGCGCTTCAAATCAATATGATAGAGTGTGCCATCTGGATAGATAATAAGTTGTGAACCTTTTGCATTGCCTTCGCGCATAGTAGTTTCTTCTTAGCTTAAAAAACGCGGAATTACTAGGCTTTTTCTAAAAGAAAATAATGATTGTGTGGCGTGTCGTGAGGCGCGCCGTTTTTAATAATGCGAAATCCAGCTTGAATTAGTGCTGTGCGAATTTTTGATACTGAATAGCCTAATTTTCCAATCTCCCAGTTGTGTCCGCGTGGATTTGTTATAATCTGCTTTTTAAAAGTTGGCGCGCGAAGAAATATTTTTATTTCTTTCAAAAGTGGTATTTTAAACCGTAAACTAAAAAGCGTATGTCGTGCATCAGGAACCGAAATCAGCACCGTGTGTTTTGTAACGCGATACAGCTCTTCAAACGCTTTCTGAGAATCTGCGAACGGCATATGCTCCAGCACCTCACAAGCAATACTCATATCAAACGAATTGTCAGGAAACGGCATCGCGCGAACATCTCCAACGACATCGGGGGCGTATTCTGGTTTAAAATCAAGCGTTGTTATGGTAACACCAAATTTACGCAAATATCCGGTAACAAGCCCGTGCGACGGACCAACCTCAAGCACAGAAAACGCAGAAAGATTTCCTCCGTTTTTTTTAATTTCGTCAGCAACCGCACGAATCTGGTTAAAGTAGTGATTCCACCGAGCGCGATGATCATAAAAATTACTTGACCAGAATGGGGTATCGTATGCACTTTTCATATTTTTGTATTATATCAAAAAAATAAAGTTTTCCAAAAGGAATCTTCAAACGCGATCATTGTAAATTACTAAATTAAAATCCCCGTCTAAAATCCGACGGGGAACTTTATTCAAACGCCCATCATGCAAGATACTCTGACAAAAGTTTTATGCAAAGTTCTTCAGGAATGTCCATTTTTAAACGCGTTGTGCTATCCAAAAGCACAAATACTGATTTACAGGTTGTGGTGGTTCCAATTTTTTCACACACGATGGACTGAAGAAAAACAACGCTCGTTCTTCCAATATGATCAATCTTGGTAAAAATTTTTATTTGATCATCCACTAAAAGCTCGTGAACATAATCAACTTCTATTCTACGAGTAACAAAAAACATATTACGCTCTTCAGGGCTCATCAAGGTAATTCCGCGTTTTGTTAAAAATGCCATAAAGGCATTTTTAAAAATAGTTAAATAGCTCTTGTAATGGACATGATTATACCGATCAATGTATTCACTCGGAATCACAAATGAGACGATATTTGCCATATATCCTCCGATAGATACTTTAAAAGAACGAACAAAACATAGCACAATCCTTAAAAAAACAAAATCCGTCTGCTTATCGCAGACGGATTTTGTTTTTTTAAGAAAAGCTCTAATTTTTCTTTTTGGCTAACAGATAATCAACTGACCACTTTCCAGCTCCGGTTATCATAAGCGAGAAAACCGCTACAAATAAGAGAAGTGCCAATTCATATCCGCCTTTTGCTACAAAAACACCTTTATCAAGATGGACCATAACGACGGCAACAAGCATAATAAGCGCAAGAAGTTTTGAAACCCAGTGCGTCATAAAACCAAAAATAAGCATAATACCGCCAATAAGCTCAACATATGTTACCACGGGAGCAAAAAACAAAGGAAATGGAATTCCTACTGATCCCAAAAATCCGCCAAACTTTGTAATCGTAATTTCGGTTAATTTTTGATATCCGTGCGCCATAAAAAGAACTCCCGTTACAACGCGAAGCGCTAAAGGAGCGATATCTCTCCATTTTTCAGCGCACATGCACCACAATAACGATTTGCTTGTCCTGTGCGCATTGGAATTTTCACAATCGCATGATTGCATTTCTTTGCCGTACAGTGAACAATTTTTGTCTTGGCAAACGCCCGCGCTGTCCGACACCCCTCCACACCCACCCGTACATAAATAATGTTTCATTTTTTTAACTCTATAGCATATAGCGGATACGCTTTTTCTCGCAAATGCTTTTCGCAAAAAGCGAATTCGCTTCCGAGAAAAAATTGATCCGCCATAAAGCTAAAAGTTTTATATTTATACTTCTTTTAAATATCGTCGCATCGCAATCATACTGGACGAAACGCCAAGCATCGTGCCTGCGACCAAGAGCATTGCAGAAAAAATAAAAATGTTGTCGCGAAAATACTGCATAAGATCAAATCCAGAAATAAAAAGTGAAAGCTTTGGACTGACAACCCACGCAATCGGAAAAAGAAACGCCAAAGCGATGAGGGTTGAGATTACGCCTTGAAGAACCCCCTCAACCACAAATGGCCCCCTGATGTACCAATGCGACGCGCCGACAAGCTTCATAATCTGAATTTCCTCCCGTTTTGAATAAATTGCAAGACGAATCGTATTGAAAGCAATGATAATTGCAATTAAGGCAAAGAGAAGGATAACCGCAATACCAATTGAACGAACGCCTCCGGCAATTGCCGACAAGCGCTCTATAATGAGCCGATTTTCATAAAAATTTATTTTATCAATAAACGGATGGTTTTTTGAACTTAAGTATTCTGAAATTTTTTCAAATTGCCCCGTTTCTCGCGCTTTGATATTGAGCGTTGCCTGCAAAGGGTTCTTCTCAAGTTCTGCAAGTGAATTTAAAATAAGTGCGTTATCCTTATGCGTATCTTTGAATCGCGCCAACGCTTCATTCTGCGAAACATACTCAACCGCTTTGACTTCGGATAATTTAGTCAATTCTTCGCGAACTCTCAAAACCGTCGTTTCGGCGGTATCGGATTTAATATACACGCTGATATCAATTTTTTCAGAAAAGCTCGCGAGCATTGCTTCTGTGGTAACATGAATAAACGCAAGCCCCCCAACGAGCACCAAAACGAGCGTCATCATAACAACGCTTGCGGTCGTAAGCCAGGGATTCCGCTGAAAAGAATCAAACCCCGACCTAAAAATTCTTTCCATATCAATTTTATTTGTCATGCTATTTTTTTAAAACTCGCCCAACTATTATAGGACTTACGCATTTGATGCAGTTCGAGGCACAAGCGAGGCTTGCGACCAAGCTGTATGTGTAATACTGCGCGGAAGCAAATGAGCGAAGCAACGAAGAAATGCGTCAAATGCGTAAGTCCTATATTATAACATATATTTGCCCCGCTGTTCATCGCGGACAACTTCGCCTTTATCCATTGTTATCACGCGCATTCCAAGCGTATCAACAATCTCTTTGTTATGCGTAGCGAGAAGGACTGTTGTGCCGAGCTGATTAATCTTCTCCAAAAGTCCAACGATTTCCCTGCTATTAATCGGATCAAGGTTCCCTGTCGGCTCGTCAGCGATAATAACATCGGGACGATTTACGAGCGCGCGAGCAATGGCAACTCTTTGCTTCTCCCCACCAGACAATTCGTTTGCAAAATGATTTGTTTTTTCTGATAATCCGACAAGATTGAGCACCTGGGGCACATCGGCATTAATTTCGTCATCAGATTTTCCGCATGCTTCCATAACGAATGCGACATTTTCAAACGCGGTTTTCCCTGTTAAAAGCCGAAAATCCTGAAAAACAGCGCCGATCCGCCTGCGAACATTAATTAAGCTTCCATTATCAAGTCCCGCGACATCGTGTCCGTCAAAATATACCCGTCCGGATGTTGGCCTTTCTTCTGCCAACAAAAGCTTCAGCATCGTAGATTTTCCCGCGCCAGACTGACCCACAAGGCATATAAATTCCTGCGGACGAACACGAAGCGTCAAATTTTTTAACGCCGCAGACGATTCGGTGTATATCTTAAAAACCCCGTCAAAAAATATTATTGATTTTTCTTCGGCCATTGTTATTATATCGTTTTTTAAAATTAAGATGTCTGTAAAGCGATTTCGGCTTCAATAAATTCATCAAGCGCTCCGTTCAATACATCGTCAACACGAGGTGTCTCAATGTCCGTGCGATGGTCTTTCACGAGCCGATATGGATGAAGTACATATGAGCGGATTTGATGTCCCCATTCCGCTGAAACTGTTTCTCCGCGGACTTCTTTTCGCTCGTCTTTTTGAGCATCTATTTTTCTCTGGTATAATTTTACGCGAAGCAAGCCAAGCGCGATATCACGATTTCGTTCTTGCGTTCGCTCTGTTTGCGCGGCAATCTGAATGCCCGTTGGTATATGTGTAATGCGAACCGCCGTTTCCCGTTTATTTACATTCTGCCCTCCAGGACCGGACGAACGGAAAAAATTAATTTCTATATCATCTGGCTTGATTTCAACTTCTTCTGGAGCAACGAATTCTGGCATTGCCTCTACCATTGCAAACGATGTATGTCTTAAATTTTTTGCGGAAAATGGCGATACCCGCACAAGACGATGCACGCCTGTTTCTTTTTTTAAATACCCGTAAATATAGGGCTTACCCTTGAAAAGAAGCGTGATATTTTTCAGTCCCTGTCCCGCCGGTCCCTTAAACTCGCCCCAATTTTCGTGAATCGTCTCAACCGACCAGCCCCTCTGTTCCGCGTATCGCTCATACATTCTCCGCAAAATTGCGACCCAATCCTCGCTGTCTTTTCCACCAGCGCCAGCATAGATGTATAATACGGCGTTTCCTTTATCGTATGGACCGGTAAAAAGCTTTGTAATTTCAAACTGTCTAAATTCTTTTTCAAGTTCGTTTTTTCGTCTTTCAATATCCGCACCGATAAGCTCCTCGCTTTCAGTAACCTGACACAGTTCGCGAAGACTGCTGATCTCATCGCAAAAATTCTCCACAACGAAGATTTCTTTTTTCAAATCGGCTACTTTTTGCGCTATGTTTTTCGCACGAACCTGATCGCTCCAAAAGTCTGGGTTTTCTGTCTCTTTCTCAAGAGGAACGAGCTTTTCTTTTAAACCGCGAATGTCAAAGACGGCCCGCTAATGCACGGGCCCGTACCTCAAGAGATTCTAAACTTTTTTGTAATTCGCTCATTAGTTTTACTATACCACCTCTCTTGCTATATGAAAAGCTCAAAAAGTATTTTTTTGAGCCCCCTGCCAGAATCGAACTGACGTATGTGGTTTACGATACCACTGTTCTGCCACTGAACTAAGGGGGCAAATAATCATTCTTTGTTAACAACTCTCTTGCATACTAATTTTTGTAACGAACATTTGGTACGCAAGAAAATTATTATTCAGCGTGAAGTGCTTCTTTCGTATATACATTGGAAGGATCCCATAGGAGCCACCCCGATGTTCCCGCGTCTTCAGAAGCTTTTATTTGAGCGCGAACTTTCGTCGCATCATAGTAAATTCCGCGCGCTTTATCAACTCCAAGATCAAAATCCTGCAACCACGGACGCATCTTTGCCCGAGAAATAGGCGTTGTGGCAATTGTTGAAGTTGCAACTACAAAACTTCCTGTTTTTGTCGTCGTTGCCCTTCCCGACAGAACATCTCCCGCCATAAGCATTGAACGATACACAACTTCATACGGCTGACTTGAAACCGTTTTTTTTGAATCCGGGTCTTTGTATGGAATAAAAACTGACGGAAGCCCCCTCATTACATCCTGCGGAACAAAAAAACCAGAATAGTAGTGGGACGGATACACCATTAAAGAAAGATAATCAACAGAATCACCGATATCAATAAGCCGTTGACCGATAGAAAAATCGTTAATCTGTACGGCGACATATCCAAAAAGATCTGCGGAGAGAATAATTTCGGGTTTGTGGGATTTTAATTCGCGATTCATATACACAAGAAAATTTTTAATAATTTCATATTTTGGAATTTTTGAATTATATGCGGGATATGAAATGTTTTTCATGTTTCCATCTGAAGGAAAACGAACATAGTCATACTGAATTTCGTCAAAACCAATATCAATGGCTTTTTTTACTTCTTCGGCATTATATTTCCATGCGTTGCGATGCGCTGGATCAAGCCACGCGTTTCTGTGATTATCACGCCAAAAATTACCGTCTGCGCGCCGAATATAAAACTCCGGATGTGTTTTTATCTGAGAATTATCGCGCATCATTGTCATCCGCGCGATAACCCATACATTTTTTTCATGAAGTATCCGCACCGTATCGCGAAGACCGTCAGAAACCGTCGTCCCCTTTGCTTCTTTTACATCAATCACAACAGCATTTAATTCTGTCTCATCAAAAAGTTTAAAAATATTCTCGCGAATACGAGTAGCAGCAGCTCCGCGATCAACCGCGACTTCATACGACATATATACGCCTTTTCTATTTTCTGATTTTTGCCGTGCTTCAACGATCCGTTCCTCTGTGGTCTTTGCGATCTTCATCTTTTGTTCTTTGGTTTTCACTTGTAAATCCACAGCACTAATCATTGGCTTTCTAATATAATCAAACAAAACCACGCCAAAAATGACGGCTCCCGCGATTACTCCAAGCAAAAATTTTGATACGCGATGCATAAAATGTTTGATAGCTCTAAATTTGAAAATTATTGAATTTCCCTGTACTCTATTTGTACTCTGTATTTTATAGTAGCAGTGTATCAATAATCCGTCCTTTTAAAAAACGGGGGTACCCGTATGAACAACAAATGGTTTCTGATTGTTGTATTGTTTTTGTTTACAGCATTTTGTCAGATTCAACCCGGTAAAGCTCGGGGAGCGTTTGAAGAAATTAGCGAAATTCCAGACAGAACCCCTCTTATTGAAAAAATTCGCGAAGCGCAAACAATCGCGCTTACCGCGGAACAATCATTTCAAAACACCCTTGAAATGCTCCATGATGCGCAAAGCGAGCTCGTCGCGCTTCAAAAAAAACAAAAATTGTCGCAAAAATACAAAGAGCGGATCACCGAATTAAAGAGTGTGGTAGAAAAACTCACGATTCTCAAACTTCGTTTGCTTGAAAAAACGCTTCTCGTGATTCTAAACCGTGAATCAGGAGAGTTGCGTTCAATCTATATTCAAGAGCCGGAATATGAGCCAAAAAAAATAAACACGCACATAGCGCCCTTTTATCGCTCATACACACCTGAATGTTTTGTGACAAAAATAGACGGCAACGGTCATGGAAAAAATTTGTTTGTTCTGTGCGAAAACCGTGTAATGCCAATGCTCGCATTAGCGCATTTCCATGAAAAAAAAGGGAGATATTCGTGGGACATATCGCATGTCTATACCCCGTACTCTCCTCAAATTCATGACCCTGCAATAATTGCTGAGGGGAAAAAATATCTTCCACAAAAAATTCAAAACGCCATAGAATCATTGCGAGAAAAACGCGTACCTTCGCAGGCGTATCCGGGAGAATTTGTTCATTGGAAATTTTCTCCAGATTTCATCAGTGCCATTATCATAAACGAACACATGGATCATGATGAGTTTATTTCAGCAATGACAGAAGAGGAAGAAAAAACCGAGCAAAAAAACGAAAATGCTATAAAACGCCGTTCAGCAATCACGCCTCTTGTTGAAAAATTTTTTACGGTTTTGGGCGCGAACACAGAGCGAGCATATATTTTCAGCGTTTCTAAATCCCGCGCCTGCTGTTTTGCGCAATTTATCGGATCAACCTTTCATCTCGTTCAAAAAGAATATCCCGAGGCGAAACTTTCAAAAAACTTTTTTGCCGTTATGCGCGATCATACCAGCGCCGTTGAAGCGATGATTCTCCTTTTTGATCGTGATCTCTCGCAGTTCACTCCACACGCGCGCGAACTTTGTGAAAGCTCACAAGAACTTCTAGAAGATTGCATCGCAGTTTCCTATAACGGCGGGGTTAATCGCTTAAACGCCGTTATCAAAACATACGGTGAAAACTGGGATATGCAAAAAGCGGTGCGAAAAGGTAAGCGATTTTTAAAAAAAGGCCTTACATACGAAACGCACATATATCTGCAAAAAATTAGAGCGATACGAAAGCTTGAAAAATAATCAGTTTCCGCCCCATAGAGGGCGGTTTTTTTAGACAAAAAACCGCCTACGCTATATAATAGAAAAAATAGACAACTCTATATCTTATGGAAAATATGCCTAATAAATCAAATCCACAAACACAAAAAATTGGACTTGATGGAATTATTGAAAAACCGCTTAAAAGCGCGCGCGAAATTGTTGCTGAAAAAATAAAAGCGATGGAGCCATCACAGGAACAACAAGAACGGCTCGCGCAATTTATGATAAAAAAAACACCGAGCGAATCCTATGACTTAGAACAACAGGCTGAGGTTATCCGCGAAGAAGACGAGGCAATGGAGGGTGTCCGACAAAACATTCCAAAATCTTCCGCTACACCGAATTCAAAAACCACAGAATTCAATGATACAGAAAAAACAAAAGAAACATCAGAAAGACAAAAACCGTCCGAAACCGCCACTAAAACCCCGGAACAAAAAATAATTCAAGAAACGATAAAAGAATTTCAAACGCTCTCGCCTGAAAATAAAAAATCGTGGCTTGAAGGCATTGCGGGAATTGGATTTACCGTTCAAGAAATGAAGGGGAAATTTTTCTCTTCTATCTATGACGGAATTGAGAAAAAACTTTCTGTGAAAGGTGCATCCGATGCAGAACAAAGCACGATAGTGCGTTTTGTCGGCGAACTCAAAAAATCATACGAAAAAACAGTCACAGAAGCCGTTGAAAATAAAAAGAAGCTTCGTGAAGCTGATGCGCTCGGAAAAGCCGGCCGTACTGGATTAAGCGTGGTATCGTTAATCGGCAACGCGACATTGTACGGAAGAACTGCGTATGATATTTACTCGCTAATTCGTGGAACAAGCATGACCAGTCCAACCCGCTTTGTTTCAATGGCGGCGATGGCTTTGGCGCGCGGAGGAGAAGCGGCAAAAGAAGCGCGATTAGCATCAGCAGAAAGTATTGATCAGGCGCGAATACACGACATAGATCAAGCAGCTGAAGAGGCGTGGAAAATATACGAACTCGCCAGAGAAAAATCCGTGATAACGCACGAAATAAGTAATGCAATTCAAGAACAAGAAGGCGCGGAAATTAGGGGAAAAGAGCTTTCGCTTGAAGGCGGTACTGCTATTTCAAAAGAAGATCTTGAATACGCGTATAAAAAACAGCTCGGCGATGATCTACTTAATCGTTTAGCAGAAAAACCAAAAGGACTTATGCAGGCGTTGGCGCAACGATTAGCAAAATTCCAAATTAATCAACAATTTAAGAAAATAAATCAGGAATTTTTTAACGCAAAATACGACGCAACAGATTCTGTAGACCAGCGAAAGCGTGAGGAACTTGTGTTAAAAAAACATACCTCTTTTCTCCGCAACATCGATCGCTTTGTGGGCAACAGCGGAACCATTGACCTCATTGCATATGGAAGCGGACTTTTGGAAAAAGGAGGAAAAACCATTGCTATCGCGATGACGCTTGACACGCTCGCACGAGGAACGCTGTGGCTTGATCGTGAATTTTTTGGAGAAAAAACAAACAAAATACTCGCAGATATAGAAGAAAAGATTTCTGGAATATCTTTGGACACACAAGAAATCGCTCTGGAAACGACCGCCGATGTTACTCCGAAAGGAGATGAGCCAAGTATTGAATCTCGTTCTAGCAACGAACCACTTGAAGATACATTTAAAAAATTATCGGAAAAGATCGCCGGCGGTGAAAAAATTAGTGAAAAAAGCGTTCTTGACGCCATAACGCCCGAGCAACACACAACGCTTGAAGAAATAGAAAAAACGATGATGGAGCGGTCAATTAACGAAGATGTTCCGACGACATCCGAGACTACTGCTGATGAAATGGAAAAAACGCTCATGGAAAAATCCATCAGCGAAGAGGCTCCCATTGAGGCATCTGCGCCATTTACCGAAACAGTTCAAAAGGGCGATTCTGTCTGGAATATAATTGATCGCAAACTTGAAAAAGAATACGGCGTAGGATTTGATTCAGCAAAAAAGACATTTATTATTGATACCATCAAAGATCGCATCGCCGCGAATCCAGAAGAGTTTGGTTTGGACGCTGGACAAAACATTGATCAGCTTGAAATCGGACAAGAAATTGATTTTTCCACAACACTCGGAAACGATGAATATGTTGATCAGCTGATGCAGAAATCAGGCGATCTTTCTGAAAAAACCTTGCGATCAATAACGGAAAATGACGCCGCGCTCAACGAATGGCGTGTGGCACATCCTGATGCGCCACTTACAACGGAACAAACAGAAGAAATTCTTAGCGGAGAAGAACGGGCAACGAAACAGCTCACGGAAAAACAAATAGAGGTAACCGAAAATCAAAAGTCAGCGACTGATGACGAGCGCTCCGTTGAAGAACTCGCAACAAAAAAAACAACAGGACAAAAAACTCCCGAGCAAACCATACAAACGCCCCCAACGGAATCACTTGAGGAAAAAACACGCCTCCTAGCGCATATTGAGACCAATCGCGCCGTCTTACTGGAGCTTGGGCTTCATGAGCGCGTCATACAAACATTGCCTGATGATTTACTTGCAAAAATAAAACCATTGCACATAAACGCTTATGAAATTGCGTATCACGATCTTGGTATTAAAAATTTCAATAATGAAACGGCAATACAAAATTACACCACAGAAACATTCACAATACTGACATCCGGTAATAAAAGCGCGGTAGCGGATTGGGTACGAGAATATAGAAGCGCAATGATAGAAAACGCAACGGAAAACGACTCAATAACACCCGAATATATTGACGGTCGTATTAACGAACTCAAAAAATACCTTGACATTTCTTCAATTGAAAAAACAACGACACCAACAATAGAAGCGCCGATTGAAACTGAGACGATAAAAGAAGCGCCCGCAATAACAACAGAACCAGCAAAAACACCAGAAACCCCCAGCACTGAACAAGTAACAACGGATAAAGAATCGCTCACAGCGGAACCAGTAAAAACGCCCGCGGATCAGGGGGGTAAAGAGAGTCAAGAAAGTATTGCGCAGACATCGCTGACTCCGGAAGCTTCCACGGCGATTGAACTTGCGCGAAATACGATGCGAGATCACGAAATCAAATATGAGAAAATGATTGAGCAAATAAAAAATGGTAATGATCCGATGCAGAATTCAATTTTGCGAGAAAGTCGCGATTCACGAATTTGGAACCTTGATATGGAGCGAAGAGTCGCAAAAGCAATTTCCGAAAATCCAGAAAAATATGCAAAGCATGTTCCCGAAGAAAATTCTGTTGTTTTTGAAGGATCAATAATGATTCCGAGCAGACCAGGAAGCCCTATTAAAGAATTAAAGCAACCCTTTAATATCGTAATAGAGAACATTTCTGCGCATCTCTTAAAAAAATAAATACTCACCGCCCCCTTCTCGCTATGGAAGTTGAACTTCCGTAGTTTTTTAATATTATGATACGAAATTTTATACACTACGCGTTTTTCACTTTAATAATTTTGAGTATCGCTTCTTTCTTTTTGTATCAAAAACAAAAAGTTATTAAGTTTGAAGACCGTTCTCAAACAACCATTCAAAAAACCGAAAAAACGCAAAATGGTTCTGACATTCAAAAACGCTCAACCTTAAAAACGCAACTAGCACCTGCAAGCACGCTTCAAACGCAATCAATCGCAAACGCAACTTCTACAAAAACTTCTTCAAAACCCATACAAAAAATAGTCATACAGACGCCACCCTCAAAGTCGTTACCAAAACAAGCGATAATGCCAATTCCTCAAACGCAATCAACAACTACACCAATCATAAAAATATCAACCGAAGAACTATACAACAAATATAGACCTATTACCCTCAATGTCTGGTGCCACGAAAATGGGAAAATAACATCCGGCACGGCAACAATTATTCATCATTCTGGAATTCTTTTAACGAACGCTCATGTTATTTCCCCGATTCAAAATACCGAAAATTGTGTTCTTCGCTCATGGAATCCATTTAACAATGTAGCAAAATTTAAAACGCTGTATATACCCGATCAGAAAAAAATTATTTCAGGAACAAACAATCTCCCACAAAACGATTTTGCTTTTATTAAAATAACCGAATCGTTTTTAGAAATAGCGACATCGTCGTGGCCATACGCGCCAATTTTTATTGATCAATCTGAGTTCACGGTAGGCGAAGCTCTATTTATTTTTAGTTTCGCGACGGAATTTCTAAGCTATGAAATATCCGTCAAAGGGATCCCCCTGCTCTTTTCAACGCTTAAAATAAAAAACTTCGTAACAATTGACGACAACGATCGTGATTATGACGCGCTGATACTTGAAAGTGGCGTTACTAATCAAGCTGGAAGTTCCGGAGGCCCTTTGGTAGACGCAAACAAAGCCGTAGTGGCGATACTCGCGTTTGTAGGTTCGGGAAAAACAACAGGAGAACGAGAAGGTATTGCGATTCTAATTTCATATATTGACCGCGTCATACGCCACGAAATAGGAATCTCACTCAAAGAATTTTTATCAGTCAACGCTGAAAAATGATCAGAGTGATTTATTGCTAAATATCTTTCACAGCGTCAAGTCAAAAACATCATACCGTGATAATTTCCTGTTCTACCCTGCTGCCCTTTTCTTATTGCAGTGTTTTGAAAAACACCGCAATAAGAAAAGGGCACTTCAAAAAATAAAATTAAAAAACCCCGCGCATTACGCGGGGTCGTTTTTAAAGTTGCTTAAACATCTGATCCATTTCGTTTATTATTTCTTCCAATT
>ERZ1292633.2779-Hain-H41-02um-R1-2779-length-17575-cov-6_pt1 | contig 17575 bp, 14 predicted proteins | sample MGYA00564406_ERZ1292633 | MGnify/ENA primary metagenome ERZ1292633 (study PRJEB36523, sample SAMEA6512639) | groundwater metagenome | collected 2019-01-08 | study: AquaDiva: Metagenomics assemblies of 32 groundwater samples | reverse complement strand
CCCCCCCCCCCCCCCCCCCCCAAAAAAAAAGTTCCCACAAGGGCGCCCAACAGATTTCGGTGGCGATCTCTCGACAAAACCAAACTAGCGATGTGCTGCGCTTCAGTGCCGGTCGTTCACCACCGCTTCAGTGCCGGTGCTCACGGCGCGATGGTGACTTGCTTGACCATCACTCGGTTCGCGCACGGCGGCCGCTCCGAAAGGACGGGTGCTCGCCCAGATCGTCGCACACCACCACGGTGCGGCAGCTCCTTTGTCATATCTTTACGAACGGCATTGCACACTTTGCGCTTGGCAATGTCGGTTGTGATGTGCCGATCCGACAGGCGGCCTGCATCGGCTCGCAGCACAGACACGTCGCAGAATTGGTGCTGGAGATCCGCGGCGGGTGGTCCAGCACGCTCCAACCGACCCTGCGCACGTCAGACCGGCAGCGGGCGAACTTGTCACGCTGTGACTTGGTTTTGTTTCGCAAATCGCTTTCCGCAGGCCATCCCCGGGAGGAAGACCTTCTCCGAGCTTCGTGTACAAAAATGAATACAAGTCAAAAGACGAATCAGTGGGCTTTGTCGCTGATGCGTTAAGCAAATTGCTGCAATGCGTTGGGCGAAGGATTTGTCGAACGGTCCCTGTGCATACTTCGCAAGGGCATTGACGCGTGTCTTTCCGTCCATTCTTTCCCGCGGAGGTGGCGATCGCGCGAGTTGCCGCGTGGGCAGACGAAAACTGAAGGCGAGGCAACGCAGGGATGCAAGATAGCACCGGCAAATCGCGGACCGGTCGGAAGGTGCAATGGCGCATCATCGTTGCAGACTTGCTGTGTGTGCCGGTCGCAACTAGGCTAAACCGTAACGATCAAGCACTCGTAGTGCGGCCCGAGCTCTGAAATACCGGCGAGGACCCTTGCTTGATTTATCATGACGCCAGCATGCGGGGATGATGACTATCGCAGAGATCAGGAGGCGTCTGGTGTGTCCCATCGTCATGGTTGCGCACCCCCGCTCCACGGGACGCATCTGCTTGAGGGTGGACGTGTGAAACGACAAAAACAAACAAGCCAACCGTCTCTTCGGGCCTTCACTGCTTTTGATCTACAGGAATCTGTAGATCAATAGACGGGGGGGGGGGGCCGTTCTTACGAGCCCAGGTCTTGATTCTCGGGCGCCTTTTTCGCGCTGCGATCGCGCTGCATGTGGTCGACGATGTCGTCCTTGACCACTTGCGGGACGTCAAACGACGTCAGGGTCGAACCTGCTTCCACCCAGTAGTTTTCGCCAGTAGCCTCACCTGACTGGCCAAAATTACGAAGGGCTTCCTGCTCTTTGATGCCCTTTGAAATGGTCGTGGCGGTCAACTCGGAACACTTCAGCGACAGTCGATCCACGAATTGCTGCTGCTGGAACTGGGTGAACCGCTCTGGGTCTTGATCGCCGATGTGCTGCTGCGCGACGGCTACGGCCTCCTTCATGTGGGGCATGGTGGCGAGCATCGATTGCAGGTAGTTGGCCGATGCCGCGGAAATCCGGTTTTTATCCACGGCCCGTCGCACCTGGTTTTGAAGAAAGGCGTCCGTGCTATCCATCAGCGAAGCGTCAGACGGCGCACCGCTGCGGCTTCCGCTGCTTGCGGAGGAGGACAGGTGGCGGTAACAGAGTGCGCCACCTATGGCCATGAGGGTGGGGTGCGGCACCGCGGTCCCTCTGCGGCGCCTCAGCATCGTTGCGGCCGCCGTCGTGACGACGTACGTCATCCTCAACACTCGTGAGCTCGGACTGAACCGAAATGAATCTCTGATTACAAAAGGGGAAGGACGACCCAAACAAGGCGCGCCAGTTCCATCGCTGCTGAAGGAAAGTTTCATTCACTCGCGACGTGACGCGATCATTGTGGGAGGGAGGCGTGATCGCCCCCCGATGAGAAGAGGGATCGATGTGTACACACGACGACGCCGCCCACGCCCAAGACTATGAACGGCCCCACCACGGAGCGGCCCGAGGCGTGGCCCGCATTAGCGACTACTTTTTCTTCTTTGGATCCTTGACGTTCACCACCTCGACGGGTTCGGCGGGCGGCGGGGGCAGCTCCAGACCACCTGGGGGAAAGGCGGCATGCGGCCGCCGGTCAAAAACGCCCGCGCCCGTCAACTCCGCCTCGATGTCCACCAGTCGGCGCAGCGCGGCGCTGCGTTCGGCGCGGTGTAGCCCCCCGAGGCGCAGAAAGCGAGCGTCGACGGCGGTCGCAAAGTCGGCCATGAAGCTGGCATTGCCCTCGATGCTCTCGCACGCCACCGCCACTGCGCTGCCTGGGTACTGTGTCGTAAACGTATGCACCAGCTGCGCCGCCGCAGCAATCGTGCCGACGTCGTTGAGCCGCACCGTGAGCAGATTCGCGCAGCGCTCCGACGCAAACGATTGAGCGACCGCGAGGTTGCCCGCCGCGCCGTGGGCGGTCGACACGGCGCAATGGCCCCCGACGCGGCTCATGAGGCGGCGCCAGTCGCCGGTGTCGCGCTCTCCCAGTGGGTCCTCCAGATAGGCTAGGCTTCCTTTCTTGTCCTTCACGAGGGCGGCGAGGGTCTCCGCCAACTGCGCGCCGCTGCATTCCGCTCCCTCCACGACGGTGTACCGCGCCGCGGCAGGTCCGCCCGGCGTGGGAGGAGGGCCGCCGAGTGCGGCTGTCGTGCCATCTCCCGCGGCGTGCTTGCAGCAAAGCGCCGCGTCTAAATTCAAACCGACAAAGACGTCGGTCCCTGGAACGAGGCCCGCCTCCCGAATGATCTCCTCCGCGGTGTCCACCATTTGCGCCAGCGACTCGAAGGCAACGGCCTTGAGCGACCCGTCTGGGTTCGTTGGGGGGGCCATGGTATCGTCGGGCGACAGCCTCAAGACGGCCTCTTCGCACATTCGCGTCAGCTGCTTGGCCGCGACCGCCATCGGGGTGCTCGCGGCGGGGAAAACCAGCACCTCGCGACACCGAACGCGGCCAAAGGCCCTCGCCTCAACACCGAAGAGCGTGACGATGGGGATCGGCAGCCTTCGGGTGATGGTCGTGGGGCTGGCCACCACCGTCTGTTGCGCAGAGGCACCGCGCACGGCCGTGACGCCCGCGGGCGCGGATAACTGTTGCCGCGCGGCGGACATGGCGGGCAGCATGTGCTTCAACGCGCTGCTCCGGGCGAAGGCGGCGGCTGCCTCAGCGCATGCAATGGAGACCGCCGCGACGATGGGAGCGCCGAGCGTCGAAAGGTTGTCGGTGCCGTCCGCCTGCCGGATCAAGCGATCACAGTTCGCTAGGAGCGTAGCGTTCTGTCCCTGCAGCGCGGTTGAGAGGGCCGCGGCCTTCAGCCGGAGGCCATCGCCCACGAGCGATATCGAGGGCGAAGCGGCCGATGTGGAAGCTGCAAGGGCGGCCGCCGCTGCCGCCAACGCAGCGTTTGCGGCCGGCGCGCCGGGCCCTGTGGCTGGGGCGGCTGCCGCCGGCGGCGCCGAGCGAGCGAGAATGGGCGGGTGGTACTGCGCGACACGGCGGCTCGACGAGGGGTGGGCGATGGTCCCGAAGGACGCCGTGGCGGCCCCCACTGTGCCGTCGACAAGCGTCACGGTGACGCGCACCGTCTGGTGGCACCCCAGATACGCCTCCTGCAGCTGAACGGCTTCGATCAGCGGTGAGGCGAACTTGGACGCGAAGTGCCTCGCGAGGAACAGCCCTGGCTGGGCGGCTTGTGCGACGAAGCAGGCCGATGCGGCCTCCTCCATGATGCCGCGAAGGTCGCTCTTGCGGAGGTACTCGTCGGCCGTGGCACGCTGCGGAACGGACATCATCGCCACTATGCTGCGCGACTGCGATACGAAGGGGAAATGTGGGCGGGGGGGATGAACGATGAAATCTTGTGACTTTTTCGTTTGACAAAAGGAGTCCCAACCGCGTGATATTATGCAAATAACGGCCTGCCATGACTCACTTCGGTTCCGTTAATCCGTTCGTCGTTGATGATTACGTCCGGCCACACCCCCCGCCCCTCCCCCGCGCGCTCCTTCTGCAATGGCTCTTCATTGTTGCTGTACATCGACGACTGCGCAAATAGGGGGCTCCACTTCTCCGATTGTCGTAATGAAGATGAAAAGAAGCAAGGAGGGAGTGCGAGAGCGGTTTAGGGAGGAAACAGAGCGGGTAGTGACATGGAGGCTGCGGCGGGCACCGGGGGCGTGGCAGCGTCAAAGATAGGTGTCGTCCGACCGGACTGCCCCACGACAAAAGTATCGATTTTGTCGACGATGTCCTTCCTTCTTGATTCGCTAGACCGCCATCGGGCCATACAGCGGCGGGACGCGCTTCAACGGGTCGTCCGCCCCGCCTTGCCAGCTGGCATGCTTCAAGGTCTCGTGGCGACGGTGAAGCCTACGAAGCACGGCATCGGCGCCCTGCGGACCAGTGCGGGCAAATACCTCCGCCGTAGACGACTTCGCCGCGAGAGGATTCCCTTGTAGAATGCTCAGCTGGACGTCATAATCTCTGTTGAGGCACTTGGTCACCGACGCGGCCAGCTGATCCACGAGATTGGCAATACGAGGGTCGGCGTCCGCGGTCAAGTCGCAGTTCGTGACATCGATGTAGCTCACACCTGCGGATGACTCGTCCCCGTCGGCGCGCGGCGCCTTTGCGGCCTCGTCGAACAATAAGATCAAAGCCTTCAAGCTGTGAAAGCCCAGCCCGTTGCGCGACAAATTTAACCGCCGAAGCGTCGGGTTACGCATCGCGGCTATTATTACCGCGGCGGTCTTTTCGTCCGACATACGGTTACCGGACAAGTCCACCGACGACGCCGGCGCAAAGGTGATGAAGTCTTGTTGCGCATGGATCGTCAAATCGCCCACGGCACCGGCGCTCGCGTCGATGTGAGTGGCGAGCATCGTGTGGACGACCTCACCAGGTCTTCTAATCGCCTTGAAAAAGTCTACGATGATATCCCCACTGTACCGCAAGTCTCGCAGCTTGAGTGTTTTGGCGACCGCCGACGATCTCGCGACAAGTGTACCTTCGAAGAATTCGTCCGCCAAGTTGCCGTCGTCACCAATGAGGCAAACCGTCCCGCCAGCCGCGAGTCGGACGAGCTGCATCAAAACAGGCACTCGTTCCTCCTTTTCCTCAAGCGTCGTCACCTTGCTGCACGTTATGTGGATCGGCTTGGCGCCACCTCCCCTCGTGTCCTGATAGGCTTGTAAAATCGTGACTACGGATTCCAACGTCTCACCGCCCACAATGCTAACACTGTCCAAGTTGGGATATGTTGGGGAGTGAAGAGGCACCCGGTGGTCGTCATCAATCGCTTCCACGTCTTCGAGTTCTAGTTCGAGTCCCGTGGATCGCGCTGACTCGAACAACTCAGTCGATTTCGCCTCCGACGAGCCCCCGCGCCGTCCGTCTACTTCTTTCGGCGGGCAAAGGAACGAGAGAAAGCGCAGCAGCGAAGCATTGCCGATGCGGCAGCGAGTCAACATCACTCTCCGGAGCCGCGGAGCTGCTTCCACGCTCGTGATCGCGAGATCGGGACCTCCAAGGGGTGTCAGGTCCACGTCAATCAACAAAATCGCCACCAAACTTTTCCAACGAGACGCCAACAACGGCAAAGGTACGAACATTCCACGGACCTCGATCCCATACACACGGGATCGCACTTCCTCGATGGTGTTTGCGTTGGGGGCGGCGGCGGAAGTGCATTCAAGAATGAGTGGCGCATCGACCGACGTTGCTTTCCGCATGGCCGCTGCCACCGCGGCCCAGTGCACTCTGGTGGGCGCCAATGACGACATGGCGGTCGCCGGCTACGCAGCTTTGAACGACACGAAATGAGAGAGATGACAGGGCGATATCAACAAGCGAATGCCACAGGAGGGGATCAAACAGCACGGACGGGGGATCTTGTGGATTGTTCAGATCGATCCCCACCCATGCCCACCCATGGTTTCCGATAGCATACCCCTTCCACCGTATGCCCCCTCCGACCGCGGCTACCCCAAAAAGTCGGAAAGCCAATCGTCAACCGTTGCGACCGTCCTCATTTCTTCACAAAGTGGTGGAGGCGGTGTGGCGCCTCTCGACGTACGCGAGGGCATCGGCGAGCGCATGCGCCCAACGACGGGGCGCCTCTGACTTAGCTGCCTGACCCTCCGACGCATGATGATCACTGGGGTGAAAGTGGTACGGGGCCCGACGCGGCGTCGTCGAGGACGTGAACAGTGGTCTAGCAGCCAGCGATGGCTCGATGTGCTCATTTGATTCGTTCTCGCGATAAGGTTGGTGGCGTGCGAGGAAGATTCCCACCTCACCGAGGCATCCCAGGACGTCGAGGCTGATCAGATTGTTCCCCACACCCGCGCTACCTTCCCGGTTAAGACCTCGATCTGAAGGAACGTCATCCTGAGCCTGGAATAGACGAGTTTCAAGAACGCGAATTTTCAAGCGTGGCCCAGAGATGCGGACGCATGTCTGCCGGAGGTCCTGCAGAAGCAACGGGGAGGAGCAAGCCGTCAGAATGGCGTCGCGGGGATCACACGCAACGATCACGCACGCAACAGCGTCGTCGTCGTCGTCGTCGTTGGAAAGCGCGGAAGGGTTGGCGCGGCTGAGAGCGGTCACCAGTGAGCGCCATCCGCGGAACGTTGTCAACAGCAACGGCGATGAGCACGAAGAAGAGGCGGAGGGGAACGAGAATGGGCCGTGTTGGAGAAGCGGACTAACGGGATGATGTGAGGGGTCCACGCCTGGCGCCCGGCGCAGGGCTACGTGATACGCCGCGTTCCACGGTGGCGAAACGACGCGGTCCTCCGTCGTCACCGGAATCGGCAGCGTTCGTATCTCCCCAGCGGCGATTTCGGTTACAGCAGCTCCGTCAGATTCCACGTGACGAAGATCCTGGTGGCCCAACATGGCGCGCAGCGTGCTGTCGGCGGGGACAACGTCAACGGCGATGCCCCTTCCACGCAGTGTCGCGACGGCCAACGCCACCGGGTCCCTAGTCAGCTGTCGCAATGCCGAAGCTGAAACAAAAATGAGACAGCTGCCGCTCGCTTTCTTCAGCAACATGAACGACGCGACGATTTCTTCCGATATGCGCGTTGTTAACGCTGCGACGGACGGACTGCCGTCCGTCGCGTCACCGGCGGCGGCGGCGAAGAGCCCCGCGGAGTCCACCGGCCAACGCGCACGATCGCCCGCATGCGGTGCCGGCCGCCAGCCATCATCTGCATCGCCCGCCGCCGCACCCACAAGGACAACGGAGTCGAACCGCAGCCTCCCGCGCGCGTGGGCTGCGATCGTGCTCACACTCGACGCCGTCACCCGGAATGGGGCTGCGGTGATCCAGTCGACGTGAGTGTCGCGATCGGTGAGGAGCAGGCCCGAGTGCGCAGAGGGGCGCGCTCCCCCAAACGCCGTTTGCCATTCGGCGGCCGCGGCGAGGTCCGATGGGACGTCCGATAGAGCACCCCGGAAGAAGGTGAACGGCGGCGTGCCACGCGGCGCGTAGCGCTTCCATGGACCGTCGCTGTGCGTGGTGTCCAGAAACACGTGAATCGACGGTGTCGGCCTTGCCCCTGCGGCGCCCCCTGGGGTGGTGGTGAGTTCGCAACGAAGCCTTTCCGAAACCATACGGGGCAGCACGACGGAGCCGGTGAGGTCAGCCTCCACAAGCGCGCCATGGGCGACTTGCCGCTGAATCCACTGCAGCGCCTCTGGAGGGGCGTGCTCGAGCACCTGAAACAGACCATCGTGGATATCTGACAGGTCGACCAGCCACGGCGGGGGGGAAGACGAAGCCGGCGCCGCCCGGCCAACCACCGCGTTCAGCTGCGCGCGGACACAGATTCGGCTCACAGGAGCGCTGGCATCCACCAAGATCAACGCAGGACCTGGTGACGTCAACACGGCCCGAAGGCCTTCGCGCCCACCGAGCCGGGTCAACAAGTCGTCGCCGAGAAGTATTGCCAGCTTTCGCAGGTTTTCCGAGCGTCGCTCGTCGAAGCCAGAGGACAGGTACTCTCCTGTCGTGGCCCGAGGCGAGGCGCTGCGCCCATGCTCGTCGTCGTGTCTCTCATCGTCATTGCCAGACGGCGATATGTCGAGGGGATCAGACCGCGCGGCGGCGGAGGCGGCCTGCAACAACGTTTCGACCGAGTCGCGGTGAGCTTCCGTGGCTGCCTCAAGGGCCTCGACGCTGGCCGCCGCCTGTGCCAACTCGGCGGTCTGCCAGCGGTGGCCTTCAGGGTCGTCATCGGGAGATGTTGCTGGGACAAACACTTCCGGTTGCAGTGCGACCGCATTGGAACCCAACAGGTCACGGTCGCGGCGCTGTAAGATCAGCCGCTGTTCATCAGTGAGCCGACCGAGATCCCCCCAACGCGGCGGCGCGCGCCCATCGCCTGCCATGCTCAATTGATCGGCAGCCGACGGGAGCGACCGGTACCTTTTCGAAAGCTGTGACGGCCGCCGGCCACACCCCCCGCCGCCGGGAGCGAGGGGCCCCCTCCATGGCGCCCAGCGCGCAGGCGACGGCCACAGCATGCCGGCGGCGCGATGAGGGGCGAGGGGGATCACGACCCGCAGCGGTGTGACCGCACCTAAGCGCGAGGGCGGCCCCATATTGTGTTGTGACTGCACTCGCTCCCGATGGGGACTCAGCTCCGGAGGGTGGTGTGGGCATCAAGACAATTTGCACCCTTTGCACCCACGAATAATCGTCGAACAGCTTCACTCGGCCGCGTCACGCTGCTGTGAGTGAATGGTGTCGTGCGCGATAGAACTACAACTGAGAGGAGGAGGGAGGGGAGGGGTGTGGGGCGGCTACTAGTAGTAGACGGCGACCGCGTTGGGGTGGACCGCGTCCTGGAGGCGTTGCTGGTCGTGGCGGCGCGCGGCTAGGCGTCTCCGCATGCGAGTTTGGTGCGACGCCGAGGACGCCCGAGCCACCATCGACGACGAGGGCCGCACCCCGGAGGGGCCGTCACCTCCGGGCACCGCCGCTGACGCTGCCGTGGGAGGAGCCTGCGTTGGACGGCTCTGCCGCCACGGTGGCCGCGCGCCGCCATCCAACAAGCGCTCGAGCTCCGCCTGCTGGCACAGATGCGTCAGCAGATCGTGCACTCGTGTCCCATGTGCGACCTTTCCCATGTCTCGGAAGCTAGCGGTGGACGGGCGCCATGCAAACTGTGCCGTGACGTCCGAACCACCGCCCGATTGCGGCACCGCCCAATGCGCGTTTCGGTCCGACTCCGGCAGATAGTATGGCGCCGGGGGCGGCATGGCGTAGTGGGTGGTGTAGCAAAGGGCTGCCGCCGAGCGGACGTCCCCCCCCGTTCGCGAGAGACGGTTCGCGCCGCCGTCGTTCGACAAGGTGGCAGCGGCCGAGGGCCACAGTTCTTCCCGGAGGGCTTCATCCGCGCGGCCGGGTCGCGGAGGGCCACCAGCCTCCTTGCTAGCACCGTCTCCCTTGCTGGCGGCGTGCAGCAGGCGGAAGCGGAGGGCCTCTGCCGTTGACTTGGACTCGCGGCCCAAGTAATAGTACCGCCGGTTCGTGCGCGCGTCTTGCACCGCTCGCATCGCTTTAGAAAACTCAACACAGCCGCGAAAATCCAAACCCCTGCTGGATAAGGAGGAGCCAAACATGAATGACACCACCAATGAGACTCCGCTCTCGACAAAGTGAGGCATGACGGGGAACGGAAAGAAACTACAAATAGACGGAATAACCCACCGTGAAACAACCGACGACGTGTGAACGTCACATCGCATCGTGGTTCCTCGACAGGAGGCATCCGGCCATGTCGCACGGCGTTTGGATCCGGAGCCGGCGCACGTAGGCCCTCGCCGCGTCGTCCGAGCACTCCATCATACAGGACACATCGCGGGACAAGGATTCCACCGTTTCCGCTCGCAGGGACAAGTGGCCGTCGGTGGCCTTGGGCAGGCGATGGGGATCGAAGACCCCCACCGCTCGCAGGGACAACACCTCGGTATCACGCGTACAGAGAAACCTGCACGACGCGGCGGGGAAGAATAGTTGCGGTTCCGCCGCAACGTCGTCGTCATCGCCGTCGCCGTCTTCGTGCGGATTCCCTTCCGTGGTGGCGCAACTGGCGGCGGCCTCGGAAAATCCCTCACCTTTTTGCGCGGCGTGCAAAGAGGGATGAGACGACCCCCCGCGGCACGTGCTGAGCGACGTGGTCGCCGTCTTGGTGGCTTCGCTACCCACGGAGCCGTTCGTCAGAGGCCAGCGGGCGCCCCGCCGCCACGACGTTTCGGTCGTTGAAAACCGAAGGCCGGCTGCTAATCGCCAGGTTTCGGCGTCGCCGTCATACTCCAGTGAACTTGGAACAAAGTCTGGCGTCGTCACTGGCAAGGCGAACCTCAATTCTCGTTCTGGTCCGGAGAGGCGCGTGAGTTGAGTGGGCTGAGGCGGACTTCCCCCCCGCGGTTCGCGCGCCGCCACTCCATCGGGTAAAATACGCTCGTGCAGTGCGATGGTGTATCCACTGGCGGGGCTGATGCGCCTGACGCCGCTGCGACTGATCGGTTGACTTTCTTGGACGCCGTTCGCGACGAGCCCTCCCTTACGGGCTCCGAGGCGGGACGGGCGCCGCCGTACGGCTGCCGATCGCGCAAACGTGCGAACCGCCGCACGATGCTTCATAGCCGCGACTAGTTCGACGGCAGCCATCAACTCTGCGGCATCGAAGTGCTGCGTCCACGGCTTCCGAGAACCACGCGGCCCACCCAGATTCGCGGCGGTCGTGTCGATCATTCGCACGGTTGACGTCAACATAGGCTGCGGCACCGTCGCGGCGAGAGAATTGGGCGTGCCGTGCGGTCGAGGGCCGAGGAGGAGACTCTGTCTCTCGGCAGCCGGCAGCGATTTCCAGGGAAACGTACTGTTTGGCTCGGCTTCGTCCGAGTCCAACAGCATGACCTTGCAACGCGCAAAGGGATCAAATCTGTTTCACACCGCCTTTCGTGCCGCCAAAAAAATTGATCATTTGCCGCTTGGGGTTTGTTCACAGACCTCCTTTGCTCGTGGAAAGAGAGAAATGTTACTCACACTTTTGCACCCAAAGGGATACAGACGGGCGGCGCCAAATTTGTGCGATAGATTAGTCGTATCCTTTAAAAAACAAGTGGGCGAGGGCCTCCTCGGCGGTTAAACGCGTCGATGGGTTCCAATCAAGCATCCTCGAAACAAGGTCGTAGAAGTATGGGTACCGGTCTGATTGCAGAAGGTCCGACAAACAAGGATGGTCCCGAACGTACTCGACGTCCTTCGTCGACGCTTTCGAATGAGGATAGCGCAGACCGCCAAACTCGTGCGACAGCATTGCGGGTTGACCAAACACGGGTCCGTGAACAAGGTCGATATACTTTCGCCCATCACCGTAGAGTGCTGCGAGCGAACGCGGCCCTGCGAGTGGTGGCGTACCACTAACCCTGCACATGAGCGCGAGGTGCTCCAGGTCCTCGTGAGTCATGAAAACAGTGTCACCGAAAAACATCTCGGCAATGATACAGCCGCACGACCAGAGGTCGGCGGAGAAGGACCATCGAGCCTGAAAAACGACTTCGGGAGAGCGATAATGACGAGTCTGAATGACGCGGTCACCACGCTGGTGCCGTATGTGCGCCGCGATGCCTGATGCCTTCTCCACGTGCAGCGCTTCTTGCGCGCAATGTCCGTTCACCTTGGCTCGGTCGTGCGGATGGGACAGCATCGGGTCGGCTAGCGATCGTTCGAGCAAGGCGCGACGCTCGGGAGAGAGGTCGTCACATCGAAAGACGGCGCTTCCAAAGTCGATGAGGCGAATCTTATTGTGAACCGGAAAAAGCGGGCGGTCGCCGATGCCGTCCGCATAGCCACCTCCAACCATGTCACGCGCTTCGAACAGAACGTTCTCGGGCTTGATGTCGGTGTGCACGATACCCCGGGAGTGCACGTACGCCACGGCGCGGAGCAACTGAGCTGCGATGCAGCGCACGGTCAAGATATCAAATCCAGCGTCGGAAGAATCGCACTTCCGCCGGCATTCCAACACTTCAATGAGCGACAGTCCCAACCGTGGAAACACAATCATGGGATGTTGATCGCCAAATCGGCCGCACGACGGGACGGCGTCGTCGTTGCCATTGTCGTCTTTTTCGTCACGAGAGCCCGTGCTGCTTCGACCGCGCTTGCGGTGTCGCGCACCCCTTTTATTCCTCCCATCGTGCCGCGACGCGTCGACGCCAGGCCACAGGGCGTTGACAAAGGGCAGGTCTGACAACACGCGAGAGACGTACATACGAAGGGGCACCGCGAAACCAAACGAACCCGCGTTGGGTAGAACGCACAAGGCTTCAAGGACTGCCGCTTCATCCATGGCTGCGTCCAGGTACTGCCGGTCGTTGCGAAACACCTTGACGGCCAACTCCTCCCGGTATTCGCACGACGCCTGCTCGATGGGCACCACCGCGTAGACCTTTGAGAAGGTTCCTTTCCCCAGCTCACCCAACACCATCAACGTGCCGTTGCAGATCAAGGTCCCTTCCCGGATGCGCTGCGCGTAGCCTTTTCGCCATTCGAGAGATTCGGTCGTGCTGGCAGCGGACACCGACGACGTGGACGTGGACCGGCGGCTGGAACCTCGTGACGACGTAGACAAACTTCGGGGCTGAGATGAGGGCGGCCTTTGCCTTCGCCGCAGGTCATGCCGTCGTGACTCGTCCTCTCTCGAGCGGGACGAGGAGGAGGTCGAGGAGGAGTGTGACGATGACTGGCTTTGCTCTGCGTCCTCCGCGGTCTCCTTCGACCCCCGGCGTCGGCGCTGCGGTGACAGTGACCGGCCCGCGGTCGACATACCCCAAAATGCAGAACACACAAGAGAACTCACACGAGATGGCTCTGCGCTGCGGAAGATACCTGCCCAACAACATCCAAACGTGAGAGACGGGTTTCCCGGGTGGCAGGGGGGCACTTACCGGTGGGCAGCAGGGCTTGCGAGGATGAATTGATCAAAGGGAGGGGGGGAAGCACACTTCTCCGGCTTTGTTCCTTCCTTCCCCCAAAAGACGCCACTGGCTCGGCGGTTCCTATACAATACATTGGACGGTAACGGAGGGGAGCGTTACGACAGCGTTTTCAAGTCCCATCGTTCCACCAGAGACGGTGAGGCGGCAGCGAGCGGCGCCCCGAAGGGAGGCAGCTTCACAGAGTGCATTTCTGCCTTGGGCACCATCTTTTTCCCCTCGCGAGAAGGGTAGATGCTCTGACGCAACAAGTCGGCCTCGGACATGTCGGCAGGCAGTTCCGGGAGCGGGTCGGGCGACCGGAGGGAACAGCGCTCTAATCCCTCGAGGCCGCTCACCTTGCATCGAAGATGGAACACCTTGTCGTAAATCTCAGACTTTTGCCGGTGCGCGTCATAGCGTTTGGCTCGTTCGTCCGCCAGTTGCCTGCGTAAGTCGTCCTCGTGCTGTTTCATCGCGCGCACGCGATGTCTCAGGCTTTGGCGCGCCGTCGCCTCCAGCTCCTGCGTGGGTGTCTTCGAGGCAAACATTTTCTTCCCTTCCGTCCGACTGTCACCAGGGGGTAGCATCAAGCCGCGATAGGCCCGCCACATGTGGTGCGCCGGGCTGAAATGCGCTTCCCGCGGGTCGGGAGTGTGCCGGGCCGGCAAGTCCACACCAATAAATTTTGCGTGCAGCGGAATGGTGACCTGCGATTGCAACTTCATGCCCTGCATTAGCTCCAGGAACTGCTTCTTGCCGCCGCCGAGGCGAGACACGGACGCATCCAGCCCAATGTTCTCGTCGCCCGGATGCACCTTGCGGGCAGCGGAGGGCGAGGAGTGCGACATTTGCCCCCACCCACCCAACGAAAAAAAAATAGCAAAGACGAGGAAGCGAACTGGGGGGGAAAACTTTTTTGTCCAGATGGGGAGATTCGCCAACAATTGGTTGAAGGGACGCGACGACCTACGTAATTACACCGACGGAACCCACCACCACCGCGGCGGGAGCCCCGAAAGGGAGAGGAGGGTTCGTAGGTGCCGCCGCCGCCTACGGCCGTAACGACAAATGTGTTGGCGACACGTTGTACTTGTAGATGTAGATGTCGGGCAGGTGGTGCTGTCGATGCGTCTCGATCTCCTCCTCGCAAAGCTGCTCCGCGACTGTGGATTTGTTGGGTTTGTCGTAGAGGCTGGACCGTGACAATCGAGCGAAAACACCTAGCTTCTTCGGGGTGATGAACGGCGCCCAAGACACGCGGCGCGCGTGCGGCACGGCTTCCTGCGAAAACCAGTGTTCCTTTCTGACTTTCATCCCGCGGTCGGCCGAGAGCAATAGCACCGTGGTCGACAAAGCGGTCGGGGAGCAGCCGAACCCTGCTGCGACATTACGCCGCTCGGCGGCCGTTGCCACGCTGCGACGGATGACCCCTGAAAGCATCGTGTGTTTGTGGCAAGGTACGAACTACCAGAAACGTTTTGGAACAAAAACCGACGATGGCTCGAGGGCAAACAGCCCGGGTGACTTCGCGGCACGGCGAAACGAAAGCCTCGCAGAGCGGACTGGTTGCAAATGTGAAAAGCACACCGACGCCGTAGTGTTGTGATGAAAAAAAAACCGCTGAAAGAATTCGACCGACATGGAATAATAAGAGTGACGGGAGGAGGAGAACTTGAAAATAGAAGCGGAGGGGCCGACACCACGGACGGGGGCGGGTTGGGTCGTCCGGCCAGAGTCACGGCACGGCGTGTTCGTGAACTTCCGTGCGGCACGTCGGGCAGGTTCGATCGCGTACGAGCCATGGGCTGACGCAGCTGAAGTGGAAAAGATGACGACACCGCGGCAATTCGACGACGAGCGTGCTGGGTTCAAAATCTTCCCGGCATACGAGACAGGACGTGCACTTGGCCCCCGTCGTACCTTGTGCCGATGCCGGCGGCGCCGCCCTGACCTGGTCGAATCGCTTTTCCTTCAGCAACCGCCGTTGAAAATCAATAGAAATGCCTTTCGACACATTATTTTCGTCTAAGGCGAGCAACGCTTCGTAATCATCTGCAGGGTGGGGTGGCTGCCCGTGATCGCGGAGGGCCTCATCGGCGATTCGTCCCCTGGTGGGCAGCGTGACTCCTCGTCCGTATTGGGGTCGAACGCGGCGCATCACGACTGGGGCGAAACGCATGGGGCCGACGACGACCGTGCCCATCGCTTGGAGGGTGTCTCTCGCTGCCATGTCCGTTGGGTCATGAAGCGTGCGTGATACGCGACTCGCGGCGGCCACACGGTGTGATTCGGGAACTAGCTGCGCCATCGTGGACGCGCGGAAGTCTCGCAACGAGGCAGACATCGCAACCCTATAGGGGTAGAGGCACGACCAACAAAATCCACACGTGAAGCATCTCGCCTCAGAGGGTCGCTGCACGTCCGATCATACGACACAGAAGAAAAGGAATCGATCGCTTCATCGACCGCGAGGATCGACGACGGGGAATCTGAACTCTCTCTCTCCCCCTGATGGCCGAAGGCCGCCTCCTGTTTCTCGATTTCCCCCGTCTCCCCGCGTTCACTTCGCGCGACGCAGTCCGCGGATCTCCCCTTTTCAACGCCACGAACAAAGCCTATCGCAGAAGGTGAAGGATGAGATCACGAAGAGTGTGCAGAGGCGAGGCGACGCAAGTGCATGGGAGAGGGGTAAAACCTGCAATTATTTGAGAGGGCGGATGCATGTGTGTTCGGGTTCGGTCTTCTCTGGTTTTTGTTTGTTGTAGCTTGGGGGACAAGGTCCGAGAGAGGGGGGACGGAGCAGTGTGAACGGGGACCCCCTGGGCTATGTGGAAACGGTCACCACGTCGAAAAAAGGGGCGGAACGGAGGGGAGTGATCCCCACTTCGTACATTCGCCGGACCGCGGGTTTTACACTTTTTTCGTTTCCGAGAGCACACACACACACACACAGTAGGGGGGATTTTTTCGCCGCAGGGCCCACATTTCGAAGAGACCGGGCCGCGAATCAACGAGACAGAGAACAGAAAAACTGAAATGGGGAATGAGGAACGTGTGTGTGCGCGAGAAGACGGAAAGGGGGAACGGCAAACACCGCTGGCCTGGGGGACAGAAGCGAACGAGAGGTATTTTTCCCCACGGCAGGGCCATGCAGACGGATGTGTTTCCTTTCCGGGCGAGGACAAACCAGCGAGGAAAAAACTCTATGCCCACTGGGGGGTGTTGCCGACTCCCGGAAATCGCTCCGCCATACTGGTAAAATGCCGCAGGGGTCCTGCTGCCAAAAGGGTAGGTTGTCTTTGGAAGGCGGTTCCTCTGTGGTGTTCGCGACCCGATTAGTGCTAGCCGCCATCCGTTGTTCCTTCCTCCTCCTCCTCCTCCGCAAGATCCACTCCATTACCATACACGGTTTACCAGCTTTTGTCGCTGCGTTTCCGTCATACTAGCGATTTCATCGGCACTAAACTGGAACAAGGTCGCTGGGAGCGGCTGCCCATTGGGCAACATGGTCGTAGGGTTCCAGAGATCGCGGAAGAACTCGTGGCAGATTCCTTCAAGCGGCAACACGCGCTCGCCGGGCACGTACTTGAGCAGTTTGTCGCAGAGGTCAAAGGCCTCCGGGGGCACGTGGTCCTTGAACACTTGCCGCCAGGGGCGGGGCCTAAGTTGGGGCAACTTGACATCGCAGCGCTTCGTCATGGCGTCGACCTGTTCCTTCGTGGGCGTGCCTAGCACCTTGATAATCTCGACGAGCTGCCCCATGGAGTTTTCGCCCTTGAAGATCGGTTCGCCCAGCAGCATTTCCGCGAAGATGCAGCCGACGGACCAGATGTCAATCGCCGTAGTGTATTGCGCGGTTCCGAAGATCAGCTCGGGTGCCCGGTAGTAACGCGAGCAAATGTACGCCACGTTCGGCTCACTGGGGACCAGGTTCTTCGCACTGCCGAAGTCGCAAATCTTTAAGAGTCCGCGCGCGCTGTCGACAAGTAAGTTGTGCGGTTTGATATCGCGGTGGCACACGTTGACGCTGGGCAGGTGCAAGTAGGCGATGCTACGCAGTAGCTGAAACATAAACACTTTGACCAACACAATCGGCACGGGCTGTCGGGTCGTCTTCATCCAGTCGCGGCAGCAGCGGTGCAGCGTCTCGGGCATGTACTCCATCACGACGTTCAGATACACGTCGGAGGGGTTCACGTCGCCCGGGGTGTAGTAGTGGTCGCGAAGGGCCACGACGTTCGGGTGGGAAACCGACTTCATGATGTGCAGCTCTCGATTCTTGAATCGCGGGTCCTGCAGCACCTTTTTGATGGCCACGTAGTCGCCGTTCTCCGCCTTAGCTCTAATCACGGTGCCAAACGTGCCGCTACCGAGGGTGGTCGCCTCCGTGTAGTGGTGACGCTGCCGCTGCGAGGGGTCGATCGCGGCCGCGGGTGCCTGCTGGGCCATCGATGGGATGTGGAAAGGCAGAAAGGCGAATCCGGTGAATTGAAAGCAGAAAAAAGGAGGAGGGAGGGGGGGAAGAAAAAAGTATGGCGAGGTGCTCGTG
>ERZ1292633.2778-Hain-H41-02um-R1-2778-length-17575-cov-26_pt1 | contig 17575 bp, 18 predicted proteins | sample MGYA00564406_ERZ1292633 | MGnify/ENA primary metagenome ERZ1292633 (study PRJEB36523, sample SAMEA6512639) | groundwater metagenome | collected 2019-01-08 | study: AquaDiva: Metagenomics assemblies of 32 groundwater samples | reverse complement strand
AGGCTACGATGCAGCAAGAACGAACGCGCCTGAAAAGAGGGGGTGTATGATGCACGCGAAACAAAAACAGCACACCCAGAGGGATCTACAGTCTGAAGGAAACTTAGCCGTCAGGTACGAGCGCCAACAGATACTTCAAAAGCCCAAAAACAAGACCTTCCCCCCTGTGCTGCGTCCGGTACCGGCCATGACGGAGGAGAATCTTAATGATGATACCCTTGCACCCGCAATAGGCATTATTAGTGCCTTTGGCCTATCGGTTATATTGTGGGGGCTTATCATTCTCGGTATCTCTTGGATTTGGTGAAGCCGCGAGCAATTTTGCGTTCTAGTTCTCGCTAGCTCACACCAACCTTCGGCTGGGTTGACGCCTCTTCATCGCTTTATCGAACTGGGCCGCCGGCAACACACCACCAGTGAATCCTGTTTTTGAACCTGCAATCCAGGGGTAGAAGGGGATGTGTCTACTTTTGACGTGCACAAGGGGGCTAGCCCACTTGGCAGGAGCTATAGGACAACTTGATAGATTGGCGAAAAGCCCTGGCAGGCTTCGGTCACGAACGCCTTGCGGTAAACTGTCCGTTGCATCGAAATATGGCGCGATGCATAGGTGGAGTTATGGGAGAATCGACTCGGCTGAATCGTTAGGCAGGCGAGAAGATTGTCTCATCCCCTCACTCACTCCCTGTAAAACGAAACGCTGGCCTAGCGTTCAGCTTCCGTGAGGTTAGCTTCTTCTTCAAGCTCCTCAAGATCGGCCTCCGCTTTGGCCTTCAGGGTTGAGGGGTGCAAGCCATATTTCTTGAGCATTTTATAAAAGTCTGCCCGATAGCGCCCGGCAAATTGGGCAGCACGTGAGATATTGCCGCCAGTAAGTTGCAGTACGTTCTTGAGATAGGTCTTCTCAAACTCTTCCTTGGCTTCAGTCAACGGCTTGAGCGGCGAGTCCGGTGATGAGCCCATCGAGGGTAAGAGATCCGGCGTAATCATATCTTGGCGCGTCATGACGGCGGCCTTTTCAACGACATTTTCCAACTCACGGACATTGCCGGGCCAGGGATGTGTGACCAGCCGATTAAGAGCAGCCGGCGTAAAGCCGCGCAATCCTTTATTCGCCCGTTTTGCACTTGAGGTCAGAAACTGTTGCGCCAGCAACGGAATATCGTCTCGGCGGTCACGAAGCGGCGGGATAAATAGCGGAACGACAGAAATGCGGTAGTACAGATCATTCCGGAACGACCCATTCTTGACGGCTTCGCCGAGGTCTTTGTTGGTTGCGGCGATAATCCGCACATCGATCTTGCTTGAAAGTTCAGAGCCGACTTCGCGAACTTCCCGTTCCTGCACGGCCCGCAACAGTTTGACCTGCATTGAGAGAGGCATTTCGCCGATCTCGTCGAGAAAGAGTGTCCCGCCGTTGGCGCTTTGAAACAGACCTCGCTTCGCACCATGGGCGCTGGTAAAGGCCCCGCGCACATGCCCGAAGAGCTCTGACTCGAAGAGTGTTTCGGGAATGGCTGCGCAATTGAGGGCGACAAACGGCCCTTTACTCCGTCGGCTATTTGAATGGATGACGCGCGCGAACACTTCTTTTCCAGTCCCGGTTTCTCCGAAGAGAAGAATGGTCGCGTCCGAGTCTGCCACCTGCACGACTTGCTGGAGTAAGCGCTGCATCGCAGGACTCCGCGCGACGATGTTCTCCATCCCGTACAGTTCGTTGACGAGAGACTTCAGCCGTTGGATCTCGCCTCTCATCCGCTGAGGAGAAAGTCCTTCTTCGATCTTGGCCTTGAGTTCCTTGTCGTCGAACGGCTTGGTGAGATATCCAAAGGCGCCCCGCTGCATAGCTTCCACGGCATTCGGTATACTGCCATGGGCCGTCAGGATGATAACCGGAAGGCCTGGGTGAATCCGCAGAAGTTCTTCCGTCACATTCAATCCGTCTTCGCTCCCGAGTCGGAGATCGGTAATGGCGAGGTCAAACCGGTTATTCTTGGCTACGGCGAGGGCTTCATGCCCGGTGGTACAACCTGTGACGGCAAAACCCATAGCGGTTAACCGCATCTTCACGAGATGTAATAATCCTTCTTCATCGTCAACTACGAGAATATGTTCTTTTTCCATGAAACTCCTTCTGCAGTGTCGTCGATTACGGCCCAGTCGAAGGCGGTACAACCGACGATGGGGGATGGATAGGACGAACCTTATCCCGCATTTCCTGGTCGATGCGCTTCAATGCCTCCAATTGGCTCGTCAATTCCTCTATTTTCCTATCTCGATCAGATAGTTGCCTTTGTAAGGACGCAACGGTGCCCGTATCGGTCGGGCCCTTCTTACCGCTGCTACCGCTGCCTGAATCCACCTTCCGATCACGATCGGCTAATTCCCTCTGGAGGCTTTCCAAGGCTTGAGAGTCGGCCTCCTTTATGGCCCGAAATTGCTGGATGATTAGCTCCCTATCAAGCAAGTCCCGGACCAGCCGATCTGAGGCCTGAGCCAGGATTGCCTGACTTTCCGATATCGCCGGGGCTGCCACGACCGATTGGAACCAGGATTGTTCAACGGGAGCAGCGTGATGCTCCAGCAAATCTATCCAGAGCTTACTGGAAACGGCCAGTTGGCTCTTGGGTGCAACGGCGATCACTTTCTCGAAAAACTTCGAGGCGCTGTCTCGACTTTCGTAGAGCCCCAGCAGCGCGCGTGTAAAATAGATATGATCGCAAGAATTGTGCTCGGTGCATTTCTGGGCGAGCACCTCCTGCTTTTTCGCTAATGATTGAAGGGATTTTACCTCTGCTGCATCAGCCATAAAGTAAGGCTGTGAAAATTGCGGAGCCGGCGACCATGCCGCGCATCCAGCGAGAAAGAATAGGCATGACAAGACCACCGAGGTAACGCCTCGGAGAACAAACTTTATGCCGTTTCCGCTGGTTTCGTGAGACGCAGAATAAACCGTACAGTCGTTCCCTTCTTGACTTCGCTTTCGATCCAAATCCGTCCTCCGTGTGCTTCCACCACTTTTTTTGCCAGTGCCAACCCCAGGCCACTCCCCGGTGTAGCATGTTTAGCCTTTGTGCGTCCTTGATAAAAACGTTCGAAAATAAAGGGGAGATCTTCGGCTTGGATACCGGGGCCTCCATCGGTCACACTCACCTCAAGGACTCCTGCTTGCAAGTCCGGCTTCATGAGTACCTTTACAATGCCTCCTTCTGAACTGAACTTCAAGGCATTTGAGAGTAAATTGTCGAGGACTTGCTCAATTCGAAGCGCATCCGCCATGACCCACACACGCTGTGCAGGCGCTTCCAGTAACAGCTGCACATGCTTGGCATCGGCGAGGAGCTGGACTTTGTTGACCGACATATCTGTGATGCGTTTGAGGTCCGTCGGGACAATTCGATACTCCATCATCCCGGCGTCCATTTTGGAGAGATCCAGAATAGTAGAGATGAGGGTGATGAGTCTGCGGCTGCTGTCCGCCATGATACGCAAGGTCGTACGCTGTTCTTGCGATAAGGGGCCTGGAATTTCGTCCAACAGCAAATGAGTGCCTTCTTGAATCGAGGCCATGGGCGTGCGTAACTCATGAGAGACATGGGCGAGAAACTCCCCCTTCATATCGTCCAGCTCTTGCAGCTTTGTGCCCATCCAATTTACAGCGTCGACAAGGTCTCGCAATTCGCTGGGAGCCTGAATATTCAGCGACGTGCGGAAATTCCCTTGTCCGATCTGTTTGATATGGGTCTGCAATTGGCGAAGCGGTCGTAGGACCGTAAAGCTGGCAAAACCGGCGAGCGCAATGCCGAATACGAGCGCTAGCAAAACTAGCTGCTCTGTCACCGTTTCGGCTTGTGCTGAGCTTTCCCGTGACTGACTGACGCCGACACTGATGCCCGTCTCGTGAAGATCGATAAATTTTTGGAGCATGTTGCTTATACGATCCATCAAGGCATCGCGACGACCTTCATAGTCTGCAGACGTGAGCGCTGGAGACGACCGGCCATGCTCTAATTCTGAGCGGAAAATCATGAGACGTTCTTGCTGCAATCGCTTGGTGTCCTTGAGTAGCTGAATGCCTTGTGGGGTGAGTTCCTGCGCTTCAAGGGTCTGGAGTCCTCGATGGAATTCGTCGACCTCTTCATCGAAATGTTGTAAGAATGTCGCATCACGTACGGCCAGGTACTTCTTCTCACTATTGAGTTGGGCATAGAGCACGGTGAGCAGCCGCTTGGCCGATTCGATCGCCGGGTAATGTCGAGTGGCTATGTCGGCACTTAATGCGGTCAACTGACGTAGCTGAAACAAAGCATACAGGTTCACCCCTGCCATCACCACGATGATGATAAGGGAGGTCAGAACAATCCGCCAAAAGATAGATAAGCCCACAGGCAAAAGCGCTTTCTTAGCTCTGAGTTTTAAGAATAATTGTAGAAACTGTAGGCAATTCCATACACTATTTCCCCTGTTCACTCAAGGAATCAACCAAACAAATTCTCTCGCGCACCATCGGTCTCTTTAGACGGATCAATCGACTAGGGCGATTTGCGTGGCTTCCAAGTAGAAGAGACGGAAGCTCTTCTTTCCTATACGAAAACCCTTCACTACTTGACTGACGAGGCAAACCGGCGTTGGCGTCGTGACACCCCATGTAACGATGCAAAGAGATGGCCACGAAACAACAACATAGCGACGGCAAGTGGTGGTGTGAAGAGCAACCCAAGATACCAGCCGACTGAGGAAGGAATTCCCACGTAGTCCAGCCAACCAGCAAGGATCGTGAATGGCAATACGAGAACCTGAGAAAAATCTAAACCTGCCCCCCTCCCCACGCGGCTGGAAAGAGAAAAAAATGATTGCAGGCCCGTGGGCGAAAGAACGATAGGGATTAAGATAATCGCAAATGGAAGAAACCATTCAATCCAATTCTCAAGGACGAACTCGTATGAAGTCTTGAGCACCTCGAGCGGGGAATCATGCCGGACTTGATAGATAATTTCTGGCGCCGGGTTCAGCAAAAGAAAGAGAAGCAAGAGGGCGCCATAGGATATGAGCTGCCCATACGGGTTCGCCTGCATGCTCAGGTCAAGGGCCATCAGCGGCAGCCACAGGATAAAACCAATGCCGATGACATCCCAAAAGTAATGCCCGACGCTGGCAACAAGATCCTTGATGGTAAGCGCCCGTGCATGGCTAATCGATTGCTCAACCAGGCTCAGAGTGGCGCCAACCAGAAGGGCATTCACCGCACCGAGCAGAAAGCCTCCAACCATGCCGAGCGGCGAGGCAATCTGGGTGGCAAGCATCAGCAGGAATCCAAACCCCACCACGGCGACGATGGTCATCCAGCCTCGGACAAGAGACTGTCCAGTTTTCTGGAAGGCGCTCTGATATAGTGCGAGTGTTTCAGTCAGAATGCGTGACATGAAAGACAATAGTCTGCTGGTACTTCTTGGGTCAAGCCGTCCGCACCTCGTCGTGAGAGGTTGACTTCCAATATCCTATGCTTATGTGAATGGCAACAACTCAGACGGATGTGCCGGAAGGAGAGATCTAATGGATATGAACCGTATGACGGTCAAGTTACAAGAAGCGCTCCAGACCGCGTCGTCCCATGCCTCAAGACGAAGCCATCAGGGCATTGATGTGGAACATCTTCTGCTTGCGTTTGTAGAACAGGATGGGGGTCTCGCCTCCTCTCTCCTCGAAAAGGCAGGGTTATCAGTCCCTTCCGTCCGCCAGGCAGTGGAACAGGCGCTCGCCAAACTGCCACAAGTACAAGGCGCCGGGGCAAGTCCTGGACAACTCCATGTCGCTTCGCGGCTCAGTCAGGTTTTGACCAAAGCCGAAGACGAACAGCGAACGTTAAAAGATGACTATCTCAGTGTCGAGCATATCGTCCTTGCCATGGTTCAAGAGGGGGGCGTCTTCAAGAAACTCGGCCTGACGAAGGAACGGCTCTTGGGCGCCCTGCAACAAATACGAGGCTCTCAGCGCGTCACAAGCCAGGATCCTGAAGGCACCTACCAGGCGTTGGAGAAATATGGTCGCGACCTCACCAGGCTAGCCGGGCAAGGCAAATTAGATCCCGTCATCGGGCGCGATGAAGAAATTCGCCGCGTCATACAAATTCTCTCACGACGCACCAAGAACAACCCGGTACTCATAGGCGAGCCAGGAGTCGGAAAAACCGCCATCGTCGAAGGGCTTGCCATTCGCATTATCAAGGGGGATGTCCCTGAAGGGCTCAAGAATAAGCGCGTCATCACTCTCGACATGGGATCGTTGGTGGCCGGCGCAAAGTTTCGGGGAGAATTTGAGGAACGATTGAAAGCCGTCCTCAAAGAGGTGCAGGCGGCCGAGGGACAAATCTTGCTCTTCATCGATGAGCTGCATACGGTTGTAGGAGCCGGCGCTGCGGAAGGAGCAATGGACGCCGCCAATCTGCTCAAGCCCATGCTGGCCCGTGGTGAATTGCATTTGATCGGCGCAACCACACTCGACGAGTACCGAAAACATATCGAGAAGGATGCCGCGTTGGAGCGTCGGTTCCAAACGGTACTGGTCAATCAGCCGTCGGTGGAGGACACCATCTCGATTCTTCGCGGGCTCAAGGAACGCTACGAAGTGCACCATGGCGTGCGCATTAAAGACGCTGCGCTGGTGGCCGCAGCGAAACTTTCGAACCGGTATATCGCTGATCGCTTTCTCCCGGACAAAGCCATCGATCTTGTCGATGAATCAGCGGCCCGGCTGCGTACGGAAATCGATAGTTTGCCGGCAGAACTCGATGAGGTCTCGCGCAAGGTGATGCAGCTCGAGATCGAGCGGGAGGCCTTGCGGAAAGAACAGGATCAAGCCAGTCAGGCGCGGCTGGCGACGCTTGAGCTTGAGTTGAGCGAAAAGCAACGCGATCTGAGTACGCTCAAGACCCGGTGGGATTCCGAAAAGGCCTCGGTGGCACGGCTGCGCAAGACTCGCGCAGCAATGGAGGAAGTGAAGCAGGCCATGGAGCGCGCGGAACGGGGCTATGATCTCAACCGTGTCGCGGAATTGCGATATGGAGAGTTGCCGCGGCTTGAGCGAGAACTCGCGTTAGAACAGGAACAGCTCGGCAAGAAACAGGGAGAAAGCCGGTTACTCAAAGAAGAGGTGGATGAAGACGACATCGCAGCAATAGTAAGTCGCTGGACTGGAATCCCCGTCTCCAGGCTGGTCGAAGGTGAGACAGAAAAACTTCTCAAGCTGGGCGAGCTGCTCCATCAGCGGGTGGTCGGCCAGGAAGAAGCGGTGCAGGCCGTCGCAGATGCGGTCCTCCGCGCGCGCTCTGGCATTAAAGACCCGAATCGGCCTATTGGTTCGTTTCTCTTTCTTGGTCCGACCGGAGTCGGGAAAACCGAGTTGGCGCGGACACTTGCCGCGACGCTTTTCGATGACGACGCCAACCTGATTCGAATCGACATGTCCGAATACATGGAGAAACACACTGTGGCTCGGCTAATCGGAGCCCCTCCAGGCTATATCGGCTATGAAGAAGGTGGTCAATTGACTGAAGCAGTTCGACGGCGGCCGTTTTCCGTCATCCTGTTCGACGAGATCGAAAAGGCCCACCACGACGTCTTCAATGTCTTGCTGCAAGTATTGGACGACGGACGATTGACGGACTCTCAGGGCCGAACCGTTGATTTCAAGAACACGGTGTTGATCATGACGTCGAACATCGGCAGCCCACAGATTCTTGAGGCACAACAACGGCATGCTTCCTATAACGAAGTCTGTGCTCTCGTCATGGCGGAATTACGAGAACATTTCCGTCCTGAGTTCTTGAACCGAATCGACGAGACGGTGGTATTTCATGCGCTGGAGACGGAACAGCTCACAAAGATTGTGGAGATTCAACTTGAACGGCTACGGGCTCGGTTGACAGAGCGGCGGATCTCCCTAATCGTGACGCCGGCAGCCTTATGGCATCTGGGGGAACGTGGTTATGATCCGGCCTATGGAGCGCGACCCTTAAAGCGATTGATCCAACAAGAGATTGAAACACCGATGGCGCGTCAGTTGGTCAAGGGTGAATTGCGAGATGGAGACACGGCAACCGTAGAACTGAAAGACCTGCAGATCGTCATCGTGCCGACGGTCGCAGGATAGCAGATAGGGATGGGGATAGGCTGAGGTCGAGGTCAAGGTTCAGCGAAGACGTGACTTTCGTCATCTTAGCCGAGGACGACCGACCCGCCTTTCACATCTTGCGTCGTGCCGCTGGCGCGCAACTTATCGATTTTCCATTCTTCGGAAGACACCTGGAGCACATGGCCTTTGATCGTATGGAACTCCCCTTTCGTGAAGGCCACCACGTCAGGTGCCTTGACAGACATCTGTAAGATCACGGTTCCCGAAGCCAGATGTGTGAGCAACAGGCTCTTGGGGGTCTTATTCACTTCGTAGGCACGCTTCTCGTTGATCATCAGAGTGCTGTCGTTGAGTTTCGCCGTCACTTTCCCATCTGCGTTGAACAGGGCAAAATTCACAAGCAGGGAGCCAGTGATCGGTTTTAGCGCCACCTGAATTTGCGGAACCCCCTCGATTTCAATCATACCGTCGGTGTTGCGATAAAGATTCGAACCCACTTCCACATCCATGTATGGCCTCATTTCATTCTGCTGTGAGTATCATTCATTATGACTTCTTAATGCGATCCAGAATCAACGCGATACATCCGCCGAGCAGCCCCCCTCCCATGATGGTCGTGAACAGTTCGACCAATTTGAGTTCCCACACGGACCCCTGCGCTTGCATGGCTTCACGAATGCCGCCCTGCAGCATGATCACAGCCAGTGCCATGGTGGCGCCGACAACGAACCACCAGAGAAAGACTTTTACACTCGGTAGCACAGGGAATCCTCAAAACTCCATTCGGCGATCGAGGCTGCGATATTGAATCGCTTCCGCCACATGCAGCAGCTCAATCTTATCAGAGCCTGCAAGATCTGCGATGGTTCTCGCCACGCGCACAATGCGCCCGTGGGCCCGAGCGGATAATCCGAGTTTTGTCAACGCCTGTTCCAGCAACTCTTGAGCCGGCGTTTCCAAACCACAATACCGCTTTAGGAGCCGCGGCTTCAACTGCGCATTCGAGTGAATCCCGTCTTGACGATACCGGTGGCGCTGCCGATCATGCGCCTCCAGAACGCGCGAACGAATCATGGCGGAACTTTCCGGCACAGGACCATGATCGTGCAAGTCTCGCACGGAGACCGGCGGAACTTCGATATGCATATCGATTCGGTCTTGAAGCGGCCCAGACAATTTGGCTCGATAACGGCGAATTTGCTGGGGGCTGCAGACACATTCACGCGTGCGATCTCCGTAGTATCCGCAGGGACAGGGATTCATCGCAGCGATCAACATAAATCGTGCGGGGTAGCGGAGCGATCCGCTGGCCCTGGTCAGGATCACATACCCGTCCTCCAGCGGTTGCCGCAATCCGTCCAAGACAGGCCGGCGAAACTCCGGGGATTCGTCCAAGAACAATACGCCATTATGCGCCAAGGACACTTCTCCGGGCCGAGGAACTGTTCCCCCTCCGATAAGGCCTGCGTCGGAAATACTGTGATGCGGAGCGCGAAAGGGACGAATCGTCAACAGAGGATGATTCGCGGGTAACTGCCCGGATACGCTGTGTACCCGGGTCGTCTCGATCGCCTCGTCCGGTTCCATGAGGGGAAGAATCGTCGGCAGACGTTTCGCCAACATCGTCTTGCCAGATCCGGGCGGTCCTACCATCAAGAGATTGTGACCTCCAGCTGCAGCGATCTCCAGGGCGCGCTTTGCATGGTCCTGTCCCTTCACATCGCCATAGTCGTCATCCTCAACGGGGCGAGTGGTGAAAAATCTGTCGCGGTCTGCGTGAGCCGGCTCCAGCGACACCGTGCCATTGAGAAATCCCACAGCTTCGGGGAGTGTGTGAAGCGGATAGGCCGTCATACCCTGTACCACGGCCGCCTCCAGGCTATTCTGAGCCGGCAAGAGCAAACTATGGTTGGGCCGGCAGGCAATCCCGATGGATAAGGCGCCGGTAATCGCCTTGATATGTCCGTCCAGTGAGAGCTCTCCGATACAGACTCGGTTTTGCACATTCTTGGAAGGAATAACTTCTTCTGCGACGAGAATCCCAATGGCAATGGCCAGATCAAGCCCAGCCCCTTCTTTCTTAATTCCTGCGGGAGCAAGGTTCACCGTGATTTTCTTTGCCGGAAAATGGAAGCCCGTATTCTTGAGCGCGGAACGGACGCGATCGCGGCTCTCCCTCACGATGGCATCGGGCAGGCCGACAACTGAGAACTGTGGAAGCCCTCCGGCAATATCGACTTCCACGTCGATCAAATGCGCATCGATACCGACAAGTGCGGCACTCAGAACTTTTGCGAGCATGAGAACTCCGGTGCAAGGCCTGGAGCTGGTGGATTATAGGAACCGCTTCGAATCGTTGCAATCGAAACAATGAAAAATGACGAGAAAATGGTTCCATTTCCCTGTCGACTGCACACAGTTCGAGTGGTCGCTCACATTATTCATGACGGTTCATCATGACTTCGATCCAACGCTCGTTCCTCGTAAAGCGCCCCTCGGCAGACTCGGGACGCCCTGCGCCCGTCGCAGGGCGAATCTCGCATTTCAAGGAATGTTTAATTGAACATTAAACATTGAGCCTTACGGGTACTGTCACTTCACACGCAGAAATAGCGAATTTGTGATTGCAGCAGAAGTATTCATGAATAATGCGGGCTAGCACCCCCCTCTCTCCTTCTGTATAATCTCCCTCCATGTCTATCCAGCCTCTCTCCTTACGATCAAGCCTGGTAGCACATGCCTCACACATCCTGTCGCCCAGCCCAATGCCGATGTGTTTACTCCTAGGTGGTTTGATTATTGGGACAGGCAGTCCGATCTTGGCCCAAATGCCTGGCCGTGCAACCATCCCATCTGGACCAGTTGGAGCAGCGATGGCCGTCCTTGCAACGCTGCAAGATGCCAATGTGCTTCCACCCGAAGGGACTCCCGAAGCAAATCGTGTCATTAAGTCGGTCATCCAATTTCAATCAGTGTTTCTAAAGACCAGTGATGCGGCTGTGCAAACATTTTTGAGTCACGCATTTGCGGCACAGAAGGGCAGCGATGTAAACGAAGCCGCGTCTCAATTCCGCTCAACAGGCTGGACGTCGAATACGCTTGAGGCGCTGAGTGAACAGTGGGGCGTTACGGCGATCGATCAGCGAGAGCAGTTGGCGCCCGGCTTCGGCCAATTCAACGTCAGTCCTGCAGATTTTGATTTCTTGATGGAACTTGTTGCGAGGGCACGGACGGCCTTGGAACAACGGGGACAGAACATGCATCAGGTGTTTGCGCAACGTCGGCGGGAGATGCCGGGAAGCACACAATAACTGCAACAGGGAGGACTCAATGGCAACGAAAGCCTATATCCTAATCAAGGTCAAGGCCGGGAAGACAAAAGATGTCCTACAGACACTTAAGCGCCTTACCGGCGTCGAACAAGCCCACTCCTGCTTCGGACGGCCTGATATTATTCTGTTCATCGCGGTCTCGGACGAGCGCGCCCTCTCGGATGTGGTGATTACAAAAATCCATCAAGTCGAGGGAGTGGAAGAAACCGATACGCATATCGTCGCGGATGCATAGCCGAGGGCCCAGCACTGTCTGCAGTCTTACAACTGTAAGGTGTGAAAGCGCGAGGGCCGGCTGGTCTTTATTGTTTATTTGGTTTGTCTAGTTTGTTTGGTTGAACCAGATAGACCAGATGAACAAGAAAACCCCCTCGCCTATTCCCCTAGTCTTGCGCGGCGATCCTACTCGCGAAGTGACGCGACGCTGACAGGGGCTCCACCAAGTTCTGCCGAACGGTAACAGGCGTCGGCCACTTCGACGGCCCGACAACCATCGCGCCCGGTAATAGGTGGCGGGCTATTCGTTACAACGGCAGAAGCAAAGGCACGGAGCGTGGCGAGGATCGTCTGCTGCGGCTGGACGGCCCATTCCACAGGAGCGATATCACCAATGACCGCGCTCACCCGCTGATGAAACCAATCGGCGGTGATCTGCCCCTGGGTTCCCACCCACTCCGTTCGCGCAACCCGTCCCGCTTCGACTCGTGCAACGTCGAAGATACATCGCAGGCCGCTTGTAGTCTGTGCCTGCACGATCGCCAATGTGTCCGGTGCTATGCACGGAAGCTGGTCCAACTCGCAGCGGACGGCGACCACCTCCTCGCCGGTGAGAAAGGGCACCAGATCCAAGAGATGAACCCCAAATTCCAAGAGTGCCCCACGCTGACCTGGCGTCGGTGACCTGAGATGGCCGCTGGCTCTTGCTTCAATCCGGCTCGTGAAGGTGACGTACCGAAACCGGCCGATCTTCGGCAAATGTTCTTTCAAAAGAAGTATCGCTGAATCGAAGCGCAAGGTCTGTGCGGTCATCAGCAACAGACCTGCTGCTTCTGCTGCCGCCACCATCATTCGTGCTTCACGGCCTGTCGGCGCTAATGGCTTTTCGATGAGGATTGGCTTTCGTTCCTTCACAGCTTCTAGACAAATCTCTAGACAAAGCGCCGGAGGGGTCACCACTACGATGGCCTCTACCGTTGGATCGGCAATCAAGGCACGATAGTCTCCATAGACAGGGATGTCCGCCGTCGAGAGCGAAGGCAGTCTCTCCCCTATCCGTTTCCGGCAGAGAGCGGCAAGGCTTACCCCTGGCAGATCATGCAGGAGATGGTGGATATACCGGCTGCCATGACGTCCGGCGCCGATGAGACCTATTCTAAGCGACATAGTCGTCACATCCATCGTGAGGGAAAGAAAACTATAATCACCATTGAATACAGGGTCAACTAAAACTCAACCCTGCCCGCATTATTCATGATAGTACTCGAGAAATGGGAGAGTGGCGCGCGACTTCCGTGACGTGTGAGCCCCGTCCCTGCCTGTCGCGCTTTTCCCGCTAGTCTCGCCCATCTCGCTTGACTCAGGCATCGGATTGACAGCCCGACAGCCCGGTCCCTATAGTACCGCGAATAGTATCACGCTCTGTTTGAATAGGGCCTATCCTGCAAAACCTTGATAGAAAAGAGATTGCCGTAATGACATCGACTATCGCTCCCTTTACCTTGGATCAAATCGGCACAGGCACCGCTCGCTTTCCGAGCGGCATCGCCATTCCTACACTGACTGATGCTGCCGCCGATCCCTATATCCAGACACGCATCTCGAAACATGTGCATGTAGACTGTATTCAGTTTTGGCCTCAGGAAAAAGGGCTCTACCCAGGGCTCGTCCTCTTACATGAAGCCTGGGGGCTCACCGCGCAAATTAAGGATCTTGGAGCCAGACTGGCCTGCGAAGGCTACGGCGTCATCATTCCGAACTTATACGCTCGGCTGGGTGGCATGGTCACGGCCAACGCAGAGGTTGCAGATGCGCTCATGGGCAAGCTGAACGAATCGCTCGTACTACAAGACATCAATTCTTGCTGTGAGTTCTTCAATACGCGCGACTACATTAAACGAAATATCCATGGCGTGGTTGGCTTCGGCATGGGTGGATCCTATGCGCTCCGGTTCGCCTGCCAACGGAAACGGCTTCGAGCCGCCGTTGTCTATTACGGTCGAGTAATGCAGCCTGAAACCACACTCAAAGATTTATTCTGTCCGACACTCTATCACCAGGCCGGTCAGGATCAATGGGTGCCCGGTCAGGATGTAGAACGGCTGCGCGCTGCTGCAGCTGAGTATCACAAGCGCGTCGAGATCAGGACTTACCCCAATGCTCCCCATGCGTTTTGCAATGAACAGCGCGTAGAAAACTATCGTGCCGACACAACGGCTGAGGCCTGGGAGGCAACTGCCGCGTTTTTGAAGACCTGCTTCCAAGGCACTTAGCAGGGTGCTGAAAAAGACCGCCAGCAGTCTTGTTCATTTGGTCTATTTGGTTTGTCTGGTTTATTTGGTTGCATGAGACTAACCAGATAGACAAGACAGACCAGATAACCAGACAGACTGAGCCCGTCCTGGCGTGCCAACATAGTTTGTCAACCGCCTATTAGAAGTGACTGCTTGAGGGTGTAGGCGGAAGCACGGTAAAGTAGCGCGATGCGCCATCACATCCACGTGACTCGACCAGCCCCATCACGAATCGGCATCGCCCTTGCCATGGTGATCGTTTCGATACTTGTGGCCTGGCACACTGCCAAAGCAGACGAATCCCTTCCGACTTCTACACCAGATTTCCTATCGATCATTCGTGCCCATTCCGATCAACTGGCCAAAATAGACTCCGATAAGGGAGCTATCAACCTATTTGTATCGGCAATCGGTCCCGCGCTCCAGATGGGCGACGTAGCTCGGACATTAGGAGCCAATCCTTTGCAGCCCAAGCTCGCCAACGAACTTCTCTTACCAGAGCTTACCGGCGCAGTTCATCGGTTAATGGGTAGTCTGGCAGCCTGGCGCCTCGCCTTGACCATCAGGCAGGCGATAAGAGATCAGCAATCCTCGATGGAAACCGATCGACTATACGGACCTCCACAAACCAACGCCTGGCTCGCTCAGCAGGCAAATGCTTCCTGGCATGACTCACTAAATCAACTCTCTGACGTGGTTGCCTCCTCAGAATGGGGCAAGGGCATTCGGGGAGAGTCTTCTGCATCAACCCTGCTGATAGCAGTCTTAGAGAAAGCCGCTCGCCTGGAGCTGGACGCCATGCAGACAGGCTTCCAAGAATGGGATCGAATCCGGAGTTGGAAGGATCGGGTGCGTGGGCTACGAGGGCAGACCCGGCTCTGCGGAACCTGGCAGTGGATCATTCATAACCATCAGCAGCGCCATCAGGAGCAGAAGCTGACACTGCTCTTCCCTCCTGCTGGGAATACGAAAGCTGCCCTGGTGGGACTCGCGGAAACGATCGTTCTGGGTGAGAACGTCTACTTACGCTGGGAAGTCGATGGCCGGGTTCAAGAAGATAGTCTGCAATTCAGTAAAGAAGGGCAGCGTCTCGAGGGAACCTTCGTGAATTCCGAAGGTGGTTGGGGATCGATCAGCGGAAAGAGAACATCCGGCTGTGCGTCATAGCGGATTGCACGCGAGACGGACGAGAGGTTGAGGTTCGAGGTCCGAAGTTCGAGGTTTTCTGAACTTCGAACCCAGAACTTCGAACTTTGGATCGCGCCTTTCTCCTCCCTCTCGATCTTCACGCACTACGGGTAGGTAGCGCGGCCCGCCAGGCTCCCCAACCTAATAGTAGCCAGCCTATCATGAAGGCCAGCCCACCGATCGGAGTCACAGCCCCCATCCACCGGATTCCCGCAAGAGACACCACGTAGAGACTACCTGAAAAGAGAAAAATTCCGGCGATAAAGAGCCACCCGGACTTTTCAAGGCCCTGCCCTGGGTAACGATCGATGGCCAATGACACGATACAGAGTCCAAAGGCATGGTACATCACATACCTTGTTGCGGTCTCGAACACTTGGAGCATAGATGCATCCAGAATTTCCTTGAGTGCATGGGCGCCAAAGGCGCCGGCAGCAACACCGGATCCCGCCAATATTGCCCCGATCAGCAGAAATCGCTGAGAATGTGAATGAACCATACGTATCCTCCTAGGCCTCTTTACTCGTGCGGTTCGCCGCGAAATCGCGGCAACAAGTCAACAAATGGGTATAAGGCGAGGGGCGAGAGGGAAGCGCCGTATTTTCGACCGGAATTCTTCGCTTCTAGCCTCTGGCCCCATTCCTCAAGCCAAAAGCTTGCCGATTGTATCAGAAGTGCTCATGAATAATGAGCATAAGATCTTGCGTATGTGCAAGAAATACAGACAGTTACCCCGGCACCACCATTTCGGGTATGCCTCCCCCACCTCTTGAGGAATAGCCACGCACCCCTTTTGCCACTATTCTCCACCTACTATGATGACTCAGAGAAAACAACTACAACTGAGCGGGTGGGATAGCCCCAGGTTTTGGATTGATTGCGTACTTACAAACGTAACCAGGCAGCTTGAAGCGGACGGGTGCGTCCTCGAACGCCTAGAGACAGGGTGTAAGCCCATTACCCCTGACCATCTGAGAGTAGGGGACTTTGTAAACATTCAGCTATGGTTAGAAGGCGAGGAGGCCTTTGTAGATATCCGTCTGGCGGAAGTCAGAAAGGTTTACGAACACTGGATATCGGTAGAATTAATCCAGGTCAGCCCAAATGACCGGGTGAGGCTCAAACGATTTATCGGTGCTCCCACAAGCATGCACATCAAGGAAGCGGCACTAATCAACCATCTTCTCATTCGAGCCTAGCTAGGTAGATAGGCTGAAGGGATTCAGACTGAAGGGTTCGGAACTTCGGACTCAGACCTTCGGCCTTCACCCCTTCAGCCTGAACACCTGAGTTTTACATTCATTTGCCTTTTGGTTTCCACTCCCTCGCTAGCTGTTGCGCCTCGGCGATCTGGTCAGGGTCCATCCGTTTAGCGATCGCATCCCGGAGCCTAGCCCCGGCCTCCATACCCTTCGCGGCCCCGAGGCTGTACCACATGTAGGCCCGGACATAATCCTGCTGCACACCGTCCCCACGCTCATACATGAGGCCAAGTTTTCTTTGCGCTAAATCATTCCCTTGATTTGCAGACAGACGTAACCAGTATACGGCCATCTTGTAGTCCTGCGGACCACCCCGTGCATAGACAAGCAAGACTCCCAGGTTGGCCTGGGCCTCCGCATGCCCCTGGACGGCGGCCTTCTCCCACCACTGCCGTGCTTGAGCATCGTCCTTGGGCAAACCCTGGCCGTTGGCATAGAGCAGGCCCAGGTTAAACTGTGCAGCTGCCAGTCCTCGCTCGGCCAGCGGTCGCAACTCATGCATGGCTGTCGCGTAGTCGCCTCGTTCAAGGGCAAGGTCATAGGCCTCTTTGACAGCCTTATTATCGGCCCATGCAGGAACGGCAAAACAAACTGACGACAGCACAAGAGCTATCACGAACCGAAAAGATATGTGCCAATTGTCACTCAATAGGGGCCTCCACAGGGAGACATATTGTAGGAGGGTGACGAATGATGGCGCAAGAGCCGAGCAGGGGAAATGATCGTATGTCAGCCCGCATTATTCATGACGGTTCGTCGCGAAATCGCGCAGTCGCGTTGCGAGACGGGCATGTGGAGCCCAGGGGACTGACACCCTTCCCCGCGTCCACGCGTGGTGTCTGTCTCTGTCCGGAGGGGGACAGGCGCCAAGAAGAAGGGCGCCAGTCCCCAACAGTACGTCGAGGGGGCGAGTGGCGAGCCTGCCAGCTGAAGGCGCATCACAGCAGCGAATCCGCGATTGCAGCAGAAGCGCTCATGAATAATGCGGGCTAGGTTGAAACAGAGCACGGGGGGCTTGGTGACACTATCTAGAGAGGGCTCTGTTACCTCTTCCTATGAATATGGTGCCGGAGGCCGGGATTGAACCGGCATGGGCCTATTAAGCCCGAGGGATTTTAAGTCCCTTGCGTCTGCCAATTTCGCCACTCCGGCA
>ERZ1292633.2777-Hain-H41-02um-R1-2777-length-17576-cov-6_pt1 | contig 17576 bp, 16 predicted proteins | sample MGYA00564406_ERZ1292633 | MGnify/ENA primary metagenome ERZ1292633 (study PRJEB36523, sample SAMEA6512639) | groundwater metagenome | collected 2019-01-08 | study: AquaDiva: Metagenomics assemblies of 32 groundwater samples | reverse complement strand
GGAGATGCCGTGGTTGATCGTCACCATCAGTGCGCCCTGCATCGACTCCACGGTCAGTGCGAAGATGCCGAGCATCACGAAGCCGAGGTGGCTCACCGACGAGTAGGCGACGAGCTTCTTGAAGTCGGGCTGCACCAGGGCCACCAGCGCACCGTAGACGATGCCGATGACCGCCAGCACCACCATGAACTGACGCACCGCCGGGTTCATGGCCGCCGACGGGAAGAGCGGCAGGGCGAACCGGATGAAGCCGAACGTGCCCATCTTCAGCATGATGGACGCCAGGATCACCGAACCGGCCGTGGGCGCCTCGACGTGCGCGTCGGGGAGCCAGGTGTGGAACGGGAACATCGGCACCTTCACCGCGAACGCCAGCGCGAACGCGCCGAACAGCCAGAGCGTGGCGGTCGGGTCGAGCCGCACGTTGTTCAGGATGAAGTCGTAGCTGAAGGTCGGGCTGCCGAGCACCCGGGACGCCTCGGCCCCGAGGTACAGGATGGCAACCAGCATCAGCAGCGAGCCGATCATCGTGTAAATGAAGAACTTGATCGCCGCGTACAGCCTTCGCTCGCCGCCCCAGACGCCGATGATCAGGTACATCGGCACCAGCATGACCTCCCACATCACGTAGAAGAGCACCAGGTCGAGCGCCACGAAGACGCCGAGCATGCCCACGGTCAGCAGCATCAGCAGCGCGTAGTAGCTGTGCGGCTTGGTGCGGATGCTCGTCCAGCTTCCCAGCACCGCCAGCGGCATGAGCAGCGTGGTGAGTAGCACCAGCGTCAGCGCGATGCCGTCGACGCCCACCGAGAAGCGGACGCCCCACTGCGGAATCCACGGCAGGTCCACCGCGGCCTGCCAGCCGGCGGCCGCAGGATCCACCGACCACCAGAGCCCGAGCGAGATCACGGCCTCGGCCACGAAGAAGGCGAGGGCAAGGATGCGCGCTTCACGCCAGCGCTTGTCGTCCGGGTCGCCGTGCGTGAGGAGCGAGAGCGCCCAGAGCCCCACCGCGCCGAACGCCGGCACGAGCAACAGGACCGGAACGATCCAGGCGTTGTAATTGATCGACGACAGGAACGCGGTCATGGGTTACCTGAAGGTGAAGGCGCCGAGGATCGTGATGACGCCGATCAAGAGGACCCAGGCGTATGTGCCCACCTGCCCCGTCTGCAGCTGCGACCCCATCCAGCCAATGGCCCGCGCCAGCAGGGCGCTGCCGTTGACGAACAGGCCGTCGATGATGCCATTGTCGAGGCCTTTCCACAGCACGGCCCGCGAGATGCCGAGCGTCGGCTGCACGAACGCCTTGTCGTAGCCCTCGTCCACGAAGTACTTGTTCTCCAGCACGCGCACGAAGCCCTCGGTCGGCACGGCATCCTTCTTCGGCACCAGCGCCGCCGGCTTGAGCCGCCACACGGCAAAGGCGATGCCCGCCACCGCGATGGCAATGGCCACGCCGACCAGCACCAACTCCGTCTGGTGCGGCAGGTGCGGCGCGGCGCCCAGCGTCGTGCGCAGCGAAGCCTCGCCGACCACCGGCTCCAGCCAGTGGTCCAGCACGCCCACCGGCCCGATGCCGCTGAGCAGGGCCGGCACGTTGAGCCAGCCACCCACCAGCGACAGCACGCCGAGCACCACCAGCGGGCCCGTCATGACCCACGGGGCCTCCGCGAGGTGCGGCCGTTCGGCCTCGCCCGTGCGGTTGGGACCGTGGAAGGTGTACAGCATCATCCGCATCATGTAGATGGCCGTCATCAGCGCCGATGCGATTCCCAGTCCGTAGATGACCATCAGGATCGTGCTTCCGTGCACGCCGAAGAGCGTCGCGTCGGCAATCGTCGATCCGTGCGCGCGGGCGAAGACCGAGCTGAGTATCTCGTCCTTCGAGAAGAAACCCGAGAACAGCGGGATGCCGGCGATGGCCAGCGTCGCAATCCACATCAGGTAGCACGTGATCGGCAGGTGGCGCCTGAGCCCGCCCATGTTGCGCATGTCCTGCGCATCGTCGTGCTTGTGCGTCGCGTGATAGGCCGCGTGCATGGCGTAGATCACCGAGCCCGAGCCGAGGAACAGCAGTGCCTTGAAGAACGAGTGCGTCACGAGATGGAAGATGCCGGCCACGTAGGACCCGACCCCGACGGCCACGAACATGAAGCCCAGCTGCGAAACCGTGGAGTACGCGAGCACCTTCTTGATGTCCCACTGCTTGAGGCCGATCGTCGCGGCCAGGAACGCGGTGAGCGCGCCGATGAGGGCCACCACCAGCTGCGCCGTCGGCGCCATGGAGAACAGCGTGGCGCTGCGGGCGATCAGGTAGACGCCGGCGGTCACCATCGTCGCCGCGTGGATCAGCGCCGACACGGGAGTCGGGCCGGCCATGGCGTCGGGCAGCCAGACGTAAAGCGGAATCTGCGCGCTCTTGCCAGCGCAGCCAAGGAACATGAAGAGGCAGATCGCCGTGACGACGATGCCCCCCATCGGCAGCTCGGCCGCCTTGGCCGCCACCGGGACGAAGTCGAGCGCGCCCAGGTTGGCGAACATCAGGAACATCGCCACCAGGAAGCCGAAGTCACCGATGCGGTTCACGATGAACGCCTTCTTGCCCGCGTCCGCGTTGACCTTCTCCGAGAACCAGAACCCGATCAGGAGGTACGAACAGAGCCCCACGCCCTCCCAGCCCACGAACAGCACCGGATAGCTGCCGCCGAGCACCAGGACGAGCATGAAGAAGATGAACAGGTTGAGGTACGCGAAGTAGCGCGGGTACCCCGGATCGTCCTGCATGTAGCCGACGCTGAACACGTGGATCAGCGCGCCCACGCCGGTGACGACGAGCACCATCACCATGGAGAGCTGGTCCAGGTGGAGCGTGGCGCCGATTGTCAGGTCGCCGACCGGCATCCACTGGTACAGCGTCACGATGTACGGGTGCTCCATGTCGACACTGCGCATCGCCAGGAAGCAGGCGACGGCGACGCCGAAGGCGGCGATCAGCACGCCGGGGCCGATCAGGCTCACCAGCGCGGCGTACTTATGCCGCGTCGGCGCGTGATCGTCGTGAGCGGCGTCGTGTCCGTGCCCGCTGTCGTGCGCGTCGTGCGCGGCCGACGGATCGGCAGGGCCGGTCTTGGCGACGCCGAGCATCGCCAGGGTGCCGTTGAGCAGGAACCCGAGGAGCGGCAGCAGCGGGAGCAGCCACACCAGGCGAGCGGCGGTTGCCGCGAGCGGGTGCGCCCCCTCGGGAGTCATGGCGGGGATCATCATCCCTTGAGGATGTTGATGTTCTGGAGGTTGACCGTCTGCGTGTGACGGAAGATCGCGATGATGATCGCCAGGCCCACGGCGGCCTCGGCCGCGGCAACGGTCATCGTAAAGACCACGAACACCTGCCCGGCCGCGCCGTGCAGCTTGCTCAGCGCGACGAACGACAGGTTGACGGCGTTGAGCATCAGCTCAACACACATGAAGATGATGATCGCGTTGCGGCGGGTGAGCACGCCGATCACCCCGATCGTGAACAGCACCGCCGACAGGGCCAGCGATTCAACGAGCATCGGTCCTCCGCTTGCCCAGCACGACGGCGCCGACGATGGCGGCGAGCAGCAGCACGCTCGTCAACTCGAAGGCGAACAGGTACTCGGTGAAGAGCGGCGCGGCGATGGGACCGATGATGCCGCCGGTCGTCGGGGCCGCCGCGGTGGCGGCCAGGCCCGGCGGAATCATCCGGTCGACGGTGTTGTCACGGGTCAGCGCCATCACCTCGGCCAGCATCACCAGGCCGACGAAGAGCGCCAGCACGTATCCCCACTTGCCGCGCGCGTCCGCCAACTCCGACGGGTGCCCGAGGTTGAGCAGCATGATCACGAACAGGAACAGCACCATGATGGCGCCGGTGTACACCAGCACCTGCATCGCGCCGATGAACTGCGCGTCGAGCATCACGTAGAGGGCGGCCAGCGAGAACATCACGTTCACCAGCCAGATCGCCGCCGCCACCGGGCTCTTGCGGGTGACGAAGGCGAGCGCACTGGCGATCGCCACGAGCCCGAAGAAATAGAACGTGAACGAGTAGACGAGCGAGTGGAATTCGTTGGCGTGCATCATTCACCCTTGGGATCGGCGGGATCCCACATCTCGCAGACCGGATGGGTCTGCGCGATCAGGCGTTCCAGGTCGTAGACGAAATCCTTGCGGTCGTACTCGGCGTTCTCGTAGTGCCGGCCGACGTGGATCGCCTCTTCCGGACAGACCTCCTGGCAGTACCCGCAGAAGATGCAGCGAAACTCGTCGATCTCGAACACCAGCGGGTAGCGGTTGCCCTCCTCGTCCTCACCCGGCACCAGCTTGATGCAGTTGGCCGGGCAGACGGTGGGACAGAGTCCGCAGGCCACGCACTTGGCCTTGCCGTCCTCGGTGGTCAGCATGCGGTGCGTCCCGCGCCAGCGCGGCCCGATGTCCCACTTTTCCTCGGGATACTGGACGGTCACCTTGTGCGGGTCCACCAGGTGCTTGAGCGTCAGCGCCAGTCCCTTCACGGTGGCGCGCACGTAACTCACGTCCTCGATGGGCCGCTCGACCACCTTCACGTTGATCGCCATCAGACCCCCTTCCGGTCCGCAAGGTCACTGCGCGCCGCCATCGTGCGCAGGTGCGCCATCTCCTCGCGCTCGATGCGCGAGTAGGCCGGGCTCACCACGCGACCGCGGTCGAGCACCCAGAACACGACCACCACGAACACCACGTTCATGCCGAGCATCGCGCCCGTGAATCCCATGCTGGCGCGGGCGATGCCCGCGGCGTCGAGGCCGAGCGTCACGCTGGCCACGGCCGTGATGTAGACGAGCACCATCGGCAGCAGGACCTTCCACCCCAGCGCCATCAGCTGGTCGTAGCGGAACCGCGGCACCGTCCAGCGCAGCCAGATGAAGGTGAATACGAAGAACATCACCTTGGCCACGTAGAGGCCCATCGTCAGCGCCGTCTTGAGCGCGGTCCACGGCGCCAGGTTGTCCCACGACGTGAACGGAATGTCCCATCCACCGAAGAACAGCGTCACCATCAGCGAACTCGACGTGATGATGTTGGCATACTCCGACAGCGGGAACATCGAGTACTTCATGGAGCTGTATTCGGCGTGGTAGCCCGCCACGAGTTCCGACTCGGCCTCGGGAAGGTCGAAGGGTACCCGGTTGGTCTCGGCCAGCGCCGCCACGGCGAAGATGAAGAAGGCCATCGTCAGCAGGACGACGTTCCAGCCCTGCGACGCCTGCTGCGCGATGATCTCGTTCATGCTCACGTTGCCGGCGAGCAGCAGCACGCACACCGTGCTCATGCCCATGGCGATCTCGTACGAGATCATCTGCGCCGACGCCCGAAGGCCACCCAGCAGCGCGTACTTGTTGTTCGACGACCAGCCGGCAATGGTGATACCGTACACACCCAGCGAACTGATGGCCAGCGTGAACAGGAAGCCCACCGGCAGATCGGCCACCACCATATCTATGAGGCCCACGCCGGGAACCGGCAGCGGCGAAGCGAACGGGATGACCGCCCACGTGACCATCGCCGGGATGAACGCCATCGCCGGGGCAAGGATGAACATCGCCTTGTTTGCACCGCCGGGCAGCGTCTCTTCCTTCATGAAGTTCTTGATGCCGTCGGCCAGCACCTGGAAGATGCCCTGTGGTCCCACGCGGTTTGGGCCGTGCCGGTCCTGGATCCAGGCGGCGATCCGGCGTTCGGCAAAGGTCGTGTACGCCACGCACCCCATGTAGATGCCGAAGACGACCATGACCTTGATGAGCGCGAAGACCACGAACCAGCCCATCGTCGGCGGCAACTGGCCGCTGGCGACCTGGAGAAGCGGGAAGGCTGCGTGCATCATGCGCCCACCCCCGCGAGCGCCGAGAGCTGCCCCTTGAGCGCCAGGGAGTCGTAGCTCATGCCGGCGAACGGCGCCTCCGATCCGGCCAGCGCAGCAAAGACCGCCTCGGCCGTCAGGTAATCCCCCTTCTTCCCCAGTGCGGCCACGAGGTCGGCAAGGACAAACCAGCTTGGCCGGGCAAGACCGGGCGCCGCCTTGGCCTGCAGAAAACGCTGCACCCGTCCCCGCAGGTTGGTGAAGGTCCCTTCTTCCTCGGCGAAGTTCGCCATGGGCAGCCTGATCGCGCTTGCCGGCAGGCCCTTCGGACTCGCCGTGCCGATGACGATCACCGTCGACGCGGTGCCGAACGCCGAGGCGTCGAGCCCGTCGCACTCTTCGTCGACCAGCACGAGCACGTCACCACTGGCCAGGCCGGCCAGCGGGTTGTCCCTGCGGACGAACCCCAGCAGCTCGGCGCCGGTGGCATTCGCGGCACGATCGGCGCGCAGTGCCAGGTCCTTTGCGCCCGGCAGCGGCGCCTCGGCGCCCTGCTTCACGCGATAGCTCCCCGCCCCGTTGGTGGCGCCGACCAACTGCTTGAGCAGGTACAGCGCTTCATTGGAGAGCGACGCGTTGGCCACCACGTGCGAACGCTTCCCCTTGAGGGCGTCGGCGGCCGCCTTGAGCGCGACGTCCCACTCCACCGACCTGCCGCCGACCACCGGCACTTCCAGCCGGTCGTTGCGGTTGATCCAGCGGTAGTTCAGGCGCCCCTCGTCGCAGGCGAAATACTGGTTCACCTCGGCGTTGGAGCGGGGCTTCATTCGCAGCACCGCGTTGTCGCGCGTCTCGAGGGTGATGTTGCACCCCTGCGAGCAGTTGGGGCACACCGAGGCCGTGCGGTCGAGTTCCCAGGCCCGCGCCTTGTTCAGGAAGTCCTTGCTGATAAGCGCGCCCACCGGGCAGAGATCGACGACGTTGGACGCCCACCCGTGCGTGAGGTCCTTGTCGGGCGCCTTGCCGATCGTCGCGCGGTCGCCGCGTTCCTGGACGCACAGCGCCGTGTCCTCGGCCACGTCATCCATGAAGCGCACGCAGCGGGTGCAGAGGATGCAGCGGTTGGTGACGTACAGCACGTCGCCGCCGAAGTCCTCCACGGGATTGAAGCGCTTCGGCTCCCGGTACCGCGAGTCGGCACGCCCTTCCTGGAAGGTGTAGTCCTGCAACTCGCACTCGCCGGCCTGGTCGCAGATGGGGCAGTCGAGTGGATGATTGATGAGCAGCAGCTCGAGCACGCCCTTGCGGGCCTCGAGCGCCTTCTCGGTGTAGACGTGCACCACCTGCCCCTCGCCGACGGTCGTCACGCAGGACGGGGCGAGCTTGGGCATCTTCTCTACTTCGACCAGGCACATGCGGCAGACGCCGGCCACCGGAAGGCCGGGGTGGTAGCAGTAGTGCGGTATGAGCACCCCGGCGGCCTTGGCCGCCTCGAGGATGCTCGTCCCGGCGGGAACGCTGACCGCGCGCCCCTCGATGGTGAGAGTGACGAGATTCGGTTCGGACATCAGGCCGTTACCGCCACGGTGGACGAGCGCTTGCCCTTGATGAGGGCCTCGAACTCGTGACGGAACTTCTTGATGCCGCTCACGACGGGCGCCCCGCACGAATCGCTGAGCACGCAGATCGTCGTTCCGGTCATGTTCTCCGAGAGTTCGAAGATCGTGTCGAGGTCTTCGTAGGTTCCCTGCCCGGCCACGATGCGCTCGAGGATCTTGGTCATCCACGCCGTTCCCTCCCGACATTGCGTGCACTGCCCGCAGCTCTCGTGCGCGTAGAAGCGCGCCAGCCGTGCGAGCTGCCGGGGCATCGACTGCGCATCATCAAAGACGATCACGCCCCCCGACCCCAGCATCGTGCCGAACTCGAGGAAGCCCTCGTAGTCCATCTTGACCTGCTCGGCTTCTTCCATGTTGATCACCGGCACCGACGAACCGCCGGGGATGATCGCCTTGAACTTCCGGCCCGGCAGCGGACCGCCGCACAGGTCATACAGGAAGTCCTTGAACGAGAAACCCATCACCACTTCGTAGTTGCCGGGCTTCGCCACGTTGCCACAGACCGAGAAGAGCTTGCTGCCGGTGCTCTTGGGACTGGAGAGCGACATCGCCTTGTACCACTCGGCGCCGTTGCTCAGGATGTGCGGCACCGCGGCGAGCGTCTCGACGTTGTTCACCGTCGTGGGCATGCCGAACAGGCCGGCCACTGCCGGGAACGGTGGCTTGATGCGCGGGTTGCCGCGCTTGCCCTCGATGGAGTTCATGAGGGCCGTCTCTTCGCCGCAGATGTAGGCGCCGGCACCCTTGTGCACCCAAATGTCGAGCTTCTTGCCCGATCCCATGGCGTTGCCGCCGATGATGCCGGCGGCGCGCGCCTCGGCGAGCGCCTGCTCCATGCGCTGGATCGGCTCGGTGAACTCGCCGCGGATGTAGATGTAGGTGGTCTCGGCGCCGACGGCATGGGCGGCGATGGCGCACCCCTCGATGAGGGCGTGCGGTGTCCACCGCATGATCTCGCGGTCCTTGAACGTGCCGGGCTCGGACTCGTCGGCGTTGCAGGCCACGTAATGCGGCTTGCCGTCACCCAGCTTCATGAACGACCACTTGAGGCCGGTCGGGAACCCGGCGCCGCCGCGCCCGCGGAGCCCCGATTCCTTGATGACGTTCTGGATGGCCACCGGGTCCGTGGCAAGCGCCTGCTGCAGCGCGGTGTAGCCGCCGCGTGCCTTCCACCCATCCAGCGATATCGCTCCTGGGTCACCGAAGTGCTTGCTGAGGATCGGCGTTTCGCGGGGGTGGCTCTTGTGGGGAAAGCCCATGATCGGACGGATGACGGAAGGCGGATGACTGATGACGGATGACCGCGGTGTTCTGTCGCACTCTGTCGTATTCTGTCGTACTCTGTCGTACTCTGTCGCTCTCTTACGCGTATTTCTTCAGCAACGCCGGCACCTTCTCCACCGTCACACTCTCAATGAAGTCCTCATTGATCATGATCGGCGTGGCAAACCCGCAGGCGCCAAGGCACTCCACTTCGATCACCGTGTACCGGCCGTCAGCCGACGTCACGCCAAGGTCGCCGCAACCCGTCTGCTGCAGGAACGCCTTCACCACGTCCTCCGCACCCATGCAGTTGCAGCACGAGGTGGTGCAGACCTGGATGAACCACTTTCCCACCGGATGCAGGTGGTACATGGTGTAGAAGGTCACCACACCCTTCACGTACGCGGCGGTGAGGCCAAGCACGTCGGCGACTTCCTTCATCGCGTGTTCGCTGATCCAGCCGCGCTCGCCCTGCACGAGCCAGAGCGCCGGCAGCAGCGCCGCCTGCCTGGTGGGATAGCGCGACAGGATGTCATCGAGCGTGGTCTTCGACGCGCTGCCGGCAGTGAACACCGGCACGTACGGCTCGTCGAGATGGTCGTGCGGGGCGGCGTGGAGGACTGCGCCGTCCGCGGTGGAAGGTCCGTGGCTCATGCGTGCACTCTCGAGTTCTCGCGCTCGGCGTTCATCGGTCGATCTCTCCCATGACGATGTCGATCGACGCGTTGATCGCAATCACGTCCGACAGCAGGTGGCCTTCGACCATCTTGGGGATGGCCGACAGGTTGACGAAGGACGGCGGCCGGATGCGCCAGCGCACCGGCTTGGAGGTCCCGTCGGATACCATGTAGTAGCCCTTTTCACCCTTCGGGCTCTCCACCGCGACGTACGATTCGCCGATCGGCGGGCGCGGCCCTTCCATGACGTTCTTGAAGTGGTGGATCATCGACTCCATCTCGCTCGTCGACTTGCGCTTCGGCGGCAGGATGACGCGCGGGTCGTCCACGTTCAGCGGGCCCTCCGGAAGGCGCCTGATGGCCTGCTCGATGATCCGGACCGACTGGCGCATCTCTTCCATGCGCACGAGGTAGCGATCGTAGACGTCGCCCGCCGTGCCGACCGGGACGTCGAAGTCGTACGTCTCGTAGTCGAGGTACGGGAAGTCCTTGCGAACGTCGTAGGCCACACCCGATGCGCGGATCATCGGACCGGAGAGGCCATAGTTCAGCGCCTCCTCCGGCGTCATGACCCCCAGCCCGACCGTACGCCCCACCCAGATGCCGTTGCGCGTGAGGATGCGGTCACACTCGTCGAGCGTCTTGGGGAACGAGCGCATGAACGCATTGAGGCCATCGAGCCAGCCATCGGGAATATCGGCCGCCATGCCGCCGACCCGCGTGGCGCTGGTCGTCAGGCGCGCACCCACCCAGCCCTCGAGCAGGTTGTAGATGTTCTCGCGTTCCTGGAACGACCAGAGGAAGGGCGTATAAGCGCCGATGTCGATGCCGGTCGTGCCCATCCACACCAGGTGCGAGCTGATGCGCGACAGTTCCATGGCGATCACGCGGAGCACGGTGCAGCGCGGGGTGATCTCGATGCCGAACAGCCGCTCCGCCCCGAGGGCGAAGGCCACGTTGTTGCCGATGCAGTTCAGGTAGTCATCACGGTCGGTCCACGGGATGATCTGGTTGTACTGCCGGTACTCGCCGATCTTCTCGAAGCCGCAGTGCAGGTAGCCGATGTGCGGGATGCAACGGACGACCGTCTCGCCGTCGAGTTCGAGCACCAACCGGAGCACGCCGTGCGTTGCTGGGTGCTGCGGGCCCATGTTGATGAGCATGTGCTCGCCCTCGAGCTGCGCCTCGACGGCGGGCGATGCCTGGAGCGTCAGCCCGGCCGCATCACCGGCGACGAGCGGTACGCGCTGCGGCCGGCCGTTGGCGCCGAGGCCGGAGGTCGAGAGTTCGACTTCGATGGTGCGTGTGGTGGCCATCGCTATTCTCCCGTCGACTCGCCGCCCCTGATGCGGGCGCGCATGTCCTTCGGAAGCTCCTCGAAGGCGTCAGCGATGGAGAGTTCTTCCATCGAGTAGCGGGCCTCGGGATTGGCGGCCAGCGCCTGCCGCAGCTGCTCCGAGCGGCTGAAGCGCCCGCGCAACGGGAAATCCTTGCGCAGCGGAAACCCCTCGGCGTACTGCTCCCACATCAGGATGCGTCGCAGGTCCGGGTGCCCGTCGAACGTGATGCCGAACATGTCGTAGCACTCGCGCTCCAGCCAGTCGGCGGCCTTGTACACCGGCCAGACCGACGGCACGCGCATCGGCTTGCCCTTGGGCAGCTGCGCCTTGAGGCGCAGGAACCTCCGGTACTTGATGGAACGGAGGTGCCAGATCATTTCCATCGGCTGGTCACGGTCGCGGAACTCCACCGCGGTGACGTCCACCAGGTACTCGTAGCTCTGCGCCTCGTCGTCGTGCAACCACCGCACGATGTCGCGCGCGCGCGCGGCGTCGATGGTGACCGCCGTTTCACCCCACACCACGTCAACGCGCGTGACGGCCTCGCCAAACTTGCTCTTCAGCGCTGCGGCCGACGGGTTGGCTTCACCGCCGCGGTGCGGGAGATTCCGTGGTGTCGCGGGAGCCGGCAGGTTGGGCGCGGTGCCGGCCTGCACGATCTGGAAGCCGCTCACATGCCGCTCCGCGTCTGTTGCACGGAGTTGCCGAACGGCTCCGAGAGTTCGTCGATGAGCGTCGGCGGAATGTAGAGCTGGCTCGTCGGATCGGGGGCCATCTCATTCCGCGACCGCGGGTCGTTCATGCGCTCCTTCATCACCTTCTTCTGCAGCATCATGATGCCGTAGATGAGGGCCTCGGGGCGCGGCGGGCACCCGGGCACGTACACGTCAACCGGGATGATGGTGTCGATGCCCTGCGTCACGGCGTAGGTGTCGAACATGCCGCCGGTGGAAGCGCAAGCGCCCATCGAGATGGCCCACTTGGGCTGCGGCATCTGCTGCCAGATGCGGCGCAGCACCGGCGCGAGCTTGAAGGGAACGCGACCGGCGCAGATGAGCACGTCAGCCTGCCGCGGTGAGAACCCCATGCGCTCCATGCCAAACCGGGCGAGGTCGAACTTCGACGCCGCGCTCGCCATGAACTCGATGGCGCAGCAGGCGGTGCCGAATGGCATCGGCCACAGGGAATTGGCGCGCCCCCAGTTGACCAGGAAGTCCAGGCGCGAGGTCATCCAGCCGTCGCTGTTGGCAGGATCGATGGACACCAGGTGCGATGTCGGTGACGCCGTCAATCCCATTGCAGCGCTCCCTTCTTCCAGACGTAGGCGAAGCCGGCAAGGAGAATGCCCATGAACACCAGCATTTCGCCGAGCCCGAAGAACGAGATCTGCGACGCGGGGCAGGCGCCGGCGACCAGCGGCACGTGGCAGGAGAGCTGCCGATAGTAGGCGGCCCACGGAATCATGAACACGGTTTCGATGTCGAACACGATGAACAACATCGCGACCATGTAGAACTTGACGGAGAATCGCTCGCGGGCGTCGCCAAGGGGAGGCATGCCCGATTCGTAGGCCTGCTGCTTCACCGGCGTCGGGCGCATCCGCAGCACCAGCTGCGACAGTCCGATGATGGCGACCGCGGTGATGACGACCAGGCCGAGGAGGAAGAGAACGGGTAGGTAGTTGCGATCCATGCCTGTGGGTCCGACTTCGTGAAGGAAATCACGAGCGCGAAGCAAGAGAGAAAAGTATTCCCGGTGTAAGGTGAGTGTCAACGAGTGAGGAAGAGGACGGAGTGTAGGGGTTTGGTGCGCGGAGACGAGTGGAGGGTGAGGGTGAGCAAGGAGACAGCGGTGCCCCTGCCCCCCCTTCTCCCCACGCCACTCACACCCCCGCACCAAACCCCCGCACCCCGCACTCGTCCCCTTCTGTACGCCCGCTCACAAGCCTATCTTCGGGATGAACCCCTAACTCCCCGCACCGCATGTCCATTCAGAACGATCGCTGGATCACGGAGATGGCCACCAAGCACGGGATGATCGAGCCGTTCGAAACCTCCCAGGTGCGGTCCGGCGTCATTTCGTACGGCGTGAGCGCCTACGGCTACGACATGCGCGTGGCGCGCGAGTTCAAGATCTTCACCAACGTCCTGAACTCCATCGTCGACCCCAAGAACTTCGATCCCAAGAGCTTCGTGGAATTCGAGGGGGACGTCTGCATCGTGCCCCCGAACTCCTTTGCCCTGGCCCGGAGCGTCGAGTACTTCCGCATGCCCCGCGATGTCATGACCATCACCGTCGGCAAGAGCACCTATGCGCGCTGCGGGATCATCACCAACGTCACGCCATTCGAGCCGGAGTGGGAGGGTTTCGTGACGCTCGAGATCAGCAACACCACGCCGCTGCCGGCCAAGATCTACGCCAACGAGGGCATCGCCCAGGTGCTCTTCTTCAAGGGCGACGAGCCGCCGATCACCAGCTACAAGGACAGGAAGGGCAAGTACCAGGGACAGGTCGGAGTGACGCTTCCCAAGATCTGAGCGTGGGTGTTTCGCGTTGGGTGGGAGCTGGATCGATGGGGGATCGTCGGAAGGGCACGGGAGGACGCGTGGTCAACGCATTTCCAGACCTGCAGTTGCCGGCCCGGCGCGGAGCGGATGCATTCACGCTCAGCAAGTGGTACCTCGACTGCGTGGCGCCCGACGGTCGCGTGGTCGTCGGGTACTGGGCGTCGTTCTCGTGGCGTGATCTGGCGATCACCTGGCAGCATGTCGACCTGTACGAACCCGGCAAGCCACCGCGGCGCCAGTCGAGCCTCTCGTCGTCGCCGCCGCCCGAATTGGGCGCAAACGCGATCACCTGGCGCGCGCAGGCGCTGGGCTGCACCATCGACGTCAGGTCGCGGCAAGCGCCCATCCAGCAGCGGCTGCTCGACGACGACACCGGCATCGTCGAGTGGCGAGCCGATGCCCCGGCCGCTGATGTCTCGGTGGCACTCAGTGGTTGTCCACCCCTGCAGGGTACGGGATACGCCGAGCGCCTGCTCGTGACCGTTCCTCCGTGGCGCCTGCCCATCCGCGAGCTGCGCTGGGGCCGCTGGATCGACGCCGCCGTGAACCGCTCGGTCGTGTGGATTGACTGGCGCGGCGAATCCCCGCGCACCTGGGTATTCGTTGACGGTCAGCTGGCTGCTTCTGCGGTGGTGACCGATGAACGCGTGTCCGCCGGAACAGCGGAGGTTGCCGTCGGCCAGCGCCGCACGCTCGACGCGAAGTCCTTTTCGCAGATCGTCGCAGCGATTCCTCCCCTCCAGGCGGTCGTGCCGAAGTCCCTCCTCGCGCTCCAGCAGACCAGGTGGTGCAGCGTCGCCACGCTGACCGAAGGAGACGCCCCGGCGCTGGACGGCCAGGCGATCCACGAAGTGGTGGTGTTCGGATGAGCGCGCGACTGGCGTACACCGCGCTCTTCGTCGTGGCCATGCCCGCGCTGCTCGTCGCGTGGGCGATCCGCCTCGAGGCGATAGTCGCGCTGCCTTCATACGGGTCGCTCGTACCGGGTGCGCTCGTCGCCCTCGCCGGCGTCGCGTTGATGGCGGCGGCGACCAGGGACCTGTGGATTCACGGCCACGGACTGCCGGCCAGTCCGTTTCCACCGGAGCGACTGGTCACGCAAGGCGTCTACGCGGTCATTGCGCATCCCGTGTATGTGGGCGCCGCATTCGTGGCCTTCGGTGTCTCGATCGCCACGCGCTCCGCGCCGGGACTTTGGATCGTCTCACCCGTACTGGCCCTCTCGGCGGCGGCATTCGTCATCGGCTTCGAGAACGACTCCACGCATCGCCGCTACGGCGCGCTGCCGGCGTCGCTGCTGCGCCTGCCGGACGAATCGGACGGACCGCCGTCGGCGACCGATCGCGCCGCGGTCTACGCCCTCGTGCTCCTGCCCTGGCTGGCCCTGTACATGGGGGTCGAGCTGCTCGGCGTTCCAGCGGATGCGCGTTCGACGTACTTCGCGTGGGACCGGTCGCTGGCGGTCATTCCATGGACCGAGGCGATCTATGTGGCCACTTATCCGCTCGTGATCCTCGCACCACTTGCCGCGTCGCGCACGCGCGACCTGCGCCGCTTTGCGCTCGGCGGGTTGTGGGCCACGGCGATCATCCTTCCATTCTATCTGCTGTTCCCGCTGGTGGCCGAGGCGAAGCCGGTTCCGGGCGAGGGCCTGTGGCAAACGCTGATGCTCGCCGAGCGCCGGTACGACCAGCCCGTCACGGCCTTTCCCGCCTTTCACGTGGTCTGGTCGTGCCTTGCGGCACAGATAAACGCAGCGCGATGGGCCCGGTAGCGGTGGTTCTGGTGGGCGCTCGTCGGCGCATTGGCGGCCAGCTGCGTCACGACGGGAATGCACGCCGCGGCCGACGGGGTCGCCGGATTCGCGGCATTCGCACTGGTCGCGCGTCGCAAGGCCGTTTGGCGGCGAATGCGCAACGGAACCGAGCGCCTGGCGAACTCGTGGCGCGAAGTCACCATCGGACCAGTGCGCTTCATGAGTCACGGCCTCTACGTGGGAATGGGGGTAATGGTCGGGCTCATCATCGCCGTGACCCTGGCCGGGAGTGAGAACCTCGGCTGGCTCGTGGCGATGGCAATCATCTCGGGCGTGTTCGGTGCCGGCCTGTGGGCGCAGGTGGTCGAGGGGTCGCCGCAACTGCTGCGGCCGTACGGCTACTTCGGTGCGCCGTTCGCCGCCATTCTGGTGGCGCTCGTCGCCGGCCTGGTCCACGCCGACGCCTGGCTCCTGTTGGTGTCGTTCGGCACGGGCGGGTGCTTCGCCCAGGCGATCGGGCGCGCGCGGTGCCTGGTGCAAGGTTGTTGCCACGGCCGCGAGGCGCCCGAGGTGCTGGGAATCCGCTACCGGCATCCGATGTCCCGCGTGACGCGCCTGAGTGCACTGGGCGGCACGCCCCTTCATCCCACTCCTCTCTACTCGATGATCTGGATGGTGTTTGTGGGCCTCGTCATCCTGCGCCTCTGGTCGCTCGAGGTTTCGCTCCAGTTCATCGCGGGCACGTACTTCATCCTCGTCGGCCTCGGGAGGTTCGCCGAGGAGCACTATCGGGGAGAGCCGCAGACGGCGGTGATCGCCGGGCTGCGGTTGTACCAGTGGTTGGCGATCGCGTTCGTCGTGGGCGGCGCGGTGTTGACGACGCTCAAGCCGACTGCCGCGCGGGCGGCCATGGCGTTCGACGCGCGCGTCCTGCCGATCATCCTTGTCGTGGGAGCGATTCACTACCTCGCCTACGGCGCGGACTTGCCGGGCTCGAACCGGAGGTTCTCGCGGCTGCGATGAGACGATTGCACGCCGTGGGCGGGGCGATGAACCGTGTCCGATCCGAGAGTGCGCGGATCGCCGGCTACGGCGCAACAGTCCGGCTCAGTTCGGCATTCGCACGATCTTCCCCATGAACAGCACTGTGCCCGTCAGCCGCTCCCGCAGCACGAACAGGTACGGGCGATCCACGCGCATCACGGGATACACTGGCGCCGACGTCACCCCGACCGCGACCGTGGTCACCGCCGCCGCCTCGGTCCCCTCCTCGTTGATATCGACAAACGTGTTCTGCTTCACAAAGTCGATGAAGAGCTCGTTCCCGACCGGTGCTGGAGCCATCTGCGTAAAGTCGGCCCCGCCGGCCACAAAGGGCACGACCATGCCCATCGCCTCCAGGTCATCGTTGAGCCGCCGCTCGTACCTGAGCGTCAGCTTCGGCATCGAGAAGTCGATCTTCCTCGTCTGGAAACTCGCCGCCAGAGCCTGCCAGGCGGCCGGCGTCAGCGACGCGGCCAGCGACTCGACGTCCGTGCCGGTCTTCGGCAGAAGCACCGTCATCGTGAATGCGGTGTTGCCGTACGGCAGGTCGGCAGCCTGGTACGTCGCCGACTCGGCGTACGACATCGTGTCGAGGCGGTGCATCAGTTGCACGGGCTGCGACACGTTCCCCGTGGCCTGGAAGGTCGACGCCACCGTCTGCGCGGGATCGAACTTCGCGCGCCAACTGCCCTTGAAGTAGATGGCGTTGATGAGGAACATCACCTGCTGCTGCTGGATGTCATCGAGCACCGACGGAATCTTCCCCTTGGTGGCGGTGCTGACCCAGCCGTTGATGGTCGAGAGCGACGCGGCCACATCGCCGAAGTTCAGGCCGCGCACCGTGGCGTCGAAGTACACCTTGGTCGTGTCGAAGAACGACTGCCGAAAGGGAAACTCCTGACGGTACCAGATGGAGTTCGCAATCTGCATCTGCACGCCAGGGTCCAGTGACGTCAGCAGCGCGACGAGCGACTTGTAGCCGGCGTTGATCTCGGGGAGCGTGGCGCCGCCGTACTGAAGCGCCGTGCGCATCTGGTCCGCGGTCTGGTTGGCCGCACCGTTCAGCGTCATCCCGAGCGCGAACGACGCGCTGAGCGGTGAGACGAACACGTTCGTGTCGCGCTGGGCGGCGTTGATCCTGCCCCACAGCGCGAAGGCGAACGCGTTGGCCGCGTCGCGCACCTTGGTCTCGTTGGCGGTCAGTGCACGCGGCAGGGCGGTCAGCGCGGCGGGTTGGCCCGAGGGAGTCTTCTCCGTGGGCGAGGTGCTGCAGGCCGCCGCGGCCACCAGGGCCACCACGGTGGCGCGCGTGCGGAGGCGGCGAATGATGGTTCCGGAGTGTCGTCCCATAACCATGATACCCCTCGCGCTGAGGAAGTTCGCCAACGTCTCACTGCCAGGGGTGGGGCTGACCCGGTTTCGTGGACACCCAGATAGCCCTGCTATG